>ODAI010398978.1_pt1 | contig 43383 bp, 34 predicted proteins | sample 1539321 | NCBI WGS metagenome assembly ODAI01 (sample SAMN02144231, study PRJEB22623) | gut metagenome | biome: sheep rumen | host: Ovis aries | place: New Zealand
GGGCCCCAAGGGGAGCGGAAAGGTCGTTGGGACCGACGGCGCCGAGTTCCGGCAGGTCGCAAAGGAGATGTGGGGCAACTTCGCCCGGACGGGCAACCCCTCCTCCGACAAATACGAGTGGAAAAAGTTCTCGGGTGATGACCGCCAGACGATGGTCTTCGACGATACCATCGGAATGCAGAAGGATCTGTTCGGAAAGCGTGAGGATCTGATGATGTCATGGGCAGAGCGCCTTGGAAACGGATCGTCCAAGAGGGTCTGCTGACGCTGTGTACAGCCCTTCGGCAGGAAACTGCCGGGGGGCTGACTCGTCTCTTTAACTTTTAACCGGGGTATTGCTTTTCCGTCTGTTTTTATCCGTTGCTTCCGCGATCATAAGCCCTGCGCCAAGCACCGTGGCGATCAATGCGCGGAAGGTGAAAAAGCTGTGAAGATAGCTGTGATTGCGAAGGACCAGGAATCTGACAAAGGGGATCAGGGACAGCGTAAGGAGTGTGAGCATATATCTCCTGTCGGCGCCCGGACTCCAGTATACGAACGTTCTGTAAGAAGCTGCCACTATAATGACCAGGACTCCGAACACTCCCGCTCCGCCGTATTCAAGCGGGAACAGGCACCTTACGTTTCGTATCACCGTCCCGAACAGGTACTCAGCCATCGACAGGCCTATGTCTCCGTTTACGCGCTCGCCCACATGCTCAGTAATGAGCGGAAGGACGTTCTGCTTAAGGACAACGGCTGCAATGGCCCATTTGCTCATCCAGGTAAGTACATAACCAAGGCCCCATGAAACAGAAAGCCTTACAGCTCTTCTTATATCAACGGGACGCTTATTGACAGCAATAAACAGCATCAGCGGCATTAACAGCGTCAGTGTTTCCGTGGTAAGGAAATCAAGATATACCGTCAGCATCCCGCTCAGCATAAATAACCGGGGCAGGCTGCCTGTGTCCTTCACCATAAGCACTATAATGCTGAAGGCAAGAGCGATCAGGACCGTCCAGGTATATTCAAGACAGAAGGGTACTATCCATACGCCTCCGATGATCAGCGCAATGAAAAGGGATATCGCTGCCGACTTAATATTTCTTTTCCAAAGCAGTATGAGCAGGATAAGGATCAGGGCCGTCATAAGGAGCCCGTTTACAGCATACATCCCGAGGATATTTCCGAAGGCATGAAACAGTCTTACGAGAGCCGCGCTTCCGTGCCAGTAGCGAAGATACTGCTGCTCAGGGGCTTTTTCCGATCCTACCGTCTCACGCAGGTTCTCATTCTCATTCTGAGCAGGAACATGGTAATATGAGCATAACATTGCCTGCTTAAGGGAACCGTCAAAGTTCAGGGCAATGTTAAGCAGGATGCTGTCCGCGTAACGATCCACACGGCTTCCTTCAACTCCGTCGGTGAGGGTAAAAAACACGGGCCTTGAACACAGAAGGTCAGCGGAGCTTTCCATATGTGGCCTCACGACCTCCCCCGGAACATACCCCGATATTATTAAAAGAAGCACGAACAGGAACTGTGTGATGATAAATGTCGCAATAGTCTTTTTCATAATTTAACAATACCCCCTGACAAGTGATCTTATCAAGGGGTAATTTTCTGGTTTGTGTATACATAAGAGCCTTCGCGGCAGTTCTTACTGAGGTGAGCTGTGCCTTCCTCAGGTCATATTCAGTCCCATTTCTTCAAAGGTCATCGTTCCGGTGTATTTGCTGTTGTTGAAGCTTACGGCCCCGTCCTTTGTGACTATCGGATTTTTGCTCTTTTTCCTGTTCTTGTTTTTCTGTATCGTGAGAGGATCTCCGAACACAGTAGTGATCTCCATGCTCTTTACCGCACCCTTCTTGTTGAGCGTGGCACTTACAAAGTTTCCCGTCCACACATAGCATGGAGCTATGGTAAATTTCAATCCCCCGCCGAGCTTTTTCGGAGTGTAGGTCTTTGTCTTCTTTTTGCTCAGCTTTACCTTGATCTGCTTTATAAGCTTCTCCCCGGGCTTCTTCGATTTTTTGATCACTGCCCGGGTCACCTTAAGCCTGTTTCCGGTATTTGTATCCTCCACATAGATAAGGCCCTTATTTACAAGTACCTTATTCCACTTCTGCCCTACTATGGGACCGCCTGAGGGATAATGAAGGATCAGCCCCTTCCCGAGATCGAAGGTCACCTCTTCCCCGAGAGCGTTGGGATCTGTGATCTCTACGTCAATGGTCTTCTCAAGAGTACGCTCATAAAGGCCCTTGTAGATGATCCTTGCCTTGAAGGTACCGGTCCGGGTAAAGGCCTTCGGATCGTCCACAGCGATCTCCAGCTTATCTGTCGGTATCGCGTTGCCCTTTGACCATACCTTCCTTTCCTTTTCCGTGTCTCCCTTCTCGGGCTCCTTTCCGTCCTCGTAATATGTGATATTGCTGCTCAGTCGTATACTGGTGGTGAGCTTTTGCAGAGTGTTGTCCGGCGGGTTCAAGATGTATTTATCCTCCGCCTCGATCTCAAAGGTGGGATTATCCTCCCATTGAGCTATAAACACGTAATCCTTGTTAAGGTCAAATACCTCTCCGGCTTTATAAACCTTTCCGCTGCCCTCGTAGGGCTCCTCCGCAGATTCCGACAGCTCCCAGCCGGCAAACATCTGACCGGGCTCCGGGCTGAATAAGTCCTTTGGAAGTGAAAAGCTTGATTCTGTTGACTCGATCACACGCTTTGTCGCCCGGGTGTTATTGGCTATGTAGGTTATCGTATGCGGGGTCGGTTCGGGTTCGGGGTCGATCACCGGCACTGTAGTAGGTGCAGGGATCGGTGTCCATTTTGCAGTAACTCTAATATCTGCATTATCTGCAGGTGTAATTCCAGTTCTTACACTGGAATCGTTTGTGTTTATCCAACCTGCAAAATTAAAGCGAGCTTTTTGGGGCGCAGGTAGTGTTAAAGTAATTCCCTCACTATATTCAGATATTTCTAATCCGGGATAAAACGAGCCACCATCTAAATCATATGAAATAGAATGTGTTATAGGATCGCCATCGCTCGAAAAATATTCAGCATTTGCTTTTAGTAATAAGTTTTGTAGCTGTCCTGAAGCATATACACCATCCCACGAAACGCTCCAATTTCCATCCCAACTACTATAATTTGTGAAATTATTTGTCCCAAGAAAATTCAGACTGGTCCCCGTCGTTGAAACTTGTATATTATTTATTTTTACTAATTCTTTACCGTTAACATCTAGATATTTAATATAGACTGGACATGAAGCATCCGTAACATTATATTTCAATGTTACCGTATCATTTACCGAGAGTTTTGTAGGTGAATAACTACCTTTATTAAGTATAGTACTTTCATTGGGAAAATTCACTTTAGTTGAACTACCATCATAATTAGCTATAAAATTATAATTCTCCGCCCACACCTCCACCGTCGGCAACACCCCAATAAGCATAGCCAATACAAGCGCAAAAAACCTTTTCTGTCTTCTCCTTATCCTCTCCTTCATGATCTCCCACCCTCTGTGATGATGTCATTATTTATGTAAAACTTTTCTGATAGTCATTGTATCACTTTACTGTTTCATTCGCAACAGGCTATCAATATTTTCCCGAAACCTTATTTCAGTCCACCTCCGGGACATTCTTAACCACCCCGCCGGCAGAACCCCCACGGACAACACTCCGTTTATAAATTGAAAAGGCATTCGGGATTACTCCTGAATGCCTTCTCATTTCGATAACAATCTTTACCTGATCAGTAGCTTTACTTTCGCCTGCTTCTGGAAAAATGCCGCTCCATAGCAAAGTATCTGCTCATAACCATAAAACCCCTCTGCATATTTTCCTGTAATGATCTGATCTATCGCCTCATCACAAGCTTTATCCAGATCAGCTTCCTTATCAGCCTTCTTTGCCTCTATGATAATGGCTCTCCGGTTATCCTCATCCTTTAACAGGATGTCCGGTCTGCCGAGACCTTTTTCTTTGTTGGATTCCACCTCATATCCTATTCCGACAAATGCTCCGGCAAGAAAAGCGTGGTAGTAGTCCTCATGGTAGTCATTGTAGCTTATTGTTTTCCACAGAAGTTCTGAAACGATCCGTCCCGCCTCCTCTGCTTCCTTATTCCAAAACGCATCCATCATGCTTTTCTGCAAATTGGTATCTATCGTTTCTTTAAACAGCTTAACAACCGTATCCTCAAAAATAGATGCTATCTCTCTGTTCGGAATCCTGAGACTAACCGTTTCTCCTTCTTCCTCGGCATTTGCCTTAGTGATATACCCTGTCATAAGCAGGACACTCCACAGATTGTCCTCCGATAAATGCAGCGTATCATAGGTTAACTCATCCGTGATCGTTTGAATAATCGTTCCACTGTTCATCAGTATTTCAAATTTTCCCTTAACCTTAAAGTCTGTCCTCTTTACGAATGTAAGCAGGATGCCGTTATGGCTTGTATTTTTCCAGTAATTCTTAGGCTTCGCATTTTTGCGTTTCTTAAGGGCAGACAAATAATTGATCACATCCCATGGGCAATATACATAGCTATTGCCAAAGATATAGCCGTCATACCATTCCTTGAGGATCTCCGCCTTGTCTGTCCGATCTGCTGCCTCAAGGATCGCATCCACTTCATCACCGGAAAAGCCGAAGTAATCCGAAAAATCCTCGTCCAGCACTGAGTATGAGGCAAAATTATTGGCGCCTGTAAAGATACTCTCCTTTGCAATGCGAAGGCATCCCGTGATCACGGCAAATTGAAGAAAATCATTATCTTTAAGGGCAGTACTCATGATTCCCTTGATGACATCAAGCATCCTGGAATAGTACCCATTTCCTGATGCATCCTTTTCACTCGCCTTTGCAAGAGGGACATCGTACTCGTCAAGCAAAAGAATGACTTTTTTGCCGTAAACAGCGTTCATCATGCGCATAATCATCTTTAATGAATTCTGAATATCCGCATCTGTCCCAGTCTGAGCCTGTAATCTGTTGAATACTTCAACATCAAACGAATTTACATTTTTCCCTGAACTAATATCAGAAATCCCTTTGCACACATCCGCTATAACAGTCTTAAGCTTCGCATATGCTACATCAAACTCATCAGCCTCTGCATCCTTAAACGAAACAGACAAAACCGGGTACTGATTCATCCACTCCTTGCAGAAATCGCTATGTTCAGTAATGGCAAGCCCTTCAAATATGCTCTCGCTGTCTTTGCGTATGCTGAAGAAATTCTCCATCATACTCATCATGAGTGTTTTCCCAAACCTGCGCGGTCTGGTAAACAGCGTTACCTGATTATCAGTATCATTAACCAGCTCATAAATCAGTTCCGTTTTATCAACATAGTAATTACCTGATTCTCTGAGTGCTGCAAAGTCAGATTTTCCTACACCCACCTTAAAATCCATACAAAACCTCCTTACGAAGGATACATCTGTTTCTCGTTTTAACTGATATGCATTAGCTTCCGGCGTGAGCTCCACAGGATCGGCAAATAATGCAGTTCCGATTTTTGTATAATCATCCAAATAAAATACTACCATGAAACATTCAAAAATTCCAACAAAATTCGTTGACATAACGTAGCAGTCAATACCTTTTTCGCATCAAAAAAGCACCTCGGATTTTTCCAAGATGCTTCTTCTTCAGCATTATTCCTTTTGTATCACTCGCCTTTGCAAGAGAGACATCGTCCGGTGCCTCTTCAATTCCTCATAAAAGCTTTCTTACCTTAACACATCCCTCCAGGTCGCGGGCTTAAACTCATCCTTAAGAGGAAGAAGGCGCTTGTCAACATCCACTCCGAGTACGGAATTGAAATTATTGGTCGCCTGCATCTGCGCGCCAAAGCCTACTATGATGATGATCTGCTCATCCGTATAGAATCTGCGCAGCCCGTCAAGCAGCTCATCCGAGACCCTGGTAGGATCCTTTACTATCTGCTGCCCTAATTGCTGAAGAAGCTTTTCATTCTCCGAAGCCTCAAAGCTGTTTGGATCTATTCCAAGCTCCTTCAGGTCGCTGATAAAGAACAGTGAGCACAGCTGGCATCCGTTGGTAGTTGATACGGCATGGGCATAGATCGTAGCCGCTCTCTGGCCCACTGTCTCCACCAGACTTCCCCAGGAATCATACCAGCCCATAAAGGCCTTGTACGTTCCGTAATCCTGCAGCATAACAAGCTTCATATTGGTCACCTTTCCCGCTGCCTCAAGCTCCTCATACGCCTTTCTTGCCTCGCCCTTAAGCTCCTCCGGCTGTTTCAAGCTTACTCTTGCCATTTCATTTTCCTCTCTTTCATTAAGTATTTTTCCACCTGCGCGACCGCTCAGGCGCAGAATATTGCGCCCTTACTGCAGGGCAAGCCTTAATATCTCGATTATCGCCTTATCATCAAGCGGCAGATAATGCCCTACGGGCCCGTTCCTTACAGCCCTCTTTGCCATCACGTCAAAGTCCCTGTCATCGATCCCAAGCTCCGAAAGCCTGAGCTTAAGCCCCAGCTTCTTATAAAAGAGCTCAAGCCTTTCGGCGAGAATGTATGCTCTTTGAGTCTCGTTATAGTCATAGGTGTCCGCACCATATATCCTGTTTGCCAGAAGTGCCGGCCTCCAGGGCTTTTTTTCCGCCATATATTTAACCCAGGCGGCAGTGACTATCGCCATACCCTCTCCGTGTGTGATATTGTACTGCGCCGAAAGCTCATGCTCGATCCTGTGAGATCCCCAGTCTGCCCGTCTCCCCGCATCAAGGAAATTATTATGAGCGACACTTGCAAGCCACTGCACCTCTCCTCTTGCGTTTATGTCCCCGGGATCCTGAAGCAATCTGTCAGCATTCACAAACAATGCCTTTATCGCACCCTCGATCAGATAATCGGTAGTATCCGAATGCCTTTCATCCGAGAAGTATCTTTCCAGTAAATGGGAGAGAACATCCGCTATTCCCACAACGGTCTGATACTTAGGCAGGCCCGTCGTAAACCTCGGATTCATGATCGCAAATTTCGGGATGATCCTGTCATCCTCAAAGCCCAGCTTCCACTCACCGCTTGAAAGAATTGCCGCGTTTGACGTTTCGGATCCGCTGGAGGCGGTAGTCGCTATGACTCCCACCGGAAGCACGGCCCCGGGCGACACACCCTTTTCAAAAAAATCCCATACATCACCCGCGTAAGGGATTCCAAGGGCAACGGCCTTTGCCGTGTCTATGGAGCTCCCTCCGCCAACCGCCAGGACAAAATCCACACCGTCCTTTTTCCCCCGGTCCACTAGCTGCCTTACCAGGTCAATACCGGGATTCGGAACCACATTTCCGTTTTCTGAAAGGCTGATCCCAAGCTCCTTTACGGTATCCTCTATCACCTGATATATCCCCAGAGTCTTTATGAAATCCCCGCTGTATACCAGAAGCATCGACCTCACACCGTATTCCTTAAGAAGGTCCGGCAGCTTCTTTTCGCTGTCCTCTCCAAAGATGATCCTTGCCGGATTGTAATATTCAAAACCTGTCATGTCCTTTACCTCATATTTCCCCGCGGTCAGCGGCTGAGGCCGTATTGACCGCGGGCTTTTCAGCTTTCCAGCCTGTCAGTTAAGCGGCACCACCGCTCCGTCATAGGTGCTGTTTATGTAATCGCTTATCTCCTTGCCCTGAAGCACCTCCACAAGAGCAAGAAGAGCAGGATCATCAGCCTTATCGGGAGAGGTTGCGATGATGTTTCCGTAGGTTTCGGCCGCAAGACCGTCGTTTGCCTCCACCGCAAGAGCCTCACTAACATGCAGCCCTCCCTCTATCGCGTAATTACCGTTAATGACCGCAACATCCACATCGGGAAGCGCTGCCACAAGCTGCTCGGGGGCAAGCTCCTTAAACTGGATATTCCTGGGATTTTCAACTATATCCTCTATCGTCGCGTTGATGCCCGCGTCCTCCTTAAGTGTGAGGAGTCCCTCCTGTGCAAGCAGCAGAAGAGCTCTTGCCTCATTGGTCACGTTATTCGGAACCGCAACGACAGCGCCATCTGGTAATTCAGAAAGTTCCGCGGTCCTCCCCGCATATATCCCGAAGGGCTCATAATGTATAGCTCCGATGGATACCAGATCCGATCCGTTCTCAAGGTTGAACTGCTCAAGATAGGGCACATGCTGGAAATAGTTTGCGTCAAGACTTCCTTCTATAACACCTGTATTCGGCGTGATGGAGTCCTCAAGCCTGACGATCTCCAGTGTGATCCCCCTGTCCGCAAGGATAGGCTTTGCCTGCTCAAGGATCTCGGCGTGTGGAGTAATATTTGCCCCTACCTTTATTACAATGCTCTCTCCCGGGGCCTCACTGCCCGCACTGTCGCCTGCTGCCTCCTCAGCTGCTTCAGATGGGGCCTGCGCCGCGGGCGCCTGTGCGCCTCCCGTATTTGCGACAGTGGTGCAGCCCGCAAGCGAAAAAACAAGTGTTAATCCCGATACTGCGGCCAAAACTCTTCTTAAAAATAAATTCTTCATAATCTCTCTCCTCTCTCTGATCCTTTTGTCCTTATTTCCTTGTTTTTTTGGATATCAGGCTTCCGGCCTCCTGTATAAGCATCACCATGATCACCAGTATAGTGACCGTCGTCCACAGGACGTCCTTCTGATATCTGTAATATCCGTACTGAAGCGCTATCGCCCCCAGTCCGCCTCCGCCTATGACACCTGCCATTGCGGAATATCCCAGCACGGTGGCTATGTTTATCGCTCCTCCGAGAAGGAGCGAGGGCGCAGCCTCCGGAAGTATGAAATGAATGATTATATAAAGCGGCGACGCTCCCATCGATGCCGCGGCCTCTATTATCCCCGGGGATACTTCGTTTAAGGAGGATTCCACCATTCTTGCCACTATGGGTATGGCGCCTATGGTAAGAGGCACTATGGATGCCGTGGTCCCGATGGAGGAGCCTGTAAGGAATCTCGTAAACGGGATAAGCAGCACCAGAAGTATTAAAAACGGCAGGGACCGGCAGATGTTCACCAGAAGGCCCGTGATAAAATTAACAGGCCTGTTCTCAAGTATCCCTCCTTCTGACGTGGCATACAGGAGTACTCCCAGCGGAAGCCCGAACAAATAGGCAAAAACGGAAGCAAAAAAGGTCATTTCCACGGTTTCCAGTATTCCCTTTTGTATCGTTTCTACTATGTAGCCGCTCATTCCCTTTCAACCTCCTGTACATTCAATCCGCTGTCCCTGAAGAACTCTATCACCGTATTCTGATCCTCCGGGGCCTTCGGCAGCTCCATCACCATCTGTCCGTAACCTATCCCTCCGACGCTTTTCGTATTGGCACTCAGTATGTTGACCTTCTTTCCCGTCTTTTCCACTAACTCCGCTATAAACGGCCTGCTGGCTGCCTGCCCGTCAAAGGCGACCCTGATCAGCCTGCTGTCCTTCCCCGAGGGATCAAAAGGATTACTTGGAAACACCAGCTTTCTGGCCGCGGCTGAGCGCGGCGCCCTGAATATCTCCTTTACCTCGCCAACCTCCGCGAGCCTTCCCTCATCTATGATGGCCACCCTGTCACAGATCCTCTCCACTACGGACATCTCATGAGTTATTATCACTATGGTCAGCTTTCTCGTCACATTGATCTCCTTCAGCAGATCAAGTATCTCTCCTGTCATCTTGGGATCAAGGGCGCTGGTCGCCTCGTCACACAAAAGCACCCTGGGGTCCGCGGCAAGAGCCCTTGCTATGGCCACTCTCTGCCTCTGCCCGCCCGACAGTCTTGAGGGATACTCATTTTTCTTCTCCTCAAGCCCTACCACCTTAAGCATCTCAAGCGCCTTTTCCCGCCCTTCCCCTTTCCTTACGCCGGCTATCCTTAAGGGCTGCATTACGTTGTTGAGGACATTTCTCTGATTCAGGAGATTAAAGCTTTGGAAGATCATAGCTATCTGCTGTCTCACCCTTCTTATCTCCGGATCCTTAAGCCCCTTTAATTCCTGCCCGTAAAAGCTGACGCTTCCTGACGATACCTCCTCCAGACGGTTCAGGGTCCTTACCAGCGTGGATTTTCCGGCACCGCTCATGCCTATGATCCCGAATATCTCACCCTCCTCTATCTCCAGGTTTATATCCTTAAGGGCGGTAAATGTGCTTCCGCTGTTGTTATAGGTTTTTGTTACATTCTCAAGCTTGAAAACCGGCTGCATCATATTTCTCCGTTCTGAATATCACCTTCAGGCTGCCTGTCCGCTCACCCGTACAGGCCCTTACTCAGGTATCTGTCGCCGCGGTCCGGAAGGATCACCACTATATTTCCGTGATCTGTCTCGTCCGCAAGCCTCATGGCCGCCGATAGTGCGGCGCCTGAGGAGGAGCCCGCAAGGATCCCTTCCCTTAAGGCCAGAAGCCTCGATGCATTGAAGGCCTCGGTATCCGTCACCTTTATGACCCTGTCAACAAGAGTGATATCCATGGTATCCGCGATAAAATCGTTTCCGATCCCTTCGATATCATAATCCGCATGCTCTCCTCCGCCGATCACGGAGCCGTAAGGGTCCGCAAGCACTCCCTTTATATTCTCATTCTGCTCCTTCAGATACCTGACTGTCCCGGAGAAGGTGCCGCCGCTCCCCGCTCCCGCCACGAGCTGATCGATCTGTCCGTCTAACTGCCTGTATATCTCAGGGCCCGTAGTCTCATAATGAGCCAGGGGATTGGAAGGATTATGAAACTGCCCCATGGAGACCGCTCCCGGAATGTCCCTCAATATCTCCTGGGCCCTTCTCTCCGCCCCGAGCATGCCCTCTTCCCTTGAGGTATGGACGATCTCAGCGCCTAATGCCTTCATTATCTTCTGTTTTTCAATGGAAAATTTTTCAGGCACCGTAAAGATGACTCTGTAGCCCCGGTTCAATGCCGCTATCGCAATTCCTATGCCGGTGTTTCCGGCGGTCGCCTCCACTATCGTACCGCCCGGCTTTAAAATCCCCCTTTTTTCCGCGTCATCAAGCATATACATTCCAACGCGGTCCTTTACGCTCCCGGCCGGGTTCATAAGCTCAAGCTTTGCGTACAGATTTACTCCCTCTTTTATCCCCAGATTGTTAAGCTTTAAAACAGGAGTATTCCCTATCATCTCGTGGACACTCATGTATACATCCATTCACATCACCCCTTTGCCGAGGCTTCTATCGCCTGTCTGATATCCTCAATAAGGTCACCCGCGTCTTCAATACCCACCGATAAGCGGATAAGCTCATCCGTTATCCCGACCCTCCTTCTGATATCCTCGGGTATCGCCGCGTGAGTCATGGTGGCCGGATGACAGACAAGGGATTCCACTCCTCCGAGGCTTTCGGCAAGGGTCACCAGCTTAAGCTCCTTAAAGAACCTGCGGTAATCATATTTATCATCAAGCTCGAAGGAGATCATCGCGCCCGCACCGTCGGCCTGCTTTTTCTGAAGCTCATATCCGGGATCAGACTCAAGCCCGGGATAGTAAACCTTTTTTACATATCCGCTCTGTTCAAGCCATCCGGCGATCTGTCCCGCATTCCACACATGCCTGTCCATCCTCACGCCCAGAGTCTTGATCCCTCTTATCACAAGGAAGCTGTCAAAGGGCGAAAGCACGCCTCCTATCGCGTTCTGCAGATAATACAGCCGTTCTGCCAGTTCCCTGTCCTTCACCACGGCAAGCCCTGAGATCGTGTCACTGTGTCCTCCGAGATACTTGGTGGCACTGTGGAGTACTATATCCGCCCCGAGGGCAAGCGGTCTCTGAAGGTACGGAGTCAGAAAGGTATTGTCGACTATCAGAAGCTTTCCGTGTCTGTGTGCCGCTTCCGCGGCCGCCGCTATATCCGTTACGGTAAGCAAAGGATTTGCCGGGCTTTCGATATAAACAGCCTTTACACTGTCGTCCAGGGCCTTTTCGATGAGGGAAGCATCCGACGTATCCACTATCTCATAGGTGATGCCGAGGTTATTGAAAACATTATTTAAGAGCCTGAAGGTCCCCCCGTATATATTGTCGGAGATCACCAGCCTGTCCCCGGCCTTAAACAGAGAAAGCACAGTATTTATGGCAGCAAGGCCCGAAGCAAACGCAAATCCGTATTCACCCTGCTCAAGCTCCGCTATAAGCTTCTCAAGGGCAGCCCTGGTGGGATTTCCGGTCCTTGAATACTCCCAGCCTCTTGTCTCTCCCAGGCCATTCTGCCTGTAGGTCGAGGTCTGATAAATAGGTACGGTTACCGCACCCGTTGTTTCATCGCCGTCTGTTCCGCCGTGTATCAGTAACGAATCGATCCTTAAGCTCATACCTGTCCTCCTAAATTGCCGCAAAGCCCTTTTCAAGATCGTCAATTATGTCGTCGATATGCTCCGTTCCTATGGAGAGACGGATGGTGCCGGGATTTATGCCCTGGTCCTTAAGCTCCTCTTCGGAAAGCTGGGAATGCGTCGTTGACGCGGGATGTATCACAAGGCTCTTCACATCGGCCACATTTGCAAGGAGGGAGAATATCTTAAGATTATCGATGAACCTCCAGGCCTCCTCCTGTCCTCCCTTTATATCAAAGGTAAATATCGACCCGCCGCCTTCGGGAAAATACCGCTTATACAGCTCATGATCGGGATGATCAGGCAGGGACGGATGATTTACCTTTTCGACCTTCGGATGCTTTGAAAGATAATCCACCACCCTCCTCGTATTTTCGGCGTGTCTTTCAAGACGAAGCGACAGTGTCTCAATACCCTGCAGCAGAAGAAAAGCATTGAAGGGTGAGATGCACGCGCCCGTATCTCTTAGAAGGATGGCTCTTATATAGGTGACAAAGGCTGCCGGCCCTACGGCGTCATAAAAGGATATGCCATGATAGCTGGGGTTAGGATCGGCAATTCCGGGATACCTTCCGCCTGCCTTCCAGTCAAATTTCCCCGACTCTACGATGATTCCGCCAAGGGTCGTGCCGTGCCCGCCGAGGAATTTCGTTGCGGAATGGACCACGATGTCGGCGCCGTGTTCAAAGGGCCTTATAAGATAAGGGGTTCCGAAGGTATTGTCTACCACAACAGGGATCCCGTATTTATGGGCTATCTCCGCGATAGCGTCGATATCGGGGATATCACTGTTGGGATTACCAAGCGTCTCAAGATAGACAGCCTTTGTGTTGTCCCTTATGGCACCCTCCACCTCTTTGAGGTCATGGGCGTTTACAAAGGTAGTCTCGATCCCGTACTGGGGAAGTGTGTGCGCAAGGAGATTGTAGCTTCCGCCGTATATGGTCTTCTGTGATACGATATGGCCTCCGTTTGCCGCAAGCGCCTCTATCGTATATGAGATCGCGGCCGCGCCGGATGCTACGGCCAGTGCCGCGCTTCCGCCCTCCAGTGCCGCTATCCTCTTTTCAAGGACGTCCTGGGTGGAATTGGTCAGCCTTCCGTAAATATTTCCCGCATCCGCAAGGCCGAACCTGTCTGCCGCGTGTTTACTGTTATGGAATACATAAGATGTTGTCTGATAGATGGGAACTGCTCTTGAATCCGTAGCAGGGTCTGCCTGCTCCTGTCCGACGTGCAGCTGTAATGTTTCAAATCTGTAATCACTCATGATCCTGTCTCCTTTCGTTTCGTATGTGCTTATAATAAAAGCAAATCCCGAATTTGAAAATTAGACAGAATTTATCGTTAGCGATAATCTTTGCTTATCGCAAAATTCTCAGAGCTCCTTATATTTTTTCAGCTCCTCCACATAGGCATTTCCGTATATTGAAAGCCTGCTGTTCTTTCTGGTGATGTAGCCGATGATGAGCGGATCCTCCTCCTTAAGCTTTATTGATACCAGTCCCTGTAAGATAGCCTTGTCATCCGCAAGCATCCCCGAGCCCACAGAGTACCCGTGCAGCTCCGCTATGATCTCCATTGTAGTCGCCCTGTCGTCTGACTTTATCATTTTCTGAAAATCATAGTCCGCCATGGCCTCCTCGGTCAGGTAGAAATTGCTGTCGTCCGTCTGGTCAAAGGAAACACAGGGGTAATCCTTTAATTCCTCAAGGGAGATGCTCTTTCTGTGGGCAAACCTGTGATCCTTCCAGACATACGCGTAAGTCTCTCTCCGCATAAGAGGCGTGAATTCAAGCCGGTACTCCTTGAACAGCTTCCTCAAAAGCCCCTCATTGGCCCTGGAAAAGGATATTATGCCCACCTCGCTCCTCATATCCCTGACATCCTTAAGCACCTCCCCGGTCTTTGTTTCATGCACCGAGAAGATGTATCTTTCCGGGTCGGCGGCCCTGATAACATCGGTAAAGGCCTTTATCGCGAAATTATAATGCTGGGTGGATACGGAAAACTTCTCCTTGCCGCCGTCCTTTGAGAGATAACGGTCCTCAAGTATTTCGTACTGTCCCACCGCCCGTTTTGCGTAGCTTAAAAACTCCCTGCCCTCATCGGTGAGAGTGATCCCCTTATTCGTCCTCTCAAAGATCAGTATCCCAAGCTCCTCTTCCAGATCCTGCACGCTTAAAGAAAGTGCCGGCTGTGAAACGTAGAGCTTCGTGGCAGCCTCCCTCATGGAGGCTGACGCCGCGATCTCAAGCACATATTTAAGCTGCATTACATTCATGATCGTGAAAGCTCCATCTCCACCGCCTGTCTTACTATCTCTGTACCGGCATCCGGCTCAAAGCGATCGACCACCTGGCCGATACGGTTGACCAGGAATTTGGTGAAATTCCATTTGATATTGCTGTTGCTGCGATAATCCGGATCCTCTTTGCCTGCCAGCCTGTCCAAATGCACGCTTTCCGGAGTATTCATGAGAAAGCCTCTGAAGCCCTGCCTTTTCTTCAGATATTCAAACAGCTCAAGCGCCCCCTCGCCGTTAACGTTTACCTTCGCAAACTGCGGAAAGGAGATATCATACCGCGCTGTGCAGAAGGCATGGATGGCCTCATTCGTTCCGGGAGCCTGATGACCGAACTGATCGCAGGGAAAATCAAGGATCTCAAAGCCCTCGTCCCTAAGCTCTCTGTACATTTTCTCCAGAGCCTCATACTGAGGTGTAAAGCCGCAGCCCGTGGCGGTATTGACGATCAGCAGGACCTTCCCTCTGTAATCACGCATTGAAGCTATTGTGCCGTCCCGTTTCGGAATATCGTACCGGTATATCGGGCCGTTCACAAGATAATCCTCCGTCTCCTGGATTATGTTGTTCATGTTTTCCACATCATTATACACCTGCCCCGTTTCAAGGGAATGATTGGCACCCTCTATGAGCCTGTAACGCATTTTTTTCGATTCACAAAGCCGCCTTATCGTATCCGCGTCGACCCATGGGTCCCTGTTCCCGAAAAACACCAGTCCGCTTCCCTCCTCAGCCAGGGAAAAGGTCTGGGGAAAGGGTGTGAAATACACCTGCTTTGCGGGGATCTTATGCCTTGTCGCGTAAACGCTTGCCGCGATGGTCCCGATACTTTTGGATGCAAATATTATATCCTCAAAGGCCGAGAGATCAGTATTCCCAAGCTGCTCCTCCGCCTGACTGACCGCCATGTTGAATGCCGCAAGCATCTTTTCCTTGTCCTTAAGACAGCTCTTGTCAATGCCGCTGTATTCGATACAGACCACCTCATATCCATGCTCTCTGGCTATCTTTCCGGAGTAATACAGCAAGGGCTTGTCGGCATTATATCCGACGCCCGGGAAAATGACCGCTATCTTTCCTTTTCGCATGCTCTTCCTTCCTTCCGACTACCTTCCTGTGTCCTCATTCCATTTAAGAAGCTCCTCTATCTCAATGGGCCGCGAATAATAATATCCCTGAAGGCTGTGTATCCCGTATTGTCTCAGGATATCTCTCATGCCCGCCGTCTCTATCCCCTCCACACAGACCCTTGCGCCGTAATTGGAGGCAAGACTTGCCAGATAGGAAATAAGCTTTCTGTCCTTCTTTTCCATTTCGATGGTCTTAACGAATGACCGGTCGATCTTTATGGTGTCTATCGGCAGCTCCTTAATAAGCCCTACCGATGAAAATCCCGTTCCAAAATCATCCAGGGCGACCCTGATGCCGACGGCCCTGAGCTTGACCACTATATTCTTCAGAAGATCAAGGTCAAGCAGCCTGCACCGCTCTGTGATCTCCAGACACAGATGCTCCGGCGGAAAATTATTTTTCTTAAGGATCCCTATGACCATATCGGTGAAATCCGCCTTTTCCAGCTGTGTATAGGAGAGATTCACATTTATCACAAAATCGGAATGCTTTTTAAGCATCTTCTTCGCGCTGACCAGAGCCGTCTCAAGTATCCACTCACCAAGAGACGGGAAGAGAGGATCCTTTTCCAGAAGCGGAATGAACAGATCCGGAGGAACCACCCCGTATTCTTCGCTTTTCCACCGAAGCAGTGCTTCCGCTCCGATAAGCTTTTCCGTATTGACATCCACCACCGGCTGGTAAAGCAGAAAGAACCCCTTGTAATCATGGGGGATGCAGGCGCGGATCGCGTGTATTTTTTCCAGCCTCTGCCTGTTTTCACCCGTCAGCTCATCCTGAAACTCAACCAGATCCCCCAGGCGTTTGATCTTGGATTCATCATAGGCAAAATTCAGGCAGGCATATATGGTCTGATCGTCTATATTGAAATGCGAAAGGGAGAGCAGTCCCGCGTTGAGCTCATAGGTAACCTGTATCTGCCCTATGCTCACACCTTCTCTGTAATGAGTCCTCAGCGCCTCATAGCTTTCCCTTATCTCAGGGGCGTTCTGGCTTTCCGTGACCATGGCGAACTTTGCCCCGTCCAGTCTGTAGGTACCTCCCCGGTTTCCCACATGCTCAAGCAGATATCTTCCAAACTCCTGCAGGACCATATTTCCGAAATGATAGCCGTATACCTCGTTGATCTCCGTAAATCTGCTGATACCGATCATACAGATCCTCACAGCCGTCCCTCTTCTGATATAGCTCTGCAGATCCTCAAAAAACCCGTATTGATTCCTCAGCCCGGTCAGAGTGTCTACGTGACTCTGATTGCTGTGATTCCTTATTGCTCCTCCGAAATATTCCGGATTTCCATCGATATCCCTGAAGACCACCCCTCTGCAGGTGCAGACATCGTATTCACCGTCTGCTCTTCTGGCACGGTACTGCATATCGTGTCCCTTGAGCCTTCCCTCAAAGATACCCTCTATCCCGTCATGGAAGACCTTCCTGTCCTGGGGATGTATATGCTCCTCCCATATACTACCCGCCCCGAACATATATTCTGACGGAAGGCCAAAAACATCCACTAAGATCCCCGACCATCTTGAATAATCATATCTCATATCACAGAGATAAACATAGGTGTCCTCCGCAATGATGGATAGAGCGTCGAAAATGGAATCAAGACGTTTTTTTCTATCCTCCGGTATTCTTGCATCAGTACAGTCTGTCTCCGCCATAGATCCGATCCTCCTCCCTGATAGTGCTGAAGGCTTTGATTTCCAGTCCTTTATATATTGCCCGCAAAAATCTTCATGGCTTTCTTTACATCCTCCCTCATGGCATCCCTTGCCGTCATGGAGATTGAGGAAAAGAAAACAGGCTCCCCGGGCTTGAGCTCCTTTAAATAAGCCTCCGCCGCCAGGCCTCCCGCCTTATCCATATAGGTGAAATAATTGATCTTTCTGACACCCGCTTCAATGGATTCCCTGAAGCCCTCCGGTGAGACCCCTGAGCCTCCGTGCATAACAACGGGGATCCCGTTCGTCTCCTGCCTCACCCTTCTTACCACATCAAAATCCAGCCTCGGTTTCGTCAGGTAAATGCCATGGGTGGTTCCAAAGGAGCAGGCCAGCGCATCGATCCCGGTCTCGGCGACAAAACGGGCGGCAAGCACCGGGTCCGTATATATCTTGGTCTCATCCTCCTCTCCGGTCCTTTCGCCTGTCCCGGATTCCCTTCGTCCCATTGATCCAAGCTCCGCCTCTACCGAAGCGCCTGTTTTTTTTGCCATGCTGACAGCCTTTTTCGTATTTTCGGCGTTTTCCTCATAGGGAAGCGTGGAGCCGTCATACATGATCCCCGTAAAGCCTATTGACAGAGCCTCCTCCAGGTAGGAAAGCGTCTCACCGTGGTCAAGATGCACACACACAGGCACCGCTGCCTTTTTGGCCGCCTCCACCATGACAGGCCCTATGAGCGACAGCGGTATCCAGGGCTCATGACACTCTGCAAACTGCAGGATCACAGGCAGCTTAAGCTCCTCGGCCGCTGAGATGATGGCCTCAAGCGACTCCAGGTTCGGACAGTTAAAAGCGCCTGTCGCAATCTTTTTTTCCTCAGCTGTCTTCAGTATCTCCTTTAAGGTGACTAACACTTATATCCTCTCCCTTCCTTTCAAAAGCCTCTTATATAGGAAACGAATTTATTTAATGCGTTTCCTATAATAGCACAACTGACGGAGCCTCCCCGCAGGCAGGCTCCGTCACCGTATTCTCCCGTGTTATCCACGCAGGACGTGTTATCTTGTAACGATATCTACGGGAACGTTCATGATCTTTGCAACCTTCAAAATAACATTGATATGATTCCCGATGGCTGCTCCGAAATGGTGCGTGGGACCGCACTCACTCCAGCGGTTCACAAATTCCCTGGCGCCGCAGCTGAATCTTGTCCTCATATTTGTGTCGCCGTTTGACAGGATCTTTCCTTCTTCGTTCACACCCTCCGCGGCAACAAACTTGAAGTTGCCGTTCATGTCCTGAGTGATGGCCAGGTAGGTTATCGGTCCCACGGGAGGATAGAACTGAGTCAGATATCCGCCGCCGGTTTTTCCATGGAATACGTCCACGATCTTCATCGTCGGCTTCTTCGCCTTTGATATATCATAATCGCCTGAGCCGCTGTGTCCTATTATGCAGATGTCGTCATTAAAATCTATAGTATACATCTCAGCCAGCTGACCCGTCCCGGATATTGTTTTCAGGATACTCATGGCCATAGCGACCTTGATATCTCCCTCGACCGCGCAGGCCGTTCCCTGCTTGATCAGCATTGAGAACGCCGGTATCAGAAGGCTGTCCACTATCCCGGCCTGTCCCTTTGCGTACCCGTCGTAATGAGACGCCACAAGCCCCAGCTTCTCCTTTACGGCCCATTCCTCGAAGGCCACTACATATTTTGCCATCTCCCACACCTTTTCAACGGTGCCGCCGCCTTCGATATCAAAGGTGTCAAGGATGTCCTCAGCCTTAGCACGGATAGCAGCCTCGTCATTAACGTCGTCTGCGATCGCCCATATCTTCTCCCAGTCGAACTGCTTCGTATACAGCTGCATACGATGATACAGATTGGATTCGTCTATATAGAGATCCATCATTCCCGGATAAGGTCTTCCGATCTGTGCAATATTCGTATCACGGAAGCGTCTGCGTACCTGTGCGGCCCTGCACCACTCATCTATCTCCCTTTCAACTCCCGGATCGCCGCCCTCGTATACCCCGGTTATCACAGCATGCCGTTTTCCGAAGCGTTCCAGATCCGCAACCATCTCTCCTACCGCGCCGCAGGCATATGCCTCGCCAAGCCATTCGGCTGTTCCGGCGTTATCATAATCCAGTGCCTTTAATTTCTGGATATTTACAAGAACGACGGGCACATCCAGGTCCTTTACCGCAGGAAGCATATTATACGAAGTCGCATAGGTCAGAAGCTGCATGAACACCAGATCCACATCCGCCGAACGGAACTTTTCCCCTGCCTCCTGAGACTGCTCCTTTGTCGTCACAAGTCCGCCGTCGATCACCTCGACACTGTCCGGAAACATTTTCTTAAAATTCGCATACTGCTCATTAAACTCCGGCACGAGTGACGGAAACTGCGGCAGATACGCGCCCAATGCGATCGAAAAAACACCTATCCTTGCTTTGGTCTCAACTAACATAACACTTCCTCCTCAATCGTTTGTGCAATTCAGAAAAGCCTGTAAACCATATAGCCGTCAATGGTTTACGAAGAAGCTTAAAGCGCTTCCCTAAAGCTAATAATAACCCATCTGCGGGAAAAAGAAAAGGAATAAGCATCCGCTTTTCATAAATTGTTGGAAATCATTGAATATTCTGCTATACTCGTGAACATAATTAACTGCCGCTTCATATGTCTGTATAGCTGCGTTCACTCGTTATACGCTTCAGTAATCGGCAGTTATTCAGGTTATCAGGTATATATTATAAAAAATCACTACATTCAGCTTCAGAAATGTCATTAACTTAAGCTGCTATATGTTGTGAACGACTCCGCGAAGGTTGCCGATTCTGTGTCGTAATCTACGTTGTGAGCTTAAGTTAATGACATTATGACATTGCCAAAATAAAAGGAAGTACACAAAAATGGATATAAAGAAAACAGTCATAGTCGGAGCGGGGGCAGTGGGCTGCTATATCCTCTGGGGATTATCGCAAAAGGAAGGTATAGAGGTATCCGTGGCCGCGTCAGGAGAACGCGGAAAAAGGCTTGAGGATGACGGTCTGTACATTAACGACAGGCTGTACAGGCCGATAGTAAAAACTCCGGCAGAAGCGCACGGAGCGGATCTTGTTATCGTGGCCGTGAAAAATAATTCCCTGCCCTCAGCGGTTTCGGCTATCAAAGAGATCGCGGATGAACATACGATAGTGATGAGTCTCATGAACGGAGTTGACAGCGAAGAGGTGATAGCCTCCGAGATCGGTGATAAACAGGTTATTCCTTCGCTGATAAAGGTCGCATCGGAAAGAAGGGACAACAAAGTATACTTTGATCCGGAATCCACGATAGGGATCATATTCGGAGAACGTGACGGGAGCAGCACTGAAAGGACCCGCGCAATCGCCGGACTGTTTGAGGGCACGGGACTTCATTACAGAGAGACGGATGTAATACTGCCCGAAATATGGAGCAAGTTCAGGCTGAACGTGGGCAACAACCTTCCCCAGGCCATGCTCGGGGTCGGTGTAGGGGCATACAGTGACAGTGAACACGCGGCTGCCCTCAGAGACGGCCTTGTTAAAGAGCTTGAGGCGATAGCGGAGGCAAAGGGGATCGATCTGTCTGTGGCAGACGCCTCCTCGGCCAGAGGCTCTAAGGTGTTAAAGCGGGCAAGGTATTCCACCCTTCAGGACCTGGATGCCGGGCGTCATACAGAGGTTGATATGTTCTCAGGCGCTATCATGCGCATGGGAAAGGAGCTTGGGATCCCTACCCCCTATAACGAATTTACGTTTCATATGCTAAAGGCTCTGGAGGAAAAGAACGACGGGCTCTTTGATTACGGCTGAGTACGGCCCGGCTTTTCCGAAACCGTATCGGATTTATTAACAATGCAGCGTAAAAGAGCGGGACAGGCCCGCTCTTTTACGTTTTTCAGATTTATTGCGTTTTCTGTAAGTATCAGTTCACCTTCCTGCCGCAGAAGTACACCTCCTTCGGCATGTTTTTGCTGAAGCCCTCGTGCTCCGCCGTAAGCAGGTCGTTGTCAAACACCAGGAAGTCAGCGTCCTTGCCGACCGCGACAGAGCCCTTGCGGTCCTCGATCCCAAGCTGCTTCGCTCCGTTTATCGTATATCCCAAAAGCATTTCTTCAATGCTCATCTTCTGGTCTTCGGAAGGAAATTCCTCAACGGTCCTGGAAACTTCGGGAGCCACGGTATTTTCAGTGATCCACCTGGTCATCCCGACCTCCATTCCCAGATACGGGTTCCAGGAGGAAAAGCCGGCGTAAGCGATATTATCGCTTGACCAGGCCACGTTCGCGCCGGTGTCCCATAACGTCTTGCACCGGTACATTTTGTTCGCCCTCTTCTTTCCAAGTATACCGCACCACAGCTCATAGGGATTTCCACCCGTACATCCGGCGTGCCACCACGCTGTGTAATTGGCATTAACGCCAAGCTTTGCAAAGCGGTCCAGATCCGCGTCATCCTGAATCTCCAGATGAGCACAGGTCACTCTGATGCGGAAGTCATCCCCAAGCTCCTTCTTTACCAGCTCCACGCCGTCGAGCACCGCATGTGATGCCTGCTCGCCAACGGTATGAGCATGAAAATCCAGTCCCTCCTCATTCAAAATCTTCAGAACCTCTGCCACCTGTTCCGCGTTTAAGGTGGTAGCGCCCCGCTTTCCGGTATCCTCATAGGGCGTGATCTGTGCCGCGGTCTCTATCCGCAGGGTACCGTCCATAAATACCTTAAACGTATGTATCTTCAGGTGCTCCGTGTCAAACTTTTGATTGAAACGCTTCACCTGCTCCACGACCTCCTTTATTTTCTTCGGATGTGTGAGCGCATAGCTTCCGTCAATATACACGGGAAGCTCTCCCTTTTTATCGAGCTCGCGTAAATGCTCGTAAACCCTTTCGTGAAGCTCCTCGCCCTCAGGCCAGCCCGCGTCAAAGACAGCGCATACGCCAGCCTTTACGGAAAAATCTATCCAGCTCTTAAGCGCTGTGTCGATCTGCTCATCTGTAAGAGCTGATAACCCGTCGAAAAGAAGGTGCCACCCCGCTGACTCAAATACATTTCCTGTCACATGCCCGTCCTTACGAACATAGTAGCTGAGCTCCGGTACGGGGTCCGGCGTGTCGTCAGTGATCCCGTGCTTCTCAAGGATCCTGGAATTGACCCATACACTGTGTCCCTCACCCTCCAGGATAAGCAGCTCCTTATCCGGGCAAATGGAATCCAGATCCTCCTTTGTAATATCATCTCCCTTCAGGTTTTTACGCTCCAGGATAAACCTGTAATTTCCCCGGGAGGGATTGCTTTTTATACTCTGCGCCATAAAGTCCAGCGCTTCCTTTTTGTCGGTACATACCACATATTCACCCATATCCATATATTCAAAGCCTACGCCTGTAGTCACATGAACATGGCTGTCAATGATACCGGGCATGACAAACCTGCCGCCGAGGTCTTTGACCTCACCTTCATAGTCCCGAAGCCCCGCTTCGTCCCCCACATAGACAAACCTGCCGTCCTTTACCGCTATTGCGGCGGCCTGCCGGTTTTCCGGATCAGCTGTAAATATCTTCGCATTCTTAATGATAAGATCAGCCTTCATGTTTTTCCTCCTTTTCGGCAGATCGCTCCCTCTCCCGGTCAGCGATCCATTTTTTTATTTTTTATATCTTAAAGACCACAATGATCTTTTTTGCCTGCGTGTTATAACGCACAGGAGCCTGCGGCATTTCCTGACACAATAAGACGGATGCCTGCTTACGGCGCCCATATGCCGCCTGACAGACATCCGTTAATGATCCGCTCAATAATCGTAATTGTGTTTTTTAGGATCCCAGTCGGTGTTATCGCGCTGCATTTCCCTATTATACTGGTAATCCTCAAAGCCCGAGCTGTAATTATCATAAGTAAGGGTCTTCTGGTACTGCTCATACAAAGCCGCTTTTTCGCCTGCCGTCTGCAGCTTTGACGCATAATCGGCCCTTAACACCGCAAGCTGTACATTCAAAGCATCGATTATCGTCTGCAGGGAAGGAGATACCGCAAGCTGTGCGGTATAACCGGCTATCGCCCTTTCCACATCCTCTATCTGCTTAGCTGCGGAAGCTGCGATATTTGCGGCCCCTTCCATGTCCATTTTCGCGGCGGCAAGTGTGTTAAGATCAGCAAGCGCCGTCCTGTTGGCAGCAAACCGGTCCTCGAAGGCAGCCCTCTGTGTAATATTCTTAAGAAAGGCCTTTGCATTATTTAACTGATCAAGGCTCCATCTGCTCTGGTTTACCGCGGTAGAGTATCTTAACGCCACAGCCTCATATTCAAGCTGGGAATGTGCCGGATCATTCTTTACCGCATTAAATGCCGCAAGAGCCTCCGCCTCCGCAAGCTTTGCCATTTCATAATTTGCGCTTGCAGCCGCGATATTGCCGTTTGCGTCATCTATGATGTCATATGTGCACGGAAGAGCCGCCCGGGTCTCGGAAACGGAGACCAACGACAGCAGACCGGCAACAGCGATCCCATAAATTCCCTTAGCGATTCTTTTCATAGGCCATTTACCTCATTTCATATTTGATGCTTATAATTATCATTCCCCGTCAGATGAACTGACCGGGCAATTCGTCGGATAATTATAGCAAAAAAATGGCCGTCAATCAATATCGGAATCAGTCCGGCAGGGCAATCGCTTAATACCCTCATAACCCCGGCGGGATATGCAGATCATAAAAAGCCCGGATCTGAGCTTTTGCGCAACTCACTTAACGAAAAGTTATTTTTATAGAAAAGCTTTCAACCCTGTTTGAGCTCGTGTACTAAATTCCTTCGATAACTGTGAAGCGAGTTGTTGAAAGGTTTTCTGCTTATAAAAATAGCTTTGAGTTTAGTGAAGTTGCAGCCGCGAAGAGACGGGCTTTCTTATGATCTGCATATACCACACAGCCTTGAGGTATTAAGCGATTGCCCTGTAAGTCCGGTAAAGTTATGCGCCGTCCCCTGCCGAAGCACAGGCTGACCGTCTGAAGAACCGGGGCTTTCCGCTGCAATCGAAAAGAGCGGGGCAAGCCCGCTCTTTTCATTTACACATCTATATGAAAGTCAGCCCTCTATAGCGATGTACTTCTTCTCTTCCACCGCGGGCTTTTCCTCGACCTTGGGAACCGTAAGCTTCAAAACGCCATGCTCCATCTTTGCCTTAATATCCTCCTGCTTTACGGCATCTCCCACGTAAAAGCTTCTTGTCATGCTTCCGGAATATCTTTCCTGACGGATCAGCTTTCCTTCCTTATCCTTGTGCTCCTTATCCAGATCCTTGTTGGCCGCGACTACCAGGTATCCGTCCGTCAGCTCTATGTTCACATCTTCCTTCTTAAAGCCCGGCAGATCGATATCCACCTCATAGCTGTTATCGTTCTCCCTGACATCCGTCTTCATCAGGTTCTTTGCCCGTCTTCCGAAAAGCGGGTTCTTCTTTCCCATGCCTTTGCTGATTTCCTTATCCAGAGTCCTGAAATCTCTGTCAAAATCATCAAACCAGTCATCCATAAGGCTTTCTCCAAAAATCATCGGTGCGTACAACATAACTCATCCCTCCTTTACTGCGCCGATTCGGTCTGCTTTTTCAGGCCAAATCATTTCCTTTTTAAGTTTTCGTCCAGGATGCTTAACGTTCTGGGCTGAACTATGTTTTTATTATCAGGATATACTCGGTACTCTATAACTTCCTGCCCCCTTTCTCCTGACGATTATGTTATAGCACTTTTATTAGCACTCGTCAATAGTGAGTGCTAATAAAAATTGTGAACGTTTTGTGTCCTGCCCTTATAATAAAAACTATACTGTAATCCGTTTTCCTGTGGTAAAATAGAAAGGAAAGTATCAATTTGTACCCGGCAGGGCAGGTATCTGTAAGGATATGACAGCCGAGTTTGCCGGTACGCTTCTATGAAGAGAGGAAAGAATGGATACAGGTATATTACTTGAAAACGGAACCAATGAACTGGAAGTGCTGGAATTTACAATAAATGACAGGTGCTATGGCATCAATGTGGCCAAGGTAAATGAGATAATTACCTACCAGCCCGTTACCCCCATTCCCAATTCCCATCCAAGCATCGAAGGGATCTTCATGCCAAGGGACAGGATGCTGACAGCGGTGGATCTGAAAAGCTGCCTTCAGCTGGGGACATCCGAGCCCGGCGGGCTGTTCATCCTCACAAACTTCAACGCTCTGGACATGGCCTTTCATGTCGACTCGGTAAGGCGCATAAGCAGAGTGTCCTGGAGTGACATAATGAAGCCTACGGAAACCCTGGGCAGTCAGGAGGACGGACTGGCTACGGGTATCATTAAGAAGAATAACGAGCTTATCATCATCCTTGACTTTGAAAAGATCGTTACCGAGATAAATCCCGATACCGGCCTTAAGATCCATGACGTGGACTCCCTTGCGGGCAGGAGCAGGATCGACGTTCCCATCCTTGTGGCCGAGGATTCGGTCCTTCTCAATAAAATGATAGTGCAGTCTCTTGAAACAGCAGGCTACACCAATCTTACCCACACCGAGAACGGTCAGGAGGCCTGGGATCTGATAGAAAAATGGAGGGATGAGGGAACTCTTTCCCGGCATGTGCAGTGCCTGATAACAGATATCGAAATGCCCAAGATGGACGGCCACAGGCTCACAAGGCTCATTAAGGAGGACGCGCGGACCAAGGATATCATAGTCGTGATATTCTCTTCTATGATCAATGACGACATGAAGAGAAAGGGTGAACAGCTTGGTGCGGACGCCCAGCTTACAAAGCCTGAGATAGGTCTTCTGGTGGGCGCAGTCGATAAGCTTCTTGGGGTAGGATAAGGCCTCAGGGCTGCGGCAGCGACTTCAGCCCTTCTTTTTCTTTCTTCTCTTAAACAGGAGTACTCCGAAGAGGACCAGTACCCCGCACACTCCGTACATCCAGACTGCGCTGCTTCCGCACTGCTCCAGTATAAACGGGGCAATAGCCATCACTCCGCTTCCGATGATGGAATACATCATTAACGATTCAGTGTCATCCAGGTTCTCAAGCACCGAGCGGTTAGCCATAAAGATATCCGTGGCCACAGGTGTACCAATGCCATCCACCAGCCCCGACAGTACTGAAGACACAATGATCATTGCCACATAGATAAAGGGCAGCTCCAGTACGAACATGGAGAGCGCTCCCATAAACAGTATCAGTGAATACAGCCTGAGCGGGTTAGAAATCCTCCTGCTCAGCTTATTGTAAAGCACCTCTCCGAGATACAGGCCTGCCAGCCCGTTAAGGATATTCGAATAGGTCAGTACGACGCCGGGTAATTCCATGGCCTGTATCCTGGCGGGGATCAGGCATACTATTATCATAAGCAGGAAATACTGGGGAGCCACTATCATAAACAGTACTCTCCAGACCCTCAGCGACCTGAGTACCCCTCCCAGCCTTTCCGCAAGGTTGCCCACGGCCTTTTCGATCATCACCTCAGCCTGGTGCTTCTCCAAAAGCTCCCACGGAATGCAGGCGCTTTCAAAGATAAGATAGATCATATCTCCGATTGCGGCCACCAGGAAGGTAGCACCGTAGCCAAACACTCCCGCAATGACAGAGCCGAGGCCCATGCCGCAGAGAAGTCCCCCTATCACTCCGTTATTGCTGGCCGTAAGGTTATCGGCCCTTTGACCCTCACTTTCATAGCCTCTGGAAATAATGGTATGCCGTACCTGCTTCACCCCGGCAGTCCCGATTCCCGAGAAAAAGCGCATCAGCACCATGACGAAGGTAGAGGTGGTAAAAAAGCAGGTGAAATTGGAGAAAAACAGTATAAGGGCAGAAGCAAGCATCAGTGTTTTGCCCTTCAGATGTTTTCCGATCCAGGGCATACAGAGCATGCCAAGGATATCGGCCAGTGAACAGATGGAAATGGAAAGAGCTGCCGCCATGGCGGGGGAAAGCCCCCAAAGTCCCTGATTCCATTCCCTGATCTGCAGGGCTGAGAAAGAAAGGCAGATATAGTCAAAGGTCACGGAAAGGAAATTTCCGTAGCGAAGCGCCTTTGCAACGGACGCAAACTGCTCCGGGCATACAGTATTAAATTTACCGCTTCGCCTGAAGGCTATCATCTCAGAGAGCGTAAGGGACTCCCGCATTACGATAATGGCGAGAATTATGGTAGCCATAAACAGAAGGACCATATTAATAACATTACTGCGTACATAGCTCCGGGAAATATGGAAAACCAGGACTATCGAATTTTCCTCTCCCTCCACGTTAATAATGATCTCATTCGGGTCCTCTCCTGTTTTCTCAACGGGTCTCAGGCTTATGTCGTCAATTGAGCTGTTCTCCTGTGCCTTACCCTCCAGATATTCCTCCAGATCCGATATCTCAGCCAGATGTATTCCCCGTTCCTCAAGGGAATTCAGGGAATTGCGGATATAGGCGGCCACACTTGTCACACTTCCTCTGGCCGCGTCCTCAAACCTCGGAATATAATTGACTGTCAGGAATATTCCCTGCACAAATATTCCCGCAACGATCATGCCTATCAGCTTTCTGTCGGACAATACTCCTCCGGCTCCCGCGATCAGGCACACTGCCACCAGAATGATGAAGATACCAAAGCTTCCCAGAGCGGACCTTAACCCTGCATCCTGCAGGGACAATCTTACCGTATCCAGCCTGTAGTACGTCACGAGTTTCCCCATGACCTCTCCCCGGGGACCATGTATATCCTGACGCACCTCCCCGTATTCAGACTCCGGCACCATAAGCTCAGACCCTTCAAAGGAAGCCGCCAGATGAACACCGTCCTCATCCTCCAGCACAATGACACTGCCCTCGCTCAAAATACCCGCTCCCTGTACAAGCAGTTCATGGATCCCGTAATAGCTTTTCAGGCTCTTCCCGAATTTCAAAGAGCTTTCCAGCTCTTCAATGAGCCCGGTATTGCAGGACGAAATAAACTGCTCCTCAGTCGTGTAGGAATAGTCAAGAATAGTCAGATAGCTCAGGACACAGAGTCCTGCTGCCGAAATAAAGGCTACCAGAAACAGTATGTAATTTTTTTTAATAAACTCCTTCATATGATCAGATCCCTTTACCGGTAAACCCTGTCGACAGAGCGCAGCAGCTCATACTCAGTCTGAAAACCCGTTTTCTTTACAGTACTCATATTAAGCACGATATGCGGGGAGCTGGTATAGACGCAGGGCTGGTCTCCCGCCTTTTCACCGTGAAATATATTGCTCAGTATCATTGCCACGTAATTTCCATAGCCCTCATAATCAAAATTGGACAGGCACATCATTCCGCCGAATTCCGAAATGGAATCCCCGTCTCCCACCAGGGAGGGTATTCCCTTGGAAGCAAGATATTCGGAAACGGCAGAGGCCGCATCATCGGTTATGGTTCCGTAGGGAAAAAGTACCGCGTCCACATCGCTCAGGTCTGCCTCCTTAAGCCGTTTAAGCAGCACCTTGTCAAGCTCATTCCCTTCCGCCTCCTCCGGCGTTAAAAAGATCTCAAGCACGGAAACATCAAGCTCCTTTGCCTTGTCAAGATAGATCGAATTCCCGGAAATGATATCCCATTCCTTAACCTCCGGCATACAGATCCTGTCAAAGCCCAGCATGGTGTGATAGGCCTCAAACTGACGACCGTAGGGATTGGGTTCCACTAAGGCCCAGATATTCTCATTGCCCGTATCCTCGGCGGAATCGATAATGCCTGAGGCAATGGGATCCGTTGCGAAGGAAACCAACAGGGGAATATCCAGCTTAAGCTCCTTTAAAAACAGCCCCGGGTCCGTGCCCGTTACCGCCATGACATCCAGCTCTCCCGAGGCCGAGCGCTCCTTTATCCGTTCCGCGATCGCTTCGTCTTCCCCGTCGTCAAGCATATACAGCTTTTCGTCAAAGGCGATGTACTCACCAAGCTCCTGGGATAAAAGATAGTCATAATAGCCGTAAAAATCCTCAGGTGCCTTTGTCAGATCCACCTCCTTTGGGATATAGCCCTCCGACTGCAGGCCCTCAGCCAGCCCCTTCAGCCACAGATAGGAGCTTTCTATGGGAGGCGCAAGATCCATGACTCCGATGGTGAAGGCTTTTTCGTTCTCCTTCTTTACCGGAGTCAGGTCAAAGGAGGATTCCTGCCCCGCGATCGAAACGGTACGGACAGCCTCATTTCCGCAGCCCGTAAGGCACGATAAAGCAGCCGTCAGCAGCATGACCGACAGCAGTCTTTTATAATAGATTATCCGAGAAATTCCTGCCCGCAAACTCTGCGATTTCCTCATACCAGCCATCCCTTCTCTCGCTCCCCACGGTCAGGTCATGATAGAACTCAAAAAGCCCTAAAAAATGTGAAGAGCAGACGTCTGTTTTTATATAACGATCCAAAGCAGCCCTGTCCGTCCCATGTATAAGAAATTCTATGGGGCCGGCACTGACGGCGCCTGAGCCTGTGCTTTCCAAAGCAAAGACCGGTCCGCTCATGTAGCCCGAAAGCTCCCAAAGCCCGATTTTTTCGGCAAGGTCCGGGTAACCGCTTCTTTTTAGAGCCCGCACCGTCATTGCCTGCCATTTTGGAAGATACACCGACTGGAATATTCCCCCGTACCAGGTAAAGCCTCGGGAAAAGCCGTACAAAACGGCCTCAAGATAAGTTCCGGGCATAAGTACACGCTCTTTTACCAGCTTAAGCACAGAGGCCTTATCCCCCGGGAGCAGTACCCTCTCTCCCTTCATGCTTCGCCCCGAAAAGCTGCCCTCAGGTTCCAGGTTAAGGACCGGATGCAGCCGTCCAAGATCATCCCATCCGCGAAAGAGCAGGCTGCTTAAGGGCATCCCTTCCTCGTCCCGTTCCTCATTGAATTCACTTCTTACTGCCGGATCAAAAAGGATCAGTGATATCAGAGAATCCGGCTTTTCAAGATCCTTTTTGAGAAGTGCGGCCGCAATGGCCTCCGTTTCCATGCAGATATAGCGTTTTCCCTCCAGAAGAGGTTCAAGAAGCTTTGAAAGCTCAATGTACAAATGCAGGATCTGATCGGCATATCTGCTGCAGGAAAGTGCTTCCCCGGCTGCATATGCCTTCCTCAGCAGGCCTTTTGCGCATTCGGCAGCCTTTTCAGATGTAAAAAGCTTTCCGCATCTACTCAGAGCCTGATCAAGCAGTCTCTGATCGTAAGCATGCAAAAAGGAAGCCGCGCCATATGCTTCCTTTGTTGAAAAAACCGGAAGATGCTCCGGCCCCTGCACATTTGAAAAGGACATAAGCCCTCTGGCGTAGGTGCTGCTCTTTAAAGGCACCAGCCCACAGGCAAAAAAGGGGATACAGGAAAAATCCCCTATGCCCTGAAGCATCCTGTCAAAAAGAAGATCCCCCTGAAAGGACTGCGGCGAATAAAGACCGCCCAGGTGGTCTGCCGTATGAAGCGCTCCGCATGAAAGTGCCTCAAGGGTCTGCTCCGTGATCTCTCCTGAGGTCCTCTCCGCCAGATGTTTTCCGCATACCTCAAGAAACTCCTCCCGGGGTTCAAGCGGCTTGAGGCTGTTGTTTGCCTCAAGCTTTCGCCTCTGAAGCTTCACAAAATCTTCAAGAGCAAGGCCTCCGTATTTCTCAACGGATTCCCTGATCCTCGGGCTTCTGTCCATGCAAAACGCAAATATCTCTCCTGCGCCGCCCCGAAGCTCCCTTTCAAAGGCCGCCGCCCCGGCTGTATCCTGATATTGCATCACTTTACGGCCTTTTTAATAAACCTGACGGCCAGCATGGTCAGATCGTCAAACTGCGGCGCATCCCCTACAAAGGAATCCACATTTTTCCTTATAGCAGGCAGAAGCTCTGCCGGAGACATGTTCCCGTTATCGTTGACCGACTTAAGGACCCTGTCCATGCCATACAGCTCATTATCGGCATTGGTAGCCTCGGGGACCCCGTCCGTATAAAGGAAGAGCAGATCCCCCTCTTCCATCATATACTCTGAGTTGATGTATTTGATATTCTCTATCGTAGCCACAGGCGGCCTCTTCTTTTCAGCCTTCAAAAGCTCCGTCTCTCCTCCTGCCTTCTCGACTACGGGATATTCGTGACCCGCATCTGAAAATACAAGCCGTCCTGTAGTGATATCCAAAAATCCCAGCCAGACCGTCACAAACATCTCGGCGTCATTGTCATTGCAGAGCTGATTATTTACACGAGCCAGAACTCCCGCCGGATCGGAGGGATTTCTGCTGTCTAACGCCTTATCCCTTATAAGAGATTTGGAAATAGCCATAAACAACGCCGCCGGAACTCCCTTGCCGGATACATCCGCCATCACCAGGGCCACATGAGTCTCATCGAGCATAAAGAAATCATAGAAATCTCCTCCGACTTCCTTTGCCGGGTTCATACTGGCGAAAATTTCAAATTCCTTCACATCCGGAAAGGCGGGGAAGATATGTGGAAGCATTGACGCCTGGATCTCCGTGGCTACGCTTAATTCCGTGCTGATCCTCTCCTTTTCCGCCGTTATGCTCTGAAGATTGTTCATATAGGTATCAAGAGAGGAGATCATCTGTGAGAATTCCCCTGCCAGGCTTCCCAGCTCATCCTCTCTCTCATGAGCCACCTTTTCAAGGGTCTCTGCCAGTAACGGATCCTTTTCTCTGGAATAAGTCCTGACAAATTCCTCAAGCTTAAATATCCGGTCAAGTATCCGTGATTTAACGGCCAGGAGCATGATCAGGCTGCAGATCGCCAGCACAGATATAGAAACTAAAGCCAGTCTCAGCACGGAGTTGAAAATATAACCCCTGATAAATGAAACATTCAGCTCTGTGGCCACCACTCCCAGAAGCTCTCCGTTATATACCACAGGACTCGGATAGGAATAGACAAAGCCCTGGGCATTATCCATGATGTCCATTTCGCCCGGATTTTTCAAGGTATTCGCAGCTTCCCACATCGAGGCGTGAATGGCGGGATCCTCATACACCGTGATCCCCATTTTCAGATACGACACGCCGTCTATGACCTCCTCCTCCTTAGGGTCATCCAGCATGTAACACATGTTCAGCTCTTCTTCCGTAGGATAGATGAAATAGACATATCTTAAATTATGAGCCGCCCTGATGCGGTCGAATATATTAAGCCAGGTTATATATTTATACCTTGCATAGAGAAGCTTGCATTCATCATTGAGCTCTGCGAATTTAACATCCCTGCCGAAGATCTTTCCCGGATAGTCTACCGCAAAGGCTGTCTTGAACTCTTCATATTCTGCATCCGCGTTATCGGGATAATCGTAAGGGATCATCAGCTGATCCATATGCTCCTTGTGAAACTTTTTCAACTCGGAAAATTCCTCACCGTCGGCGACAAGCTCCCTGACCAGATAGTCGTTGATGGCTGTCAGTTCTCCCATATAGAGATCATGATAGCGTTTGTTCTGCTCCAGATAGGTCATTAAAACAGAAAACCCGATGGTCACAAGGATAAATATACAGAACATAAGGAGGAATTCCCTCATCATTCCGCCTTTTCTTTTTACATTATTTTTCATAACACAACTCCCTCTCTGTACTGTCAGCTGCCTCACTGAAAACAAGGCTTTTCGACAGACGGTTTATACCGGCCAGAAGCATCTGACAGTCATCATAATCAAAGCCTGTCGCTTCCACCCATTCCATAAAAGTTACTCCGGGAAGGTCTCCCAGGATATATACCGTGTCTCCGGGCATTACATCGTCATTTCCCGTAATGTCCACACAGCAGTTATCCATACACGGACTCCCCACTATGGGAAAAAGCTTACCCCTGATCGAGACCCTCGGCCTGCGACTTCGGAAGAACTGCGGAATATCCCAGTTCCCCGCAGAAATAAGAGCCACCCGCCTTACACCTTCAGGCAGGTTTCCCTCATAATCAAGCACGGCATTCTCATTAAGCTCCACGCAACGAAGAACGAGACAGGTAATGGTCATGACCATCCCTGTCCTGAAGCTTTTGCCCTCCACGGGCCTGACCGGCATCCCATATAACAGCGCGCCGATCCTCACCATATCAAAAGTGTATTCCGGATAGCAGAAGGAGGAAACCGAGCTTAAAAGGTGAAGCTTGAGCCTCCTCCTTAGCTCTTCGGGAATTTCCCTGAAAACCGCCGCGTATTCCTCAAGGTCCCGCCTTGTCTTTACGGGATCATTCTGATAGGCGGAATATACATGAGCATATATCCCACAGATATTTACCTTTTTTTCATCAGAAAGGAGTTCTCTTATCTGCGGATATTCCCTGCGGGACACCCCCCTCACTCCCGACGCAAAGTCCAGACGGATATGTACATTGAAGCTGTGTCCGTCAAAACGATGGGCAAGCCCGCAAAAATCCTCCAGCTCCTTTGGGCAGTACATGGAAAATATAAGCCTGTCGATCAGAGCAGGCTGCTCCTCCTTACTTCGCCCGGCAAGAACCCTCTCGATCTCATCCCGTGAAGGATCACCCAGTATAAGGATCTGCTTTGTCACTCCGGCATCATATACCTTCATGGCTTCATCCAGTGAAGCCACCACAAGCATACTGATATCGTCGCATTTCCCAAGGATCGTGCTTACGGCCGTGATCCCGTGGCCATAGGCATCGCCCTTTACAACGGCGGCAAGCTCCGCACTTTCCGGAACGCTCCTCCTGATAATCGATACATTTTCAAGCAGCTTTTTGCAATCTATCTGAGCCTGATTCATAAGTCAGTATCTCTTTGTTTGTAACAGTTCATCATTTTTTCATGAACAATACTACTATAAAAAATCCGTGAAATCAATAAAAAACAGGGTTATTACTTCTCAGGCTTTTTCGGAAAACTGTCCGAAGACGGCTACGGAGAGGCATTTCTGAGTATCACGGGCATTAATGAAGAAGGGATATCCGCGGAGCTTCCGGCAAGGGTTTTTGATGTATGCTGCGTTTCGGACACATTGATCTTAAATGAAAACGGAATCTCCTCCTGCAGCGCGGAGGATCTTTTAAGTGAGATCGAGTATGTATTAAAATGTCCCGGCAGGCTTAGGATAGAAGGACGATATACAAATGTTTACAGGGACTACAGCGATAACCTCAGATGGGGATCGGACGGGGCTGTCGTCAGATGCATCGGGAAAGGCTCTGTGATGCGTGTCCGGACCATAGATGATGAGCCGATAGATATTTTTCCGCTCATAAACTGTTTTGTAGGTGAAAGGACCAGAGACGGTTACGGCGAGCTGCTTGCGTATCCTGCCAGAGGACAGTACTATCGTCTTGCACAAAAGCTTCCGGTCTCGCTGTATGAAAGGGAATATTTCTTATCCTTTCGTGATATATCCATAGGGGCGGCATTTGCCCGGGAGGTGATCAGGTCTCTTTTAAAGAGCCGTATCGAGGCATTGGCGATCGCTGATCGAAAAGAAATCAAAAGCGGAGCGGTCCCCGAAGAGCTCAGGGTGATCAGCCGTTACCGTTATTCGGAGAATGACATACTGGTGCTTAAGGATTATCGCCTTGCTGTCATCTGAGCTTTATATCTGAGAGTTGCCCGATAAAGCCCTGCCGGAGGCTGCAAAGCAGCCTCCGGCAGGGCAGCTCAAAGCCAGTGGTCTCAGTGAGTGCGTTCTCGTTATTGTATTGAATGATTCAAGCTATGCGGCGGTTTAAATAATATAATACTTGGTAAGGAAATAGGTTCTCTCCCAATCCACGATCTTTCTTTCGGATTCCTTTTCCGGATGAATATCGAACTCATCAAAAACCATGACCCGCTTATTCTCTGTGTCGTACAGCGGCCATTCCTTCGCCCTGCCGTCCGGGGACTGCTCCGCCGAAAGCGACGGATTGCCGGTCTTTGCGAACTGAACCCACATCTTGCGCATGGTTTTTGAGAAGGTTTCATCAAACACTCTTCCGGTATCCTCAGACATCTCCGGATGATTGAATACTATCGCAAGCTCTATCGCATGGCCGCATTTCATGATCGGATCGGGGGACTCCGGCGTGAAGTAGTAGGTATATGCCTTTCCTCCGGCTTTTACCTGGTTCTCCGACAGCTTGATGATCGGCGCATTGAACCAGCTCTGGCTAAGCAGACGGCTGTCCGGTTCGTAGCTGTCTCCCTTCACATCATTCCTGAAGCTGTCGACCAAAGCTTTCTCCTCATCCGGAAGCTTGGCGAGCTTTTCCTCCTTGCGTTTGGTTACCCAGGCATTCCAGCCCTCCAGCCCGAAGCTGTATACAAAAAAGTCCATCTCATCCTTGTTGCAGCCGATAAGAAAATCTATATCCTTCGCCGCGCCGTTTTCGTATGCCTCAAAGGTGTCTGTCGGCAGATGGATCCCATCCCTTTCCGGAAACTGATGCAAAAAGAGCTCAGCGGTGGCTGTCTTAAGGAGCGTCTCGCCATCTGTTTCAAGGAGCTCGGCGACGGTCTTGCAGCCGAGTGCGTTCATCAGCTTATTTGTACACTCGATACCCTCTTCCGGGGATCTGGTTTGATTTATGGCACCGCTCTCTGCGATCACCCGTTTGAAATAGGTGTGGGAGCCCTCAAGCAGCGGAAGCAGTGTACAGCTTGCCGCACCCGCAGATTCGCCCCAGATCGTCACGTTTTCAGGATCGCCTCCGAAGCCTGCGATGTTTTCATGAACCCATTTGAGCGCCATTTTCTGATCAAGGAGTCCTAAGTTCTGCGAATCCGTATATTCCTTGCCATCCGGCAGATGGGACAGGTGGAGGAAGCCAAATACGCCGAGTCTGTAGGCGATGGTAACAACGATGACATCCGGATTCTCTTTCATGAAATTGTGGCAGTCAAACATCGGATCGATGGTCCCGCCCGCTTCAAAGGCACCCCCATGGATCCATACCATGACAGGCTTCTTTCCGTCCGCCGCCTCATCCGACCTCCATATATTCAGATACAGGCAGTTTTCGTCCAGATAGTAGGATGATCCTGTTTCCAGCTGCGCATTTCCATAGGCGCTCTTCGCATTGTAATACGCCTCGTATATGCCATCATCCGAAACGACATCCACCGGTGCCTTCCAGCGCAGCTTTCCGACGGGCTGCTCCCCGACATAGGGAATGCCTCTGTACATGATGATATTTTCTTTTTTCCTGCCAACGAAGGTTCCGTTTTTGCACCTGACAGCCAGCGACTTATCGTAATCGCCGTCCGTGATCCTTTTGTTTTCTCCGCCGTACATTGACTTCAGCAGCTCTTTTATATCATTCGCTGACATCGGCTGATTTGTGTTTTCGCCCATTCTGCCTTCCTCCTTTAAATACATTTCGTGTTTTTTATATCGCCCTTAAATTTCAAAGCTCCCGCTTATACTCTCATCGGCATAACAGACCCGGCTTACCCGTTTAGCCTTTAACCAGTCCTGTCCTGAACAGATACCCCAAAGCTTCCATGCAAGCCTGTATATTTAAGCATATCATGTATATTATAGAGCCTTGAAGGAGCACATGCAATAAAATCATATTTCTTCCCGCGCACTAATAATCACTCACCCCGTAACTGCGCTGATTATCTCGTTCTTCGCTGCTTCCAGAGCGGCTATCACCCTGTCGCACCATTCATCAAATTCCCTGTCTTCCTTCCGGATTTCATACATTCATTGACCCATTCTATAAAATTATCGGTCGAATTACCGGTTCGCTCCGCCTGAGTATGCCCCGCTCCCCATATCGTTTCGAAATCCACATCGGATACATCGCCATAGCCATGTTGCTATGAGTCCTCTTTTCGACCCGGTTTTCATGCATCGCCGCACTGTCCTTAATTCCTTTTTAAGGCCTGTATGCCCACAACACCCCTTATCCTTCCCAGTTAATGATCTGTTCAAGGGTCTCTGAAAACCGTGCAAGTCCTTCCTTATCTCTCTCATCAAACCTTGCCGTAACAGGACTGTCGATATCCAATACCGCGGCAACCCTTCCATTATTGTGGACGGGAACGACTATCTCAGACCTGGAATCACTGTCGCAGGCAATATGCCCGGCAAATAAATGTACATCAGGAACCAGCTGGATGCGATCCTCTTCCCAGGCCGTTCCGCATACTCCACGCCCCTTCCCTATGCGTACACAGGCAACCCTTCCCTGAAACGGGCCAAGCTGAAGAAATTCCCCCTTCACCATATAGAAGCCCGCCCAGTTTATGTTCGGCATAGAATGAAACAATAAGGCCGAGGCATTGGCCATTACCGGAATGCAGTCTGAGGATTCCACTGCAAGGCTTTTCATCTGTCTGATCAGTATGTCATAATCCACCATATCTCTGTTCTCCCGATCCTTTTCGTCAAGCTCCGGGGCTCAATCAATAATCCCCTTCTATTTCCATCCATCCTCTGTGTTCATTATGGAATTATATGTTTTCGGCTTCCAAAAGTAAAGCTAAACCATCACTCTGTCAGGGTGAAAAGGATCAGTTAACAATTCCGTTGACAAATCAAAACTATAGTGCTACAGTTTCATTGCGTTAGCAGGCACTAACCCGAATATCAGAGCTGTGAATAAGGATCAGATCCATGAGGCAGCCTGCCGTGACAATGGGACAGATTCTCATGGGGCAGGCCGTCATATAAAAAGGAGAATTGGAAAGGAGAAAAGCATTATGAAACTGAAAGGAGCCGGAATATTTGCACTCGGAACCCTGTTCGGAATGGAGGGGATCAGGCTGTTGACCTCCAGGGATGCGAAAAAGGTGTACGCACATTGTACCGCGGGGGTCCTGCGGATGAGAGACTGTTTGCTCGAGCAGGCTACAGTTCTTCAGGAAAACTGCGAGGATATCTATGAGGAAGCGAAGGCAATCAATGAAGAAAGAGACAGAGAAGAAGCTGTGAGGTATGAAAAGGAGGAAGATACAAAGGCGCAGAAAGCAGAAAACACCGCGGACAGGAAGGAAGAAGATATAAAGTAATGAAATTCGCTGTCAGACATGAGATAGAAAACAGAATACGCGTACACCTGTTCAAAAAGAAGCTTTCCTTCAGGGAGGCCGACACTCTGGAGTATTATTTAAGATCGTTTGACGAGGTATCGGAGGTACGGGTGTATGAGCGCACTGCCGATGCGGCAGTACGCTTCAGCTGTGACAGAGCCCGCATTATCGAAATCATCAATGATTTTTCCTTTGATGGCGTCGATGTACCCGAGCGCGTATTTGAGAGCTCCGGCAGGGAACTGACCGCGAAATATTATGACAGTATAGCGACGAGCGTGATCCTGCATTACGGCAAACGGCTCCTCCTGCCCTTCTTTATGAGGAGAGTGATCGATATCCTCAATATGCTCAGATATATATGGCGTGGTCTCAGGACACTTAGGAACAGGCAGCTGCAGGTAGAGCTGCTGGATGCGATGGCTGTCACCGCAGCGGTTCTGACGGGAGACTACGGTACGGCATCCTCCGTAATGTTTCTGCTTAAGATCGGAGATACTCTTGAGGAATGGACACATAAACGTTCGGTCGATGATCTTGCGAGACGCATGTCACTAAATATCGACAAGGTATGGTTATGTACGGAGGACGGAGAGATATCGGTCGATTCTTCCGATATCGTATGCGGAGACAGGGTCGTTGTAAGAATGGGCAATATGATCCCCTTCGACGGTGAGGTCGTTTCGGGAGAGGCAATGGTAAACCAGTCGTCCATGACGGGCGAATCCGTGGCCGTCAGAAAGGGATGCGGCACCAGCGTGTTTGCGGGAACCGTTGTCGAGGATGGCGATCTGACGATCAGGGTGACGCAGGCCGGAGGATGCGGACGTTTTGACAGGATCGTCAGGATGATCGAAGAATCAGAAAAGCTTAAGTCATCCCTTGAAAGCAAGGCGGAAAGACTTGCAGACAGACTTGTGCCGTATACACTCCTTGCAGCGGGACTGACCTGGGCGATCAGCCGAAACGTTAACAAAGCGGTATCCGTTCTCATGGTGGATTATTCATGTGCGCTGAAAATGGCTATGCCGATTTCCGTCCTTTCCGCGATAAAGGAAGCTTCGGAATACGGGATAACCGTAAAGGGAGGAAGATTCCTTGAAGCCGTAGCTGACGCGGACACGATAGTTTTCGACAAAACGGGGACCATCACAAAGGCCCGTCCGACAGTGGTCCGTGTCGTATCATTCTGCGGCGAAACGGAAAACGAGCTTCTGAGGCAGGCGGCCTGCCTGGAGGAGCATTTCCCCCATTCTGTTGCAAGAGCGGTCGTGGAATGTGCTTTTGAAAGAGGACTGCTTCATGATGAGCTCCATACAAATGTCGAGTATCTGGTGGCGCACGGGATCGCTTCCACCATCGGAGATGAAAGAGTTGTGATCGGGAGCTGGCATTTTGTTTTTGAGGATGAGCATGTGGTCATTCCGGAGGATAAAAAGGAGCAGTTCGATTCCCTGCCCGATGAATATTCTCACCTTTATTTCGCGAAGAACGGGAAGCTCGCGGCTTGTATCCTGATCGAGGACCCTATGAGAGAGGAAACGCGCAGGGTGGTCGATGCTCTTCGCGAACAGGGCTTTGAGCATATCGTCATGATGACGGGCGACAGCGAAAAAACGGCCGCACGGATAGCCTCCGAAGCGGGAATAACCGAGTATTATGCCGAAGTGCTTCCCGAAGACAAGGCAAAATATATAGAGAAGGCAAAGGCGGAGGGGCACCGTGTGATCATGGTAGGCGACGGCATCAATGACTCTCCGGCGCTGTCCGCGTCAGACGCGGGGATAGCGATCAGCGAGGGCGCCGAGATAGCCAGGCAGATAGCTGACATAACCATAAGCTCTGAGGACCTTGACAGCATAGTTGTCCTTAAGAGGATCAGCACCCTGCTGATGAAGCGGATCAGCTTCAATTACAGGACAATTGTGGGCTTCAATACAGCGCTTATCGGGCTTGGTATAGCGGGGATCGTGCCGCCGGCAACATCAGCGATGCTGCACAACGGCTCAACCATTGCCCTGGGGATAAACAGTATGACTGATCTGCTGAAGATAGTTCCTTAAGTCATCGAACCCGCCATGCGGATACTTATCTATATCCTCCCCGAATTTATTTATAAGGCAGTCGGTCAGCAAAAACACCTTCATGCCGAGATTTGCGGCAACCATATCCTCTCCGACATCATTCCCGACCATCAGGCAGCTTTCCGCCTTCATGCCTGCCCTTTTAAGGACCTCCCTGTAATAATCCGGATTCGGTTTGCAAAAGCTTATGTTTTCGTATGTAGTAATAAACTCAAAATCATCCGGTTCAAGGCCCGCCCAGCGGATACGGGTCTCCGTTGCGACAGATGGAAAAAGCGGATTTGTGGCTAACGCGGTACGCAATCCGCATGCTTTGATCCACTTCACCGTCTCGACCGCCTTCTGTTCAAACCCGCAGAACTGTCTCGCCCGGTCAAATTCGTTGGCGTAAAACTCATCAAACAGGACCTTATCCTTCAGGGCCCGTTCGCCATATGTGCCTGCAAAATCCTTCCAGAATGCCTCCTCGTTGCTGCAGCTCCCATCATTTCTGACCATTGCGGCGGTCCCGTGCCAGATCGATTTTACAAGTGAATCCAGCTCATACCCGTAAGGCTCCAGCTTCTTCGCCAGCATTTTGAAATACCCGCCTGTAAACTCATCCATATCCATGGGAAGCAGGGTTCCGTCCAGATCGAACATTACCATTTCCAGAGCCATTTTTTCCTTATTTCTCCTCTCTCCGACATTCACTTATTTTAAATCCTCACCCTTTTTATCACAGAACCGGCCGCATTGTATGTCTTTATATACAAACAGCAGCGGAGGTTATCGCCCTTCGCTGCTGTTTCGTCTGAAGCTTCTTTCAGGCCTTCAGCGTATTCGGAATATGCAGCTTTCGCCCGTCGAAGAAGGCGCGGACGGGTTCAATGGTGTTTATCCTTCAGAACAGATAGTATCCGGTCAGACCGTAGGTTCTGTCCCAATCCACGATCTTACATTCCGATTCCTTTTCGGGATGGATATCATGCTCATTAAGGATCATCACCTGCCTGGTCTCCGGGTCGTAAGGCGGCCAGGTCTTTGCCTTGCCGTCCGGAGAAGCATCCGCACCAAGAGACGGATCTCCGGTCTTAGCGAACTGGACCCACAGCCTGCGCATGGTCTTTGAAAAGGTCCTGTCAAAGACCTTTCCCAGTTCGGGATCTGTATTCGGATGGCAGAATACGATCTCAAGCTCCACCCCGTGACCGGGCTCCGCCGTGAAGTAATAGGTATAGACTTTACCGCCTGCCTTTGCCTGGTTCTCCGACATCCGGATGAGCGGCGCATTGAACCAGAGCTGGTCAAACATACGGTTCTCCCTCTCACAGCCCTCTTCCGCAAAATCGCTCATGAAGCTCTCAACAAGCGCCTTTTCTTTCTCCGGCAGCCTGTCAAGCTTTCTCTCCTTCCGGTCGTCAAAAAGCCATTTGATGCCTTCGTCGCCCATAGCGGCGGCAAACCAGTCAAATTCCCTCAGGTTGCAGCCCGCAAGGAGATCGATATCCTTTGCGGCGCCATTTGCATAAGCCTCATACGGATCCTCGGGGATATGTATCCCGTCACGCTCAGGAGCGATGCGAAGCCTGACCGCTTCGGATTCGGCAATTATCTTCTCCGCGTCTACCTTCATCAGATCGGCGACCGTTTTGCAGCCGAGGACATCCATCATGATCTTTGTACACTCTATGGCTTCCTCTTTGGATCTTGTAAGGGCCGGGGAACCGCTCTGGGCAATGACACGCTTAAAATACGCATGAGAACCCCTGATCAGCGGAAGCAGAGACACGCTTCCCGCTCCTGCGGATTCGCCGTAGATCGTTACGTTTTCGGGATCACCGCCAAAGGCCGCAATATTTTCATGAACCCATTTGAGTCCCATGAGCTGATCCAGCGGTCCCAGGTTCTGCGCGTCCGGGTAATCCTTTCCGTCCGGAAGATGGGAAAGATGAAGGTATCCCATGACCCCGAGCCTGTAGGCTACGGTAACGATGATCACGTCGGGATTTTCCTTCAGAAAATCATCACAGTCAAACAGCGAAAAAGCCGCCGCTCCGAATTCAAAAGCGCCTCCGTGGATCCATACCATGACCGGCTTTTTCTCCGTCCCGGCGTCCTCCGCCTTCCATACGTTCAGATACAGGCAGTCCTCTCCCTGATTGGAAAGGGAATCCTCCACTTCACTGAAGTCCCTGTGCTGACAGGGGCTTTTCCCTTTGTAATATGCCTCATATACACCGTCATCCGGTACGGGCTCTACCGGTGCCTTCCAGCGCAGCTCTCCTACGGGCTGCTTTCCCACAAAGGGAATCCCCTTCCAGGAAAGAACCTTATCCTCTTTTTTCCCGACGAATGTGCCGTTAACACATTTTACCGCCAGAGCCCTGTCGTAATTTCCGTCCGTAAGTCTTTTGTTCACCTGAAGCTCATTCACCATACTTAATGCTCCATCCTCCTTTCTGTCAATGTGATACGATATACTTTGTGAATTAACTATCCACTATTGTTCTCAATTTTATCAAACTGTTACTTACAGGTCAAGGAACGTACCACAAGCTCCGCCATTGAAACAGGACAGCCGGTATTTCTACAGGCTGTCCTTTACAGAAAATACAATGATCATTACAGCTTTTGAGCCATTTCCCTTATTGCGGCAAGTTCAAAATAGCTGTTCATAGTGTTACCTCCTTTGTATTTTTAATTGATCAGAACTGCCTTTTGTCATGTTATATTGTAGGTCACGTTTGCGCTCGCTCCGGTGGCTGTATTGAACATATTAAGTATCGGCGTGATACAGAGGACTATCTCAACCGCATCCGGCGCTACTCCGATAGCCTGAAATACCGAGCTTAAGCATACGATACCTGCCGCTGGCA
>ODAI012258271.1_pt1 | contig 43364 bp, 41 predicted proteins | sample 1539321 | NCBI WGS metagenome assembly ODAI01 (sample SAMN02144231, study PRJEB22623) | gut metagenome | biome: sheep rumen | host: Ovis aries | place: New Zealand
CCGAAAAGACTTCCCTGCCTTGTGAGATTTGCCGAAGCAAGGGCATATTCGCCCTGTGCGGCTATGGTATCCATAACAGCCTCAGCCTGAGTAAGTGAAAGCTTGCCGTTCAGCATCGCCCTCTTTGTGAACTCGCCTGCCTGTGCAGGTTCACAGCCGTTTTCAAGACAAAGTCTCAGCACTTTTTTAGTGACATATATACCGCCGTGACAGGATATCTCGCAGACATCCTCACCTGTATATGAATGGGGCGCACGGAAAACAGTCAGCACGCCGTCATCAACGGTCTTGTCACCGTCATGTATCTGACCGTAGGCGCAGGTGTAGCCCTGCATTTTTTCAACACTTTCACAGGTGAAAGGTTTGAAAACTTCAGCCGCGCAGTTTATCGCATTCTCGCCGCTTATTCTTATAACAGATATACCGCCCTCGGCAAGGGGGGTCGATATTGCACATACTGTTGACATTCTGTCACTCCTCTTGATTTTCATGGATAAGTTTAGATCCCAAATAATAGCTGCTTGGCATACTGCAAATATTCCACGCTCTATGTGGTATCACTTTATAGTTTCCAGATATACCAGCAGTACATTGATATCAGCAGGATTAACACCGCTGATACGGCTTGCCTGTCCCACGGAGAGAGGACGTATCTTCGCCAGCTTCTCAGCCGCTTCAAGACGCAGTGAGCCTACCTTTGAGTAGTCGATATCTTCGGGTATCTTCTTGTTTTCCAGCTTGCGCATAGCCGCAACCTGTTCCAGCTGTATCTTGATATAGCCCTCGTACTTTATAGTGAGCTCCACCTGCTCGCATACATCATCGGGCAGTTCGGGGCGCTCGGGGTCGATGAATGCAAGACCTTTGTAAGTCAACTGAGGGCGGCGTATCAGCTGTGTCAGCTTTATGCCGTTGTTTATGGGGTCTGTGCCCTGTGATACAAGATACTCGTTCAGTTCCTCCGAGGGTGCTATGTTTATGGCAGATACACGCTTTACCTCAGCCTCTATCTGCTCTTTCTTCTTTGTGAATGCGGCATATCTCTCGTCGCTTATAAGCCCTACCCTGTGACCTGTTTCCGTAAGTCTGAGGTCGGCATTGTCCTGCCTCAGCAGAAGTCTGTACTCGCTTCGGCTGGTAAGCATACGGTAAGGGTCGGATACTCCCTTTGTGCAGAGGTCGTCCACCAGTGTGCCGATGTAGCTGCTTGCGCGGTCGAGAACCATAGGTTCTTCGCCTTTCAGTTTCAGTGCGGCATTTATGCCTGCCACAAGACCCTGCGCGGCGGCTTCCTCGTAGCCAGAGGTGCCGTTGAACTGTCCCGCACCGTAAATGCCGTGGAATTCTTTGAATTCAAGGGTGGGCAGAAGGTCGTTGGGGTCGCAGCAATCGTATTCGATAGCATAGGCGTTACGCATTATCTCAACATTTTCAAGACCCTCGATAGTACGCAGGAATTTCAGCTGAACATCGACAGGCAGAGATGAACTCATGCCCTGGAGATAGTATTCTTCTGTATCAAGACCCATAGGCTCGATAAAAAGCTGATGTCTTGGCTTATCGGAGAAACGCATTATCTTGTCCTCAATGGACGGACAGTACCTTGGACCTATGGCGTGTATACGTCCCGAATATATGGGCGAAAGATGTATGTTGTCCATGATGACCTTGTGGGTTTCTGCGTTGGTGTATGCCACATAGCAGTCCACTTTGTTTTCGGGCGGAACTTCATTGGTAAATGAAAATGGCTGTATATCCTCATCACCATGCTGAACTTCCAGCTTGTCAAAATCTATGGAACGCTTGTGTACTCTTGCAGGAGTACCTGTCTTGAAACGGCGCAAAGTCATACCTGCCTCTTGCAGACTGTCGGAAAGTCTGCGTGCAGGCAGTACCGAATCGGGGCCGCTTGCGTAGGTGGTGGTACCTACGTGTATCTCACCGTTGAGGTAAGTTCCGCTGGCGATTATAACCGCCCTGCAGCCGTATTCAACACCGAGATGTGTACGCACACCGCGGACAGTCTTGCCGTCATCTTCAAACAGCACATCGGTTATCTCAGCCTGTTTCAGGTACAGACCCTCGGTGTCCTCGATAGTCTTTTTCATAAGGTTGTGATATGCCATACGGTCTATCTGCGCACGCAGACTGTGTACCGCAGGACCTTTGCCGCGGTTCAGCATCCTGCTTTGTATGAGGGTCTTATCCGCCGCCCTGCCCATCTCGCCGCCGAGTGCATCTATCTCGCGTACAAGATGACCTTTCGCAGTGCCGCCTATCGACGGGTTACACGGCATGTTCGCCACCGCATCAAGGGTTATGGTGAACAGTGCTGTTTTAAGACCAAGCCTTGCCCCTGCCAGCGCAGCCTCACAGCCCGCATGACCTGCGCCTATAACGATTATATCAAAATTTTCCATACGGTCTGCTCCTAACGATAATATATCAAACTCTCTTATCCCAAAAAACGCCGCACCACTTACAGGCGCGGCAGTTATTTCATATACTTGAAGTCATAAAGATATACAGAACGTCTTTATCACAAATTCCCCGCCCTTGCGGACGGGGGATCTGTACTGTAATGTTTTATATCTCTTACTTTGTGGGCACCAGCTTGTCCTTGCCGCCCATGTACATTCTGAGAGGTTCGGGGATAGATACTGTGCCGTCGCCGTTGAGATTGTTCTCGAGAAATGCGATGAGCATTCTGGGAGGTGCAACAACGGTGTTGTTCAGGGTATGAGCAAAGTACTTGCTGCCGTCCTCGCCTTTTACTCTTATCTGGAGTCTTCTTGCCTGAGCATCGCCCAGATTCGAGCAGGAACCTACCTCGAAGTACTTCTTCTGTCTGGGGCTCCAAGCTTCAACGTCACAGCTCTTTACCTTCAGGTCAGCCAAGTCGCCCGAACAGCACTCAAGAGTACGTACAGGGATATCCAGCGAACGGAAGAAATCTACGGAATTCTGCCACAGCTTGTCATACCATGTCTTGCTGTCTTCAGGCTTGCAGACTACGATCATTTCCTGCTTCTCGAACTGGTGTATACGGTATACACCTCTCTCCTCGATGCCGTGTGCGCCTACTTCTTTACGGAAACAAGGAGAATAGCTGGTCAGTGTCTGGGGCAGCTTAGCTTCCGGCAGAGTTGTCTTGATGAACTTGCCTATCATGGAGTGCTCGGAAGTACCTATAAGATACAGATCCTCGCCCTCAATCTTATACATCATGTTCTCCATCTCAGCGAAGCTCATAACACCTGTAACAACGCTGGATCTTATCATGAAAGGAGGTACATAGTAGGTAAATCCCCTGTCGATCATGAAATCTCTAGCATATGAGAGTATAGCAGAGTGAAGTCTTGCGATATCGCCCTTGAGATAATAGAAACCGTTACCCGAGGTCTCACGCGCAGCATCGAGGTCGATACCGTCGAAAGTCTCCATGATATCAACATGGTAGGGTACTTCAAAGTCGGGAACAACGGGTTCACCGAACTTTTCGATCTCAACGTTCTCGCTGTCGTCCTTGCCTATGGGCACGCTGTCATCGATGATGTTGGGGATGACCAGCATTCTCTCGCGGATCTTAGCTTCCAGCTCTTCTTCCTTGACTTCAAGGTCAGCCAGTTCCTTAGCCATAGCGTTGACCTCAGCCTTTACAGCCTCAGCCTCCTCTTTCTGACCCTTGCCCATCAGAGCGCCTATCTGCTTGGATTTTACGTTTCTCTGATTTCTCAGTTCATCAGCCTTTGTACGTGCTGCTCTGTATTCTTTATCAAATTCTGCTACCTCGTCTACCAGTACCAGTTTTTCATCCTGGAATTTCTTCTTGATATTCTCCTTTACGAGTTCGGGGTTAGTTCTTATCAGCTTGATATCTATCATAATTATTACTCCTAATCCTGGGCTTTCACCCGAAATTTATCAACTTATAGTGTAACATTTATTGCAGCTTTTGTCAAGACCCGAAAATGCCTTTTGCAGGCTGTGGTGATGCCTGTACAAGAAAAAATGATATCCATGAAAACAGTTTTCGTATTTACGAAAAAGATGAGTTTTCTGATATATTGTTTCTCCAAAAATCCGATAGTATCAGATGAACTATTTGTGAAAAACGCCTAAATTTATCTTAAATAAGAAAAACTTGGTAAAAGCCCTTGAAACTTTGGTCAAAAATGTTGTATAATACAGTGGAGTAGACTTCTGCTTTAAATATTTATTGTATGCAGAGTCGGAAAGGAGCAGGCGATGGAACGGGACGACGAACTTGAGATCCATGATGGCATGGAGAACGAAAATGAAGCCGCTGACGCTGCTGAGCTTGTTGAGCCTGATGAGGCTTACGAAACTGAAGATGAAGAATATACTGATCCTGTAGCTGATACAGATGATGAAGTACCTTTGCCGGACGATGAAGGCGAAACGGGCAGCATAACAGTTGCTAAGCGTAAACGCGCTCTGTTCAGACCCGTACTTTTCGTTATCATCGTTTGTTTCTGTGTTATCGCGGCAGTTGATATGATGTCACAGCGTAATGAGATCGAACAGCTGCGGCAGGAAACTGTCATGATGACAAGCAAGATAGAGGAAACAAAGCAGAAGAACGATGAGTATACTGCTTTGCTTGAAGCGGACGAGGACGAGTTCATGGAGAGAGTGGCTGTTGAGCAGCTTGGGTATTCATATCCCAATGAAAGACGCTACTATATAGTGAATAAGTCAGGAGAATAGTAAACAGCGGTCCATGACCGAAATAAATATAAAGGTAAGGAAGTAAAATCCAGATGCAGCTTGAAGTAGGAAAGATCTATGAAGGAAAAGTAACAGGTATCACAAAGTTCGGTGCTTTTGTGGAGCTTGATAAGGATACCACGGGAATGGTACATATCTCTGAGGTGGCTAACACCTTCGTGAGCGAGATAAAGGATCATTTGCAGGAGGGACAGACCGTAAAGGTAAAGGTACTCAGTATGGGCGAGGACGGCAAGATCTCGCTTTCAATAAAGAAGGCGCAGCCCGCTCCCCCGAAGAAAATGGGTGATAAGGGCGGCAGACCTATGGGCGGAAATAACAGCCGCGGCGGTCAGGGCAGACCTCAGGGCGGTTTCAGACCCCGCCGCGATGACAGACCTCCCCAGGACTTCAGCAAGAACCCTCCTCCGATATACGATCCCAACCAGAGATCGGGAAATGCGGACTTTGAGGATATGCTGAGCAAGTTCAAGGCTTCCAGCGATGAGAAATTCTCCGATCTCAAAAAGATAACCGATAATAAAAGACGCTCACCTTCACGCAGAAAGTGAGTGCGGAGCAGACTATGGATAAATTTAAAAAAACTTTTGCATTTGTGTTTTTCGTGCTTTCAGGTATCATACTGGGTGTTTTTCTTGCTAGTATATGCGAAGGTCAGCCTTATTTCGACTGGCTGGCATGGGGCAGGGATCTTGGTATAGAGGGCGTATCGGTTGATCTGCACGTTATCAGATTCAACTTCGGATTTATGATACACGCAACTATATCGCAGATAATCACCATTACCCTTTCACTGGTACTGTTCGCGCGTATCGGCAAGAATATATGAAAAAGATCGTTAAGGCTCTGTCAGTGGGGCTGGCAGCAGCGCTCATGCTTGGAGGCTGCGGCAAGGCTGAGGACAAAGCAGGCGGTCTGCTTATAAAGCAGGCACGGGAGGAGTATACTTCTCTTGACAGCGCCAGGGTGGTCATGACGGATATGGCTACGGGTGAGGAGGAACAGTCCTTCACCTTCAAGTATGACGAAAAGGATACGCTGGTTTTTTCATACTACGGCAAGAGCGATAACAGCGAGTATGCACAGTTCAATAACGGGCTGGAATGCTTCACCTATGAAAACGGTGAGGTCAAGCACTCGGTAAAAGGCGATAATGATTTCGTCAGGTATACAAGAAAGATGCCGCATCCGCAGGCTGATAAAGGTCTGCTGATATACGATCCTCAGTATATAACCTCTGCCAAAGAGGAAACTGTTGACGGCGGCATAAAAGTTACACACGTGTATGATGCGCAGAAGATCGGCGCTGAGGTGGAAAATGGTGAAGTCACAGGGTTCACGGCGGAATATTTTTTTGATGATGACGGCGGACTTGAATATTTTACCGAAACTACCACATCCGAATGTGACGGCAAAGAAGAAATATATGCGTACAAGGTGGATATCACCGAAAAGAACAGTGTCGATAAAGTTGAGAACACTGTAAAACAATTTATGGATGATAAGACGGGCGGATAAAACTCCGCCTGTTTTTATAGGGAGATAATATGATACAGAATTATACGGAAGTGATACACGATATAAAGTTCAGATTTGCAACAGAGATGGCGCTGAGACCATTTGTTGAACCTCTGCTGGAGGCGATAGAGAATATACCTGCTGACAGGATAAAGGACGGATTCAGGATAAGGGCAGGTTTTTCTACGTTTCTGCTGAGTGAACATAACGGAGGATATGATATAGCTGCACCTGATTTCACGGATGACCCGCTTACTGCCCTCAACACCGATCTTACAACAGCACTCAGTATACAGTATCGTCAGATATTTCTGCTGAAAAAACTTGGGATCATGGGGGAAGCAGTGCATTTCTACGATAAAATGGCTGTGGCAAAAGGCGCACTTGAAAAGGATAACCTTGTTATGAAAAGGTTCAGGGAGATGGGTTCCTCAGGCTGGCAGCTGAACAGTTTCTCATACGGCAGCAGCGGCAAGGCAGAGATAGATGATGCTGCTTTATTTGAGCCTGTGTTTGTGTATGAGCTTATGGAGAAAAGACCGTCGCTGCTGGACTTTATGTGTCTGCCCTACGGTTACACAGCCGTGTTCCGCGGTGAGGTCCTTGCTGAACTGTTTGACGATGAAGGCGAAAGCGTTATATACAATTCATAAGTACTAACGCCGGCCGGGCGAATTTCGCGGCAGCAAAGCAAAAAATAGCACAGCAAACTTCCGCTCCTGTCAAATGGGCGCGGCACAACATTTCGAGCGTGGACAAAACAACTGTCCACGCTCTTTTTATGTGCGGAGCTATTGCCGCGCCCGATGTCAGGGGTGAAAGGTCAGATGCAGTACGTCAGCTCAAAATGTTCCACGTGGAACATTTGTTCTGTGATATGGAAAGCAAAAAGCTGCCGCAAACGCAGCAGCTTTTCTCTTGATTACAAGATATTATATCAAACAGAAGAATGGCTCTTAACGTAGTCTACAACGTCATCAACAGTTGTGAATGCCATGCTTACGCAGGTATCTGCACAGCCGTAGTAAATAGCGATCCTGCCTGTGTCAGCATCAACGAGGGTAGCACAGGGGAATGTAACGTTCTGAACGTCACCAACGCACTCGTAGATCTTCTGGGGGCTCAGCAGATACTCAGCACATCTGTACTTAACCTTCCAGGGCTCGTCCTTGTCAAGTATGCAAGCCGAGAAGCTGTAAACAAAGCCGTTGCAGCTCTCCAGTACGCCGTGGTAGAAGCACAGCCAGCCTTCGCTTGTCTCTATCGGGATAGGACCTGCGCCGATCTTCTTGGACTCCCAAGCCCTCAGGGGTCCCATAACGTGTCTGTGCTCACCCCAGTACTTCATATCAGGTGACTGGGATATAAACATATCACCGAAAGGAGTGTGACCGCTGTCGGAAGGTCTTGAGAACATAACATACTTTCCGTTGATCTTTCTGGGGAACAGTACACCGTTTCTGTTGAAAGGCAGGAAAGCGTTCTCGCACTGATAGAAGGTCTTGAAATCAAAGGTGTAAGCCACACCGATAGTAGGCTTCCAGCCGTAAGCGTTGCACCAGGTCACCCAGAATCTGTCCTCGATGAAGCATACTCTGGGGTCATAGCCGTAGCCCCACTGGTTAACTTCCTCGGTAGACTTTTCAGCCTGCTCGAATACTATCCTGTCAGGGTTGATATCCCAGTGGATACCATCCTTGGAGAAGCCTGCATGGAGCTCCATGTTTCTGCACTTGTCATCAACACGGAATACGCCTGCGAACTTTCCTTTCTCGCTCTCATAAGGTACAACTGCGCTGTTGAATATAGAGTTTGAGGTAGGCAGCTGATCTCTGGGGATTATGGGGTTAGCATCGTATCTCCATATAACGTCCTTGCAATCTGCGGGCTTGTCCTGCCAGGGAATATTGGGAAGTGATACACCATTGATTATCTGTGTCTTCATAGTAATTTCCACCTTTCAATTTAGATTTTATTATACTTACACCAAATCAGCTTTTGGTCATTCGGTAGTTGACTCAGCTGTTTTAAATTATTATACACAATTATTGCGAATTTTGCAACCCCCCACACTCTTTAAGAAAACGATTAACCCATGATGAAAACGTATACTTGTGAAAAGTTAACACAATATTTACAATTGTGAACACATGATTATGGACGTAATCGTTATCATAAACTGAGTCAGATGCGCTGATACGTTGCGGCACTGTTGCTGATCGGTCCTGTCGGTGCAGATCAATGTCCCGATTTTTGTGTTTTTATTAACGCTTAACAAAAAGCGCCCACGGAAACATCCGTGAGCGCATATACATAATAGTAAAAATATTTGCCAAAAATTGTGGATCAATAAGCCTTGCCCCAGAGTACCATTTTCTTTGCAGGCTTGCCGCAGCATACACATACGTCGCTGAAATTGTCCTGCTCGAAGGGGATACATCTTGAACCAACGCCTGTCAGTTCCTTTACCTTATCCTCGCACTCTTCTTCGCCGCACCACATAGCCTTTACAAAGCCGTCGCCGTTCTCTTCAAGAGCCTTGATGATCTCATCGGTGTTCTTGCAAGCGTAGGTACGTCTTTCGCGGTTCTCGAGAGCCTTCTGGAATATGCCCTCGCGTACTGCTTCGAGCTTGGCGTTTACTGTTTCAACAAGCTCGGTGAGAGGTGTGAAGGTCTTTTCTCTGTCGTGTCTTGTAACTATTACGCACTGACCGTTCTCGATATCCTTGGGTCCCAGTTCGATACGAACAGGCACACCCTTCATCTCGTACTCAGCAAACTTCCATCCGGGAGACTGATCGCTGTCATCCAGCTTAACGCGGATACCTGCTGCCTTCAGCAGCTCGTATACTTCGTTTGCCTTTTCAAGCACGCCTTCCTTGAACTGCTGTACAGGAACGATAACTGCCTGTATAGGTGCTACTGCGGGAGGCAGTACAAGACCGTTGTCATCGCCGTGAGTCATGATGATAGCGCCGATAAGACGTGTAGTAACGCCCCATGATGTCTGGTGAGGGAATGCCAGCTTGTTATCTCTGCCTGTGAACTGGATGCCGAAAGCCTTTGCAAAGCCGTCACCGAAATAGTGGGAAGTACCTGCCTGAAGTGCCTTACCGTCGTGCATAAGAGCCTCGATAGCATAGGTAGCCTCAGCGCCTGCGAACTTATCACTGTCGGTCTTTCTGCCCTTAACTACAGGCATAGCCAGATCCTTCTCGCAGAAGTCAGCATAGCAGTTCAGCATACGCTCTGTCTCTTCGATAGCCTCCTCGGGAGTTTCGTGGATAGTATGACCCTCCTGCCACAGGAATTCTCTGGAACGGAGGAAAGGACGGGTGGTCTTTTCCCATCTTACAACGCTTACCCACTGGTTATACAGCTTGGGCAGATCGCGGTAGCTGTGTACGATATTAGCGTAATGCTCGCAGAACAGAGTCTCGGAAGTAGGTCTTACGCAGAGTCTGTCTTCAAGCTTTTCGCTTCCGCCGTGAGTTACCCATGCAACTTCGGGAGCAAAGCCCTCAACGTGATCCTTTTCCTTCTGGAGAAGGCTCTCGGGGATAAACATAGGCATACAAACATTCTCGTGACCCAGTGCCTTGAAACGGCTATCGAGTATCTTCTGTATATTCTCCCAGATAGCGTAGCCATAGGGTCTTATTACCATGCAGCCCTTTACGCTTGTATACGCGATGAGTTCTGCCTTAGTGCAGATATCGGTATACCATTTTGCGAAATCCTCATCCATTGAGGTTATCGCATCGACCATTTTCTTATTCTTTGCCATATTTTTTTCAACTCCTAATTATATGTACGGCGATATCATTACGCCACTGTTTACTTATTTTATTTCTGCGCGTCGAGGATAAAATCGTTGATAAATGAAAAGTCGCTTTCATAATAGGAGAAAGATCCTAAAATGCCGGACGGCACTTTTTCATTTATCTTCATCTGTGCTGACCTCTTGCGGCGGCTCCGCTTTCTTCTTTTTCTTCCCGAAGTTCAGCGCGTAGATATCCTGATTATATATCTTGTAATTCGGGTCGAAATCCTCTTCCTTTGAAGCTTCAAAGGCGCTGTGAACTTCGTAGTTTTCCTGGGGAGAATGTCCCGTGGCAGTATTCTCCACCCTTTCGGGCGCGGCAAGACCCTTGCGTTCGATCTTGTCTGCCAGCTGAGGATTTTTATTCTGTATCCATTTCGCCATTCTCGGCGTTACCAGACAAGCCAGCACTATCAGCACCATTATGATGCCGCATTTTAATGCCAGTGAACCCAGCAGATTCAGTAATTCGTGATTCATTTGCATTCCTCTGTTTCATCGGGGTAATCCCAGAACTTTCCTTTATGGAAATTCTGGTTGCCCAAAGGCTTTGCTGTCAGTCTGAACATGACACAGCCGTCAGGACAGACTATTGTTTTTGTATACTTGCTGTCACCGCCGAGGTTTTCAAGGTCGCCGCCGCTGCGGACAGCTTCCATAAGCGGGTACAGCATCATCATAGTTTTGGAACATATACCCTGACCGTCCTTGTTTACGGGACAGCCGTAGGTACAGGTGTATATATCGCCGGGCTCTTCGCCGTTGCGGCAGTATCTTTCGGTCTTGTCACCATGAAGAAATCCCACAACTTCAACAGTGAACTCGTATTCTTCGTCATACCATTTTTTCATGGTGTACCTCCGTCAGAATTTGCATTTATCCCCGCACTTTTCTTTAAGCAATGCTTCAAGCTCGGCGGGAGTGCCGTTTATGAAGCAGTCATCATATACGAAGATCGATTTTTTCAGCCTGATATTGAAAAGACCGTTCTTATGTGTGACCTTGGTTATCTTATCGTAGGGTGCATCGGTGTGATTATTGATACCTTTATAAGAAAAGTCATTTATGATCTTTTCTTCATCAAAGACAAGCGTACTTTTGTAATCAGGATAACGCTTTCTGAACCTGTATGCTCTTACAGGCGGGAGCGTTAAAAAGAATGATATTAATGGTAATAAAGTTACGACCAGATCGAAAGTGTACCACCAAAACGCAGATTCTTTAAACTGAGTCGCTAAGCTGCCATGCTTTATATGGTAAGTTACTACCGCGAAATAATTGCCTTTATACGTTACATACACCAGGTATGCAGCAAATGCTATATAAAACGCACATATTAACCAATACTTAGGGTCATGCTTCAGTTTCATCCAAAGCGTTTTTGAATTAATTTTCAATTCAATTTCTATCATAACGTCCTCCTAGAACCTGAAATACAAAAACGGGTTGAAGGAATTGCCTGCCAGGTACGCTACCGATACTATGAACAGCAGGGTACATTCTGCGGGGACTATCACCGTTTCGTAGAGGGCGGGCTTGCGCTTTGCAAGGAAATCGCCTGCTTTTTTGATAAGCGGAGTCGAGCAAACTATCGCAAGCAGGAACAGTACTGCATTCTGTGCTAGCCAGAATGATGTCTGACCGTTCCAGAAGGGAAGTCCGCCGAAGCCGAACATATTTTTAAGGTTCTGCAAAAGTGCCGTGGTATCCTCGTATGCGAATATGCCCCAGCCAATTACTATCAGCAGAAGTGCATAAATGTGCCGCACTATCCTTGGCGATTTTTTCAGCAGCTTCAGCAGGAAGTTTTTCTCCAGCAGGAGTATCACGCCGAAGTATACGCCCCACATCATGAAATTCCAGTTAGCACCGTGCCAGAAGCCTGTCAGGAACCATACAACCATGATGTTCACGCACTGTCTTGCCTTGCCCTTGCGGTTGCCGCCCAGGGGGATATAGACATAATCCCTGAACCAGCTTGACAGTGAGATGTGCCACCTGCGCCAGAATTCGGTGATGGAGTCTGAGATGTACGGGTAATTGAAGTTCTCAAGGAAATCAAACCCGAACATCTTGCCGAGACCTATCGCCATATCGGAGTAGCCCGAAAAATCGAAGTATATCTGAAATGTATAAGCGATTATGCCTATCCAGCTTGCAGCCACGCTCAGTTCATTCTGCGGAGAATGGGATATAGTATCAAAAAGCTCGCCCACTGCGTTGGCGATAATTACCTTCTTTCCAAGGCCCACACAGAAACGCTTTACGCCCTGTGCGAACTTCGCCTCGTCCTCCTGCCTGTTGACAAGCTGCTCGGCTACATCTACATACCTGACTATAGGTCCTGCGATAAGCTGAGGGAATAGCGCTACATAAGTCCCAAGGTGGAGTATATTCTTCTGGCACTTCACGTTGCCTTTGTATACGTCTATGACGTATGAAAGGGTCTGGAAGCTGTAAAAGCTTATACCTATTGGCAGTGCCAGTCCTGTGGGCTTTATCTGCGTGCCTGCGGCTGAGTTTATGGTATTTATAAAGAAATCAGTATACTTGAAAAACAGCAGCAGTCCGAGATTCCATACCACCGCTGTCATCATGGAGATAAAGGGGACTTTGCTATCCTTTTTACTTTCAGGCAGACGGCTCTTATCCGCAAATATTCCCGTGAAGTATGCCACTCCTATCGACAGACACATAAGCAATATGTATATCGGTTCGCCCCATGCGTAGAACACAAGGCTGAACAGGAACAGCACTGCATTCTGGGCTGTCCTCGCACGCTTTTTCAGGAAAAGCGGCATGAGGAAGTACAACAGCAGTACTGCCGGAAGAAAGCCGAAAAGAAAGGTCGTACTTGAAAAAAGCATTAACCGATTATCTCCTTAGCCTTTGCGCTGTCGCCTGATACGCAGTAGTATACATAATTGTCCTTGACTATCAGTACAGTATTTTCCAGCTTGGGAGCCTGTTCGGGCTTATAATCGGTGAAAACGCTCTTCTGATTTGTTACTCTTGTGGAAAGGCTTGCCTTGATAGTCTCAGCCATTCCGTCATTTGCTTCAAAGCAGGCGATCTCCTCGGGGGTAGCGCCTGTTGAGCTTACATACACCTTAGCTGTCTTGTAAGCTGAGGGTGCAATACCCAGTATATTCTCTATCTTGCCGCTGTCGAATTCAACAAGGCTGTCATCGTAAGCGATATCGCTCTTGAGCTTGTCTGCAACTGCTGTTACATCAACGCTCTCTGTTGCTGTCTGAGCCTTGTCGCTGCCCTTGTCGCTGCCGCCTTTGTCGCCGCATGAAGCGAATGCGCAGGTAACTGTCATAGCTGCAAGAATGATACATACTGTCTTTTTGATATTCATTTTAACTCACCTTATCCTTTTACTTTTTACTTATATCCATACCATCAGGTATTGTCTATTATGAAATTCTGCCAGTACAGGCAATAGTCGGCGGTCATGTGTATGCCGTCGGGAGAAGCTTCCTCGGGGAGATATCCGTTTTCGTCTGCAACAGCTTCCGAGCAGTCAAGATAGTGCAGACCCAGTTCACCTGCTACCTTCTTTATCGAAGCTGTGAATGTGCGGGCATTCTCATTGTTGACAGCATCGCCGTCAGTATCCTGGGATTCTGCCAGGGGAAGTATGCCTATGAGGTATATCTCCGCATTGGGCTGATAGCTCTGTATGGTCTTTACCATCTCGGTATAATGCTCCTCAAAGGTATCAACATAAGGCCAGCCCATCTCGTTGGTGCCGAAGCTTATGAACACTCTGCCGTACTGACGGGAGCTTAACGCTTGCTGGAGAGTACCCACTGAACCGTCGCCCTGTGCTATCTCGGTAGATGTCAGTACGGTATCGATATTCAGACCGACTGCACACAGGAATGTTGCCTGCGGCTTATCGGTGCTGTTCATCATTCCGACTGTACGGCTGTCACCGATAAACACTGCATCACCGAGGTCATCAGCGGTATCCTTAGGTGTGGTGTACGGGTGTGTACCATCATCGGGATCCTCGGGCTGGGACGCTATGGAGCTTGTGTCCTCAGCTGCTGAACTTTCCTGTTTCCTCTCGGTCAACTCTATGGTTATCCCTGCCACAGAACTTGTATCTTCTGTTTTGGTATCGGCGGTCTTATCCGCCTTAGCGTCAACAGCAGGCTTGTGTGCTTCTTTTACAGCTGCAAAAACAGACCAGCATACTGTGAACAGCATACACATAAGGCAAAGTGCCGTCACCATATTCTGCTGTGCTTTGACACGTCTTTTTCTGATAACTGAATTACTTTCCATATTTCCTTTCCTCTGAACATAACTAGATAAGTCTATCATACCATATTTCCGAGATATTTGCAAGTATATTATTGAAATTTAGTATTATTATCCCCCGATTTCTCCGCGCTATACAAAAGGCGGATAGATGACTCTATCCGCCTTGTTTAAAATTATATCCCAAATTCAATTTCGTTTGCTATATCCTGATCTATGCGGGGGCTGTTAATTATAGAGATCCCCTGTGATAGTCCAGTAAACCTCAAGATCTGTAACATCAAGGTTGTCGATATCTTCCGCTCCGTTAAGGAACAAGGGCACTTTATAGCCTATACAGCTGCCGTATTTCAAATCGGGATCGCCGTTTTCATCGACCCATTCTTCATAGAATTCTGCGGCAAGAAAGCCGTCGGGGTCATCGGCGATATCATCAAGGAAGGATTCAAAAGGCATATCGGTGGCATAGAACTCGCAGTCAAAAGCATCGACCATTTTCACATTGTCTGTATCGGAATCCACAAAATAAAGCCTGCCAAGCCAGTCATATCCGAAGAATGCAAGCTCCTCTTTCAGTGCGGGAAAGACTTCTCTGAATATTTTCTGCCACTTTTTAACGTCTTCTTTCCTGAAAAAAGTGAACAGTCCGTCCAAAAAGCTGTTGCCCGCCGCAATTTCGAGAAATTCTTCTTTGTTTGCACAGGAGGTTGCGCTGACCTTATCGGATGTGCCCAATATCTTTTCAAACATTTTTCGAGTACTCTCCATTGTATTACTTCGATACGATAAACTCAGGTCTTTGCTTTTTGAAAAACGATGTTTCAGTCCAGCATATCATGCAGCTTGATCGCAAGTTTGGATACGGGCAGTCCAACAACGTTGAAGAAATCGCCCTCGATCTTATCCACGAGAAGTGTTCCCTCGCCTTGTATGCCGTAAGCGCCAGCCTTATCCATCGGTTCGCCGGTATTGATATAGTCCTCTATCTCTTCATCAGTGAGATCTTTGAACCAGACCTTTGTAGTTTCGGTAAAGGTTTCGGTATGACCTTTATAGCAGATGGATACGCCTGTATCCACAGTATGCATACGTCCCGAAAGAAGCCTGAGCATACGCGCCGCATCTTCTTCGTCCTTGGGTTTTCCGAGTATCTCGCCGTCAGCGGTGGTTACTACTGTATCGCAGCCTATAACTACTGCTTTCTGGTATACATCAGCTATGCATTTGCATTTCTGATATGAAAGAAACGCAGGGACGTCCGCAGCGTTCATAGCCTCGGGGACAGCTTCCCCGCAATCGGCGGGTATCACTCTGAAAGAGGGACATATCAGCTGCATAAGTTCTTTTCTTCTCGGTGATGCCGATGCGAGTATCACATCGTATTCCATCATCAGATTTTTAATAGTCAACCTCAGTACCCTCCATTCTGGTCATAGGACCAGCTGTTATCGTAGTAGCCGCCGTTGTCGTAGCTGCCGTTATCATACCCTGAATCGGGTGTCCACTGTGTATCAGTTGAAGCATCCTGTCCGGACCACTGTGTATCGCTGTAGCCTGTATCTGTCTGCTGTGCGGTATTATCCTGTGCAGCAGGTGCAGTGTAGGTGTTGTCCTCGCTGCTGTTATCCTCGGGTGCTTTCTCGGATGATGAAGCAGGCTCTGAAAGTGCCAGCTTGGCATCAACGTAATAGTGGGTGAGTATCTGGTCATATGTCCAGCCGTTCTCTGCGTAGTAATGTGCGCCCCACTGAGACATACCGACACCATGTCCCCAGCCGCAGGAGGTGAATGTGAATTCTCCGTCCTTATACTTTATGGTTATTGCGTTGGATTTGAGTCCCATCATATTGCAAAGCTGGTTGCCTGTGAGCTTGCAGTTATCTCTGCCGTCGATAGTCACGGTATCTATATATACCACGCTGTACGCTCTGTCGATAGTGAACCACTTGGTCTGATCCTCTGAAAGGGTGATGCCGAAGCGGCTTTCCAGCATGGACTTGACCTGTGATCTTGAATATGTCTTTTCGATGCCCCAGTTAACATCCTGATCATCGAATTCGCTTTCAACGCATTTAAGGTAGGGATAATCCATGCTCCAGATGTCGCCTGCGGTGGTGGTATAGCCTGCGCTTGAAGCGGAGTATACCGCATTGATTATCTCGCCGTCATAGTGCATAGCCTGTCCTTCAACGGATTCGACTATACTCTCAAGCTTGGAGGAATAGCCGTATCTGAGACCTATGGTAGGTGTAAGACCATGCTCCTGATTGAATCTCAGGTGGGAGTATGCAGCGACTATCTGCGCCTTTATGGCATCGTCGTCCCATGTATCACCTATCTCATTATTCACCATAAGGCAAAGCAGTTCATGACCGTTCATTACAACGGTAGAACCTGAATTTTCATCATGCACCCTGAAGTACTCGCCTGCTACACTTCTGGTAGCGGTAAGCTTCTGCGGTGCTGCTTTTTCTGGATAATAGATAAGCGTATCCTGCTCGGGGAACGGTACCGTAAAATCATCTGGGTCGGTGATAGCGGCACTGTTGATCTTGAATCCCTTGCACTTTGTTTCGGCAGCTGACATATCATAATCGCATATAGCTGCTTTTTTATACTTAGGAAAACTCATCTTTTCAACAGTTTTCTGCCCGATCTCCTGTTTATCCTCGCTGTCGGTAGGAGTGACATCCTCGTTTGCGGGGGTTACGGGCTTGTGGGCTGTCTTTTCTGCTTTCTCTACTATGGCAGATCTGACAGGTTCCTTAGCTTTCACCCTTTTGGCAGGGTTGAAGGCACTGTCGGTCAGCATAAGCAGTCCGCAGCCGCCTGTGACAGCAACACCTGTCACCAGCAGTCTGATATGTGCTGCAAGCTGTCTTCTGATAGACGGTTTACCCGTATTTTCGTTTTTAGTCATGCTCATCACAATATTACCTCAAACGTTTAAGATTCGTATTTTAGGGCTAAAACGCCCACACTTATAGTTTATCAAATAAAGAGAAAAAGTCAAGACAAAGCTATTGTCTGTCCTGACTTTTCGTATGTCTTACCAAATGTTGCACAAAGACTGTCAATAGTGCTTATGCACTTTACCAGTTTTTGAAATACCTCTGACCATCGACTTCAAGACAGAACTGCAAGGTCTCAAACCAAGCTGATGTGGAACCGCCGCAGTATCTGGGAGCGTAGTAGTAGGTAGCACCGTTGGTGTTATCTTCGCCCTGAAGCGCTCTCAGTGCACAATCTCTTGTGTTCTGGGTGGGGACGGCAGTGCCGTAGTAATAGCTGTATATAGCGTCAAACTGTGTGGGAGCTGTGAGCACTGCCGAAATAGAATCTGGGAACTGGCTCGATTTTACCCTGTTGATTATAACGTTTGCAACAGCGATCTTACTTGCTTCTGAACAATTTCCTACCTCGCTCTGGAGAACGTAGCACAGCATCTCGAACTCATCATCTGTATAGCTGATGACGCTTTTCTTTTCGCTGTCCTTATCCTCAAGCTCGATAACGGTCTTTTCTTCTTTCTTTGTTTCCTTGCTGTCCGGTTTTTTGCCGGTGAAGTACTCAGCCATTGCATAGCCCTTTATCTCGCCATGTCTTACCGAATACCACACACCGTCATCGGTGCAGCCGTCAACAACTACTCTTGTGTCGGTGTCGAGTACTTCAAGTGCTTCCGCGCTTTTGCTGGGTTCTGCCCTGAGATTTACGGGCGACTCAACGTAAAGGAATGTCTTTGAAATACTTTTTACCTTGTTCTCCGTTTTCTTACCGGTCTCAGCCTTGACCTTTTTCTTTTCTGCCTTTTTCTCCGTGGCTGAAGTTGTCGTCTCGGTCTTGGAGGTACTTGTCTTTTTCTCTGCTTCTGTTACCTTAGCGGTATCGGGAGCTGAGACCTCCGCGAACTCATACTCGTTGATACTTGCCTTTCTCCATGTGACAGTATCCAGTGCGGTATACGCACCCTCGTCTCTCGCTGTGTCGGTGGTGTTTACATTCGCAGCCTTTGTTTCTCTGCCGGTATCTGCTTCTGCTCCTGCATTTCTGCCAAGCAGTCCGCATACGCTTATTGTGCCCACCGTTAGTACGCACAGAGCGCTGCTTCCAAGCAAAGTGCCGACCTTTCTCACGGACGGCTTCGCGGAATTCCGTTTAGCAGCCCTTGATCTTTTCTGCTTCATTTTTTATCACATTACCTTTCCGGGAGCCCCTTGCGAGACTTCCTGTCCGCAGCCGTGAGAGATGCTGCGGAGCTTTATATTTTACACCGGCGGATCCGGTGTAATAAGCATAAAGCGAATGATGACCTTACGTCATCAGTATTGCCAGCCCTTATAGACTGTCTTGTTCCCGTAGTTGTCTTTCCACAGCTGCGGGAAGTAGATATCCTTGCCTGCTTTGTCCTTGTAGGATGCTTCTATGGCATCGATATCATCATCGGGTGTAAGCTTCTTGGCTACTATTACCCATCTTAATCCTTCCTCTGTCAGCTTTGAACAGGTGGAAAGGGTTATATACTTATCGTTCTCGGTACATTTGATATCGCTTGAGTACCATGAACGTCTTGTTATCTCGTTGTACCATTCATCGAATCTGTACTGGTCATCGGTGAAATCTCTGTAGCCTATGTATTCCCAGAGTTCTCCGTTGTCGTCTTTTTCGTCAGTGTTTATTATAAAGCAGCTGACCACGGCGTATTTGCATTTGCTCTCATATATGGAGTTGAACTCTATTATTGCATGGTCTTTCACGAAATCGGCACCCTGTTCGTACTCTGACAGGTGGGTGAAATTTGTGCCCACCCAGCCCATGTGGTGACCGAATATGGTGATATTGTCAGACTGGCGTTCCTTGCCTATAACGCTCCATGCGTCTGCGAATATACTGCCTGATTCGTAGTAATTGCCGTCGATATCCTTATAGAGATATTCGTCATTGTCCTTGCCCTGAAGTACGGGGAAGCTCATATACTGGTCGCCGTCGCTGTCCACGAAGCCGGGTATCTTTATCCAGCCTACGACATCGTCGTTGCGCTCCAGCAGTTTCTTATCCTTGACCCACTTCTGGACCTCACGCGCTCTGTAAGATTCATCGGGTTCTGCGATATCCACATTGTCACTGCCTGTATTTGCCTCATAGTCTATATTGTCATCGAACTTGGGCTCATACTGGTCGATAACTCCGCGGGCACGGTCTTTGCCGTCGCGTACAGTATCAATATGGTTTTTCAGCTGTCCTAACGATACGCAGAAGATACCCACCGAAGCAATAAAAACTATCTTCCTGACTATCTCGCTGCTCTTGTCCCCCTTCCAGGGGATGAAATATTTCAACAGTCCTGCAAAACTGCCGGACTTCTTGCTGTCGTTCATATCTGTTGTTTCTCCTGCTATTGCTATCTATAATTGTTCTCCGACATTTCGGGGTCATATCCCTGCATCAGGTCTTGTTTGTATGATCAGTATTCCCAGCCCTTATAGACCTTGTTGTTGCCGTAAAGGTCGCGCCAGTATTTCGGGAAATATATATCCTTGTCGGGCCTTTCCTTATAGGATTTCACTATCTGGTCTATATTGTCATCAGGCGTGAGTTTCTTTGCCACTATTACCCAACGCAGATCCTTCAGCAGTTTTGAACAGGTGGAGAGGGTGATGTACTTATCGTCCTCGGTACACTTGATATTGCTTGAATACCAGGATCTTTTGGATATCTGATCGTACCAGTCCTCGAACTTGTTGTCATCATCATTGAAATCCCTGCAGCCTACATACTCCCATACATCGCCGCCATCATCCTCGGGCTCAGTGTTTATCGCAAAACAGCTGACTATCGCATATCTGCGACCGCTTTCGTATATGGAATTGAACTCGATTATCGGGTACTTTTTCAGGAAGTCCACGCCCTGTTCGTACTCGGACAGGTGAGTGAAGCTTGTGCCTACATAACCCATGTGGTGCCCGAACACCGTGATATTATCGGTCTGTCCGTTTTCATCCATCACGCTGGCATAATCGATAAATATGCTTCCTGACTCGTAATGCTCTTTATCAAGATTTTTGAGAAGATAGTATTTATTGTCCTCGCCTCTTAAAACGGGGAAGTTTACATACTCTTCGCCGCTGTAATCGGTGAAGCCCGGTATCTTTATCCAGCCGATAACGTCCTTATTGCGTTTCAGCAGGGGTTTTGCCCAGTCCTGTAGTTTGAGCTTCTGCTGTGATGCCTCGGGGTCGGCTGCGTCATAATCATCGGCGCCTTTGTTAGCATCGTAGCTGACGTTCCCATCGAACTTAGGTTCATACTGAACAACAACTTCCTGCATGTAGGATTTCTGTTCCTCACGGCTCGCACCAAGATAATCACTGAGCTTGTTGAGTGACATCGAGAACAGTACCAGTGATGCGCAGAATGCCGCTTTGCGGACTACCTCGCTGCTCTTATCGCCCTTCCATGGGATAAAGTATTTTACAAATCTCAGAAAGAAATTTGAATCATCTCTGTCTGTCAGATTTGCGGTTTCATTAAACATTGCCATCGTTATGATCTCCTTGACCTATCGGTATGCCGCAAAGCTCACATACCATCTGCATAGTCTTCAGTACAGTTATCCTTCTGATCATTTCTCTGTCAAGTTTTTCATACTCTTCATAAAGTTTCAGCACCCGTGACAGTTCCTTGCTGCCATACCTTACTGAAACGTACACCGTACCCACAGGTTTTTCCTCAGTGCCGCCCGAAGGTCCTGCAAGACCCGTGATGCCTACAGCACAATCGGTGCCGAAAAGCTTCCGGGCGCCAAGGCTCATCTCGCTTGCCACCTGAGAGGAATATACCGTGTATCTCTCCAGTGTTTCCTTTTTTACACCGAGGACTTTCATCTTTATATCTTCGGTGTATGTGCAGACACCGCCTTTGAACATTCCTGACGCGCCCGACACTGCTGTGATGCATTCGGAAACCATTCCGCCGGTACAGCTTTCGGCTGTTGAAATAGTGACCGATTTCATCAACATATATTTTACTACACCCTCTGTAACTATGTCAATACTTTCTGTTACCACTTTGTAGTCTTCCGCAAAATTCATCTGTCTTCCTCCGCTTTTTACTGACACATCATACAAAAAATCAGGGCTGATTTTGAACTATGTATAGATTTAGGTAATGTATCTAACTAAAAAATCAAGGTTTTTTCTATGCCTTATGTTACGCTTTTGTTACAGATGTGAGGCATAAGTGTTTGATTTTTCGGACATTTAACACATTCGAAACCTCGGAAATTCGGGAGATCATCATCTTTGATCACCTATTTTTCACATTGATCAAGTACCAAAAACAGTACACAAAACTTAAAATTTGGAAACATTGTAACCGCTGTGTAACCAAATTTACCAATTGTAACATTATACAAATTGAGATATTTTTTGTACAGCTGAAAACTCCTGCATAATGCAAATATATGAAACTGTCAGCTGCCTGTAAGTGCTTGGTTCTCTTATCTGTTTTTTATAAGCGTCACGCTGGTAGCTTCTACAGCCTTCTGTATATAAGGCTCAAAATCAAAGCTTGCCTGCGCCTTTTCTACCTCCGCAAGTGACGGTCTTGTTTTGGGGTGCTTGGGTGTAAATACGGTACAGCAGTCCTCATAAGGAAGTATAGAAGTCTCGAAAGTGCCGATCTTACGGGCTATCTCAACTATCTCGGACTTGTCCATACCTATGCAAGGTCTGAATACGGGCATACGGCAGGCTGCATCGGTGCATACCATGGCATACATGGTCTGACTTGCTACCTGTCCCAGGCTTTCACCTGTAACAAGTGCCTGGATATCTCCGTCCTTTTCGCATATACGCTGTGCTATCTCCATCATAAGTCTGCGCATGAGTATGGTGAAAAGCTCCTCGGGGCAGTTGTCGCGCAGAAGCTCCTGTATCTCCGTAAAGGGTACGCAGAAGAACTTCACGTCGCCGCAGTAGGCTGTCATTAGCTTTGCAAGTGTTTCAACTTTCATCCTCGCTCTGTCGGAGGTGTAAGGCGGAGCCTCAAAGTGTATAGCCTCAACTACTGCTCCGCGGCGTGCCATCATATAGCCTGCAACAGGGGAATCTATACCGCCCGAAAGCAGCAGCATAGCGCGTCCGCTTGATCCTACCGGTATTCCGCCTGCGCCGTCAACGGGGTCGGAGTGTACAAAAGCGAAGTCCTCGCGTACTTCAACAGTTACTGTGACCTCGGGTTCATGCACATCAACTTCCAGATGAGGGAACCTGTCCAGTATAGCTCCGCCAAGTTCAGCGCATATCTCAGGGGATTTGTGAGGGAATTTTTTATCGGCACGTCTTGCGTTTACTTTGAAAGTCTTAGCGCCCTCAAGTACCTCTGCCAGATAGTCGGGTGCCTGCTCGCATATTGCTTTCAGATCCTTTTCGATAGCGCCGCTCCTGCAAAGCTTAACAATTCCGAATACCTTGGAAAGTCTGTTTTCAAACTCGTCCACATCGGGGTTCTCACCTAAGGGTTCAACGTACAGTGTTGATTGCGATTTAGTTACTCTGAACTCTCCTGCGCTTGCCAGCCTGCGCTTTATAGTCTTGACCATCATGCTCTCAAAAGTGCTCTTGTTAAGACCTTTGAGGGCTATCTCGCCATATTTGCAAAGAATTATTTCCTTCATTATAACAGCTCCTCCGTTGATTTTTTGTCGGTAACTGTCGGCACGTAACATAAATAATCCTACATATACCGACATTTCTCTTTATATATTAATATGGTATAAAACGTCCGTTCACATCACTTCAGCCTTGCCAGTTCGCTTTGTGCGGCTGAGATCCCTTCTATAAGTCCGTACAGATCGTCCTCGGTTGTATCGGGCGAAAAGCTTATGCGGAGAGTTGTGTCCATGTCGCGTACAGGTATTCTGAACTCTGCCAGAACTCCGCTTTTTTTACCCTTGGAACAAGCCGAACCGCTGGAAACGAATATCTCGCGCTTTTCCAGATAGTGCAGCAGTACCTCGGATTTCAGTCCGTCCACGGTTATACTTGTAACATAAGGCGATTTTTCACCGCGGAAATTTATGCCGATGCCGCCGTTCTTTTCGCAAAGCTCGAATAGCAGAGATTCCAGTTTTTTCGCATTTTCAAGTCTTTCTGCTATGCTTCCGCTGTAATGCTTTACTGCTTCACCGAAGCCGCATATCAGCGGTACGGACTCCGTACCGGAACGCATATTTTTCTCCTGACCGCCACCCATCAGCAGTGCGGGGATGTGCAGACCTTTGCGTATATAAAGCGCACCGATGCCTTTGGGGCCGCAGATCTTATGGGCACTCAGCGATATAAGGTCTGCCCCGAGGGTCTTTGTCTTTATGGGCAGCTTCATATATCCCTGAACGCAGTCGCAGTGGGTGATGACCTTCGGAAAACGCCTGTGTATCGCGTTGAAAGCCTTGCTTACGGGAAGCACTGCACCTGTTTCGTTGTTGACCAGCATCATGCTTACAAGGAAGGTATCCTCGTTTACCGCGTCAGCCACGGCATCGGCCGGTATCATTCCGTTCTCATCGGGAGATATACGTATGACTTCGCAGCCAAGACGTTCAAGCTCATCAAATGGACGTGCGGTCGCAGGGTGTTCTATCGTGGTGGTGACCACTCTGTGCTTTCGCTTTCCCTGTGATCTGTATGCCCCGAAGATAGAGGTGTTGCTGCTTTCTGTAGCGCCGGATGTGAAGAATATCTCCTCTGCGAGGCATCCGAGACTGTCAGCTATGGCATTTCTTGCATCAGTGACGAGCAGCTCCGCATCAAGTCCGCAGCGGTGCAGCGATGACGGATTGCCGAATACCTCCAGCCCCTTCATGACTCCTGCTTTTGCGGCATCACAGGGCTTTGTGGTGGCAGCGTTGTCAAGATATATCAATACGCTCATTCCTTTCCGTTTTTGTAACATAAATTATATTATACCATATTTAGCACATGATTTCAACATAATAAGTGTGAACACCTTCTATGCCACAGGTTATCCGAAAGTTCATTTCTGTGATATCTTTTGTCCATGGAAGTATTGACATCGGTTTACATAAATGCTATAATAATCTGGGTAATAGCCATAATGGCGAAATATATGGATATCGGGGTGTATTATAATGGATAGCAACGAACTTCTGCAGCTTGCCTGCGAAGCCGCACAGAATTCCTATTCAAAGTATTCGGGTTTTTCTGTCGGAGCGGCACTGCTGACTGAGGACGGAAGGGTATTCAAGGGGTGCAATATTGAAAACAGCTCATTCTCGCTGACTATATGTGCCGAGCGCACAGCTATATTCAAGGCGGTGTCGGAGGGGTGTACAAGTTTCAAAGCTATTGCCATAGTAGGCGGTGCTGAGGGCAATTTTTCTCATCCTTGCTGTCCCTGCGGCGCGTGTCTGCAGGTGATGAGTGAATTCTGTGACGAGGACTTCTCTATAATTCTCACAAACGGCGAATTCACGCTTGATGATTTTCTGCCTATGCGTTTTGAACTGAATTGACACTATATCAAAGCACAGGATCTCCTGTGCTTTTTTCATGCAAAAAAGCGGAGAACAGCTGCTCTCCGCTTTTGTTATCATATTCTGTCAGGATCAGTACATACCGCCCATGCCGCCTGCTGCACCTGCAGCAGCTGCTGCCATAGCTGCATCAGCAGCGGGATCCTTCTTGTCAGCAACAAGGCTCTCGGTGGTGAGTACCATTGCAGCTACGGAAGCTGCATTCTGCAGAGCACTTCTTGTTACCTTGGTAGGATCAACTATACCTGCGGGTATCATATCAACATACTCGGAGGAGTATGCATTGTAGCCGTAGCCAACCTTGCCGGAACGAACGATGTTATCAATGATAACGCTGCCTTCCATGCCTGCATTGGCTGCGATCTGTCTCAGAGGCTCTTCAAGTGCCTTGTATACGATCTGAGCACCGGTCTTCTCGTCGCCTTCAAGACCCTCTACCAGTGTCTTGACATCGGGCATAGCATTGATGAGCGCTGTGCCGCCGCCTGCAACGATACCCTCTTCAACAGCTGCCTTTGTAGCTGCCAGAGCGTCTTCGATACGCATCTTCTTTTCCTTCATCTCAACTTCTGTAGCAGCACCTACCTTGATAACTGCAACACCGCCGGAGAGCTTAGCGAGTCTTTCCTGCAGCTTCTCTCTGTCGAAATCGGAAGTTGTGGTCTCGATCTGACCCTTGATCTGGTGGATACGAGCCTGTATAGCCTCGCTCTCACCTGCGCCGCCAACGATTATTGTGTTCTCCTTCTGAACAACGATCTGTCTGGCAGAACCCAGCTGTTCAAGAGTAGCTTCGCTCAGCTCCATGCCAAGCTCGGTGGAGATAACTTCGCCGCCTGTCAGCACTGCGATATCCTGGAGCATTTCCTTTCTTCTGTCGCCAAAGCCGGGAGCCTTTACAGCAACACAAGTGAAGATGCCTCTCAGCTTGTTGAGTATCAGTGAGCTCAGAGCCTCGCCCTCAACGTCCTCAGCGATGATGAGGAGCTTCTTGCCCATTTTTACGATCTGCTCCAGCAGGGGGAGTATATCCTGCATATTGCCGATCTTCTTATCTGTGATAAGTACCAGAGCATCGTCCAGTACAGCTTCCATCTTATCGGTATCTGTTACCATGTAAGGGCTGAGGTATCCTCTGTCGAACTGCATACCCTCAACAACCTCGCTGTAAGTCTCAGCTGTCTTTGACTCTTCCAGAGTGATAACGCCGTCAGCAGTTACCTTCTCCATAGCCTCAGCGATCAGCTGACCGATGGTATCATCAGCAGCGGAAACTGCACCAACTCTTGCGATATCCTTACTGCCTTCGATCTTCTTGGAGTTCTTTATGATAGCCTCAACTGCTGTATCAACAGCCTTAGCCATACCCTTCTTCAGTACCATGGGGTTAGCACCTGCAGCGATATTCTTCATGCCCTCACGTACCAGTGCCTGTGCCAGCAGAGTAGCTGTGGTAGTACCGTCACCTGCTGCGTCATTGGTCTTTGTAGCAACTTCCTTTACCAGCTGAGCGCCCATGTTCTCGAAAGCGTCCTCCAGCTCGATCTCCTTAGCGATTGTAACGCCGTCGTTAGTGATAAGGGGAGCGCCGTACTTCTTGTCGAGTACTACGTTTCTGCCCTTGGGTCCAAGTGTTATCTTAACGGTATCAGCCAGCTGGTCGATACCTGCCTGCAGTGCTTTTCTGGCATCTTCGCCGTAAATGATCTGCTTTGCCATTGTAAATTACCTCCGTCTTGATAATTCATGATCCATAGTTCGGTTTGGAAATCGTTTCCTGCTATTTATGAAAAAAGCTCTGAACTATGATGATTATAATTTGCTGTTATGCCTGATGTACCTGCCGAAGTTATTCAACTACTGCGAGTACATCCTCCATTTTAAGAATGGTATATTCCTGACCGTCTACCTTGACTTCTGTGCCGCTGTACTTGCTGACCAGCACCTTGTCGCCTACCTTGACGTTCATCTCAACGTCCTTCTTGCCGGGGCCTACTGCTACTACTTCAGCTACCTGGGGCTTTTCCTTTGCAGAGCCTGCAAGTATGATACCGCTTGCTGTAGTCTCTTCAGCCTCGGTCATCTTTATAACGACTCTGTCCATAAGGGGTTTGATATTCATTTTAAGTTCCTCCTTGTATATAAAAATGTTTGTCGCAAAATGTTATTTTAGCACTCTTGCTATCCGAGTGCTAAGTATATTGTACCACGATTTTTCTAAATTGCAATACATATAGTATATTTTTGTAGATTTGCACAAAACTAGGTTTGCACCTGACATGAAAATTGTGTTAGTATGTGTCTGTTATTTTATGAAAATTTATGCTATAATGATTGTAATTAGTATATGTGACAAAAATCATCTGTTGTTGACTTTGTGTTTATTCTTTGAATTTTTTTAAATATCGCGCTAGAAATTTATTGAATATTCATCAAAAATTAACTGCCAGTTCACAAAAGTTGATTGTAAATTTGTTATACTGTAATTACTAATTTAATATTTAATTTAATTCTGTTGTCTGTAAAAAGACTACATTATATTAAGCGCTGCAGTCCGGGTCGTGACTGAGCCAATGAAAGGAAGATGAAATATGTCACTGGGAAGAGTCTTGGTAGTTGATGATGATAAGAATATCTGTGAGCTGCTGCGTCTTTATCTTGAAAAGGACGGATATGGCGTTATCCTGGCTCATGACGGCGAGGAAGCGGTCGTAAAATTCAATGCACTGAAGCCTGATATCATACTGCTTGATATCATGCTGCCCGGCATCGACGGCTGGCAGGTCTGCCGAGAGATCAGAAAGAAGTCCAACGTACCGATAATCATGATAACTGCAAAGGTCGAGACATTTGATAAGGTGCTCGGTCTTGAGCTTGGTGCGGATGATTATATCGTCAAGCCCTTTGATACCAAGGAAGTTATCGCGAGAATCAAGGCAGTTTACAGAAGAGTCGGTCAGTCCTCTGCAGAGAGTGAGATCAAGGAAGTCAAGTATGACAAGCTCTCTGTAAATATGACAAGATATGAGCTGAGAGTAAACGGTCAGGTAATGGATACTCCCCCGAAGGAGCTGGAACTGCTGTTCCATCTGGCATCGAACCCCAACAGAGTTTATACCAGAGATCAGCTTCTTGACGAGGTATGGGGTTTTGAGTACTATGGTGACTCAAGAACTATCGACGTTCATGTTAAAAGACTTCGTGAAAAGCTCGAGGGCGTTTCCGATAAGTGGGCACTGAAAACTGTTTGGGGCGTAGGCTACAAGTTTGAAGTATCCGAAAACAACAATGAATAACGGCAAAAGTATATTTACAAGGTACTTTGCGATTTGCTCAGCAGTAATACTGATAAGCTTTTGTTGCTTAGGAACAGTATTACTGCTTGTTTCTTCAAGGTACTTCTTAGATGAAAAAAAGAGCCTCATGCTGAAAGATGCCAGGGCTCTTGCTTCATATACGCAGGAAAAAATGCTGGCGCAGCCTGACGTGTGGCGCGAAGATGTTGTGGCGGAGATGAAGACCTATGCCATAGGCAGTAATTCGGATTATCTGCTTTGCGGTGATGACGGCTATGTGGTTGCGGCGACGAGCGGCGATGTTGAGGATATAGATCCTGAGCTGCTGCAAAAGTTCGACGGCAATACTACCTATTCATACGATGACCTTAAAGGGGCGCTGAAAGAGGTATGCCATATCACCGGTGATACATTCACGGCTAACGGTCCGAGGTACTATGTGCTGGCATATTCTCCTAAATCGGAGCAGGATAACTATACAAAGAACATCATGGAGATATTCATGATTAGTGCAATAGCTGTGCTGCTGGTTGTGATGTTCCTGGTGTATTTTGCTACGCTGAAGCTTACCGCACCTATAACGGAGGTCGCTGATATAGCTAAAAAGCTGGGAAGCGGCGATTTCTCGGTAACGCTGCCTGAGTATACCACCAAGGAGTTCAATGAGCTTTCCATAGCCTTCAATGAGATGGCGGCTAACCTGAAAAGCTACGATACCATGCGAAACAGCTTTCTTGCCAATGTTTCACACGAACTGAGAACACCTATGACTTCCATAGGCGGCTTCGTGGACGGTTTGCTCGACGGTACGATACCCAAGGCAAAACAGGGATATTATCTCAGGATAATCTCATCTGAGGTAGCAAGACTTACCCGTCTTGTAAAGAGTATGCTGAACCTTGCAAAAATAGAAGCGGGTGAGCTTGAACCGAACAAGACTACCTTCCCTGTTACCGAGCCCATACTCGATACGCTTCTGACATTTGAACCAAGGATAGATGAAAAAAACATCGAGATCCGCGGTCTTGATGTGCAGAGGATAAGTATGTATGCTGATATCGATCTTATCCATCAGGTGATGTATAACCTTATCGAGAATGCTATAAAGTTTGTGAATGATGGCGGATATATAGAGTTCTCCTTCGCTGAGGGAGAGGACGTTACTTCCGTTTCAATTCGCAACAGCGGTGAGGGCCTTGCTGAGGATGAGCTCCCTCTGGTATTCGACAGATTCTATAAGACCGATAAATCCAGAGGTATATACGCTCAGGGACTTGGTCTGGGGCTTAATATAGCACGCTCCATAGTCGAGATACACGGCGGAAAGATAATGGTCAAAAGCCTTAAAGGTGAGTATACCGAATTCACATTTACTATACCAAAGGCCGCTAAAACTGAAGAATGATGAACGTCGGGGGACTGCTGTTCGCGGCAGTTCCCTTTTTTTACAACGGATAAAGAGGTGATACCCTGATGGATATTGAAAATGAGAACACCCGCGGTGAGAATGAAGCTGCTGAGGATATTACAGATGCCGCTGAAAAGCTGGCAAAGGATTCTTCAAACAGCTGGGATTACAGCAGGAGATTCTTTGCTATGCCTGAAGGTTCGGTAGAAAATGATGAGATAGTTGACGGAGATTTCTGGAAAGGCATAACCCTTCCTGCTATTGACGAAAAACCGCGCAAAAAAGGGTTCATAAAGCGTCTTGTGCTGCATATACTGTTCGCTGTGATATTTCTGGGTTCAGGTTTTGTTCTCGCGTGCATAAGCGTAAGAGGAAAAGGCGTGTTTTCAAACCTTGTTACAGGCGGAAAGCACATGACATTCAATGTAAAGGTATCTGACAGACCCGAGGCTCCCGATGAACTGAAGGACGATTCCGGCAGGTATACCGCACAGGGTATTGCTGAGGTCTGCTCGCCTTCGGTAGTATCCCTTGATGTATTCACCGATAAAAGCGAGATAATGCCTGCGGGAAAGGGCAGCGGTATCATACTCAGTACCGATGGTTATATCGTTTCTAATGCCCATGTTGTAGATAAGGCTAAATACGGTATAAAAGCAGTGCTGAGTGACGGTAGGGAGTATGCCGCTGAGGTCATAGGCTCCGATCCGCGGACGGATATCGCGGTTATAAAGATACCAGCCACAGATCTTATCCCTGCAGAACTTTGCGACTCCGATCAGGTAAAGCTTGGTGAGGATGTAGTCTGCATAGGCACGCCTGCGGGTTACAGACACTCTATAACCAAAGGAGTTGTATCGGGTACTGACAGAAGAGTAGTCCCCGAAAATTCCAACAGGAGCGTCAGCTGTATACAGGTGGATGCTGCCATAAACCCCGGAAACTCAGGGGGCGCTATGTTCAATATGTGGGGTCAGGTCATAGGTATAACCTCATCAAAGCTGGCATCTATAGACTATGAGGGCATAGGCTTTGCCATAGCAACAAACGAGGCAAAGTCTGTTATAGAAGAACTTATCGAGTACGGTGCAGTCAAAGGCAAGGCGCGTATGGGTATCATGTTTATTCAGATATCCAAAGCTACAGCCGAGCTTACAGGCTCCACTCCGGGACTCAGTGTTCAGTCGATAGCTTCCGACTGCGATGTGGCAAATACCGACCTCCGACCCGGTGACCTCATAACCCATATCAACGGTACTGATGTCAATGATATCGAGGACGTTCCCGCATTTGTTAGAAAGATGGAACCCGGTGATGAAGTGACCTGCCATGTAGTCAGACTGACCGACGGCAAAAATAAAGAATTCGATATCAGTTTCAAACTGATGGACGACAGAGGCTCTCTCGCCGAGGATACCGACGAATAAAACAATACACTTGATTTGACAGGGAGTAGTTATGTTTGCTAACGTAGCTACCCCTGTCTTTTTCTTTATAAGAATCTCCCCCTGCCCAAAAGAGTTAAAAGTCTGTTTGGATCCAAACAGGTTCGGGGGATAACTTTTCTGAAGAAAAGCTATCCCCCGATAGGTAATATAAACTTCTATATGAGCACCCGCCGTGAGTACTGCCTTTTGATCATTTCCAGATATCATCACCAAGGGATGATATGTAGGCTGTGAGTTCTTCTGCCATCTCGTACTGTTCGGATATTCTGGGGTGGCCGGGTGTAGCCTTGCCTGTACGGGTGAACATGAAATGCTTTATATGCTCGTCACCGAGTTCATTTGCTATCTCATCGATCGCCTTATCCCATTCGGGATCGTGACCTAGAACTGTGAGCAGGAGGACGAAATAAGCCTTGGGATATTTTACGCGCAGATCTTTGATGATAGTCTTATAGCCCTCTTTCCAGCGTGTACGGAAAGCCGCGTCTGTGATATCCGGATCACCGTCGGCTTCGTTGTGGCTGTCATTCTGTCCTACAGCGAATATGACCACGTTCGGGGTATATCTGCCGAAGTCCCACGGGGTATATCCTTTTTCGCCCTCGGGAAAATAGCAAAGCTTGTTGTAGGCAGTTTCCATGCCGATGAAATCAGGGGAATGATACCAGCCTGTGTTATCAAATACAGATATTCCGCCCTGGGCTGTACAGTTCAGCTGCGCCCCGAGATTTCTGGCAGTTATAGCTGCATAGCTGTACCACGCATTATCGTAGATGCCGTTTTGTCCTTCGGGGTCTGTCTTGCCCTCGTAGCCGTGGGCTTCAACTACCGCGCCTGCTGATACGGAATCGCCGTACACTTCGATCTTCCTTTTTGGAAGAACAGGGGCATCGAGCATCTCGCCGTCAATAATAAATCCCAGGAACTTGAAATAGTGGGAAGCATCCTGACGCTTGAAAAGCACTATCTCGTGCTCGGTGTCTTCAAGGGAGTCTGCAAGGGTTACACAGTACTCTTTCTCCCATTCGCTTTCGTCACCGAAATCTGCGCTGCACACCTTTCCGTCTATGACATACCCCAGTGACATTTTATTGAAAAAACGCCTGTTGTATATCACAGCACTGACACTTGTGCCTTTGAACCTCATGCGCACATTTGAACCTGCCCATATAAATACAGGCGCATTAGGATCGTCAAAGTCTATCCTGCCCATATAGGACATTTTGTCTGTGGGACTGATAAGCTTTTTTCCTTCATTGATCTTTGTTTCCATAACCATACCCTCCATTTTTAACCTTATATCTTTCAGCGCTATTCACGCTGCTTCCTGCTACTTATGCCATACCACCACATCGCCCGAACTTTTTGCTATGCTTATATCTGCATCGGGGAATCTCTCTTTCAGCAGACCTTGCATATATTCGCAGAAGATATCCTCGGTGTAGAAATGCCCGGCATCGAATACCACAAGACCTGCGTTGTAAGCATCAACAAAGATATCGTGCTTCACATCTCCCGTGATGTAGCCGTCACAGCCCTTGGAAAGCACTTCACCGAGAAAACTTCCGCCGCTGCCGGAACATACTGCTATCCTTTTCAGCAGACCGTCATTCGCCTTGTCATACCTCACCGTGGGACAGCCCAGTTTTTCCTTGCAGATATCAGCAAGAGCTTCGGCAGTAACACCTCCGTGTTCGCATATACAGCCCATTTTTGCACCGTTTTCCTCAGCTATGCAGTCGATAGGCGTAAGACCAAGCTTTTTGCAGAGTATATCATTCATCACAGCGCTGTCAAAATTTGTGTGGGCTGAGATAACGCTGATATCGTTCCTGACAAGTACACCTACCACGCTGTCGGGATCGAGCTTTTTTATGCCGCGGAAGATCACGGGATGATGAGTAACGATAAGGTCAGCACCTGTATCTGCTGCCTCTCTTGCCACATCTATGGTACAGTCAAGGGATAAAAGTATCTTATCTGCCTTTCTGCCTTTATTGCCCACACAAAGTCCGCTGTTGTCGTAGCTTTCCTGCAAGCGGAAAGGGGCTATCTCCTCGATGAATGCATATACTTCTCCTGCCGTATACATAATGATCCTCCTGTCTGCTATAAAAAGACACCTCCGGCATTTTCTGCCGGAAGCGCCGTACTGTCTTTATTTTTTCCCGAACAGACCCTTTTTTGCAGGCTTCTTTCCGAAATCCTTAGTCGGGTCACCGAAGCGTTTCTTGTTCTTCTCGATATCCATTGTCTTATCGTGTACGCTTGCAGTCATAATTCCTGTCATCTGCTGCATCAGCAGATTAGACTCAAACAGCTCAACAGCTTCTTCACAGGTCTCAGCTTCACCGTTCACCATAAATTCCTTGATCTGACCTATATTATTCATGTAGTCCATATCAAGCTCCATGAAATCTATCTTTTTCCTGAGCGCTGCCAGATAATCGTCACGCTGTTTTTCAAGCTGCTTTATCCTGCCTGCCAGAAGCTCTATCTGCTCGGTGATACCTTCATTTACCTCTTTCTGGTGCTCCCTGACTTCGGAAAGCTTCTGGATGTAGTATTTGTTTGTCTGTTTGAATCCGAATATTATTACTGCAACAAAGCCCAAAAGAGGGATTATCCATAAAAATCCTGTATGGAATGCTGCAAAAAGTATCAGTGCAAAAATAAGAGCGCCGATCAGCACATATATCATAGTCTTATTACGTTTTCCGTTAAAATCGTACTCACGTTCCGCTTCAGAAACGTCCCTTATATATATTTTCAGATACTCCTTGTTTTCCTTGCTGACCTCAACACCGTCAGCTATCTCGAAATATCTGTTGATATAGCATTCTGCCAGCTCCATTTTTTCAAGCTCGGTCATTATTCTTCACCCTCTGATACTTAGTTATGAAAAGAGTATACCAATACAGCTATGACACATGTCAAAGTGTATATAGTAGAAGTATAACACAACTGTTCTGTTTTGTCAATGATAATATTATTATTTTATTCAATAAAATTATAATAGTGTAATATTTTCTGTACCGTTCCACCAAAAATGCCATTATTTTACAGAGATGGGTTAACAGTTAACTAAAACTAATGCTAATATAAATTTTCATATAGCCTATATATAACCCGTTAATAATCAGAAGAATTTCTTAAATTCGCTTAACTTCCATTGACAGAATATAACTTTTGTACTATAATAATTATATAGATATATATTAAATGTGTAGACAAAAAAACGACAACAGGCGACGGATATGACCGTTAGTCTGTATACTTCACTTCAGCCGCCGGCAAAGACAGGCAGGCTGTGTGTTTGTACGGACTTTTTTTTGTCTTAACGAACTTAAAACAGGAGGATATGATATGTCAAAAGCAAGCTCTATCGGAAAAGCCGTTGCTACTTTACTGATCATCGGCGGAGTAGGCTTCGGCGGCTGGAAGCTGTACAAGAATTACGCCGGTCCTGAGGCTAACAGCAGCGATAAGGTATACGTTCAGAAGGTGGCAAACGTAAACACCGTCACGGGTGCGGATCTGTTTGCAAACAGCTTCCCGGGCGTTATCGTTTCGCAGAAATCAGTGGATGTAAAATACGACAGCACCAAGACCATAAAGGATATACTCGTTGCCGAGGGCGACAAGGTCAACAAAGGTGACAAGCTGTTAACTTACGATACCGATGCTATCAAGATCGAGATCGACACTGCCAAGCTGGATGTAGAAAGGGCTCAGAACGAGATCGACACCAACAACCTTCAGATAAAGCAGTACGAGGAAGAAAAGAAAAAAGCCAGCGAAGATCAGGTAGTATCCTATACAAACCAGATACTTCAGCTGCAGAGCGACAATGCCAGAAAGGAATACGATATAAAGGCGAAGAACGTGGAGATCAAAAAGCTTGAAAGCTCCATGAAGAACGCCTATGTTGTAGCACCTATAACCGGTACTGTAAAGGAGCTGAAAGATCCGTCATCAGGCATGAATGATGAATACGACTACCGCTACGGAGAATCGGACGGAGATGCTATAATGAAGCTGACCGCCGAGGGTGACTACCGTGTAAAGGGTGTATTCAACGAGCAGAACAGCAGTTCCATATACAATGGTGCCGAGGTGATACTCCGCAGCAGGATAGATGACACCTGTATAGAAGGTGTTGTCAATGAGATAGACACATCACCTCAGAAAAACAATGATGATATGTACGGCTACCGCATGGACGAAGATGAGCAATCAACTTCATCGAAGTATGCTTTCTATGTTGAGCCCGAATCACTTGAAGGCTTCAGGCTCGGACAGCACATCCTCATAGACACCGACAACGGCAGCGATGTGGAAAAGACAGGTATATGGCTGTATGCGAACTTCATACTCAAAGAGGGTGACAAATCCTACGTATGGGCAAAGAAAGGTGACAAGGATGTTATCGAGAAGCGCTACGTAAAGATAGGCAAGGAAGATACTGACTACGGTGACTGCGAGATCCTCGAAGGACTTTCACCCGATGATTACATAGCATACCCTGCTGACTATATCAAGGCAGGTCTGAAGACGACTACTAATTCATCCGACAAGGACATACCCGAAAACGAGCTTGACAAGTCAGGCATGATGGAAGACGGTATGATGGATGAAGGAATGATGGACGAAGGTATGATGGATGAGGGCGACATGGGTACGTCCGATAACTTTGTATCAAACGAAGACGGAAGCTATTCAATGACAGATGAGGACGGCAATTTCATAGAGGGTGCTGCTGACGGTTCAACAAAAATAACTTCACCTGACGGCGGTGTTATTGAAATGGATGCTGGTGGCAACTTCATCCGCGGAAATATCGACGATGAAGGCAACTTCACATTTGACTATGACGGTGAAGCAGCTGACGGCGGGGATGCACCTGCTGACGTAAATGACGGCAAGGCAAAGGCTGATACTACCGAGAGCGAGGAACCAGATGTTACCTTTGAGGAGCTCTACGGCATCTCCGAAGCTGAATTCAATGCCATGTCCACCGACGAGAAGGACGAGTTCCTTAAAAAGCATTACAGCTGAGAAAGGCGGACAATATGGTATTTGAACTGAACAATATATTCAAGGACTATATGCAGGGCAAAGAACCTGTCCCCGTACTGAAGGACATCTCACTGAGTGTTGATGACGGCGAGTATGTTGCTATAATGGGACCTTCGGGCTCGGGTAAATCCACACTGATGAACATAATCGGATGCCTTGACAAGCAGACAAAGGGTAGTTTCATATTCGATGGTTCGGATATAATGAAATGCAGCGACAAGCAGCTTTCGGATATACGCAATACCAAAATAGGATTCGTTTTCCAGAACTTCAATCTTCTGCCAAGACAGTCGGCGCTGGAAAACGTGGAGCTGCCCCTGCTGTATGCGGGCTTTTCAAGAAAGAAACGCCGTGAGATGGCAAAGGAAGCCCTTCGCAGAGTAGGACTTGAGGACAGGATGAATTTCAATCCCACTCAGCTTTCCGGCGGACAGAAGCAGAGAGTAGCAATAGCAAGAGCAATAGTGAACAAGCCGAAGCTTCTGCTGGCTGACGAGCCTACGGGCGCACTGGACACAAAGTCGGGCGACGATGTAATGGAGCTTTTTGAAGAGCTGAACAAGGACGGCGTGACTATAGTTATGATAACCCACGAACCCGAGATAGCCGAACACGCAAAGCGTGTAATGTATATCCGTGACGGTGAACTGCACAGCGGCGCATTCAACAGCCGTGTCAAGAAAGAGGAGGAGGAGAGCGAATGAAAAAACTGATAATATTTCTTCTCTGTGTGGCAGTACTCGGCGGCGGCGGATATTTCGGCATGAAAAAGTACAAGGACAGCAAGCAGGAAAAAGTCGTAGTTGATGTAGTGCCTGTAAGCCTTATGATGCAGGACAGCGAATATTTCGATTACTACAGCAGAGGACTTGACGGACGCGTGCAGTCTTCCAATACCCAGAGAGTATATATAGATACCGAGAAGCTGGTAAAGGAAGTATACGTTGAGGAAGGTCAGAGCGTTAAAAAGGGCGATGCGATACTTGAATACGATATGACTGTAGTTGAGCTGGAGCTTGCACAGAAAGAGAATGCCGTAAAGATAGTTGAGCAGGATATTAAAATGGCAAAGAAGGAGCTTGAAAAGATAAAGACCTACAAGCCCTCCGAGGACGCGCCTCAGCCGCCCGAGCCTGATTATCCCGACTTCCCTGATGATATGCCTGATGACAGCATACCTGACGACAGCATACCCGATGATATTGATCCCGATATCCCCGACGGTCCCCCCGCACAGCTCATAACTGATGTGGTCAAGCCTGCATTCACACCGGCAGAGGGCGTAGGAACAATGGAGATGCCTTATATCATCAACTGCACTCAGGAAGCTGAGATATCCAAGGAATTCATGATAAGAATGGCAAGCGAGAAGAAGTACGCGGAGATATGCGTATACGACGAAGCGTTCAGATACCTGTTCAAGTGGATAATCGTACCTGCAGAGAAGACCGACCCCGAAGATCTTGTAAGCTGGAAAGTATGTGACGGCATAACCATTGACGAGGACGGCAACCCCTCGATAGATACCGATGTCAAGCACTACGGCAAACTGAGCTTCACTCACCCGACTACCAAAGAGAAGAACGAGGATTCTTCAATGCCCGAGGACGAAAATACCGAGCCTGAGATCCCGGAGGAGCCGGAGGAATACTTTGAGGACTATGAGCCTGCCGAAAACTACATCGACCCCGACAGCAACGATTATATCTATTCCCGCGAGGATATCAAGGGTATGATATCCGACAAGGAGGACGAGATAAAACAGCTGGAGCTTGATCTCAAGGGCGCGAAATTCGAGCTGAGCACAGCAAAGAAGCGCAAGATAGACGGCAAGCTGTATGCTGAAATGGACGGCATAGTAAAGAAGATAGGCAAGGCTTCCGGTGAAGAGAGCGATGAAGAACCTGTCGAGGAAGACGAAGAAGATATCTACGAAGAGCCATCGGCTGATGACCGTGCATTCGCTGTTATACAGGGCGAAGGCGGATCAGAGGTGATATTCGATGTGACCGAGCTGAATCTGCTGAACATACAGATCGGTGATCCCATGACACTGACATCATGGGATACAGGCAACGAAGGCAAGGCCGAGGTAACAAAGATAGACAATGAACCTGTAAGCTACAATAGCCACAGCTGGGGCGAAAATCCCAACAATTCAACTTACAGGGTACACGCCAAGCTGACCGAGGGTGAAGAAAACTTCTCGCTGGATGACTGGATACAGGTACGACCCGACAAGAAAAACACCGACACCAATAAGTCTTCTGATTCGATATACCTGCCGATACACTATGTAAGGCAGGAGGGCGGCGACTATTACATAATGAAAGCCGATGAAGACGGCAGACTGAAAAAGCAGTATGTGAAAGTCGGACAGATAATGTACGGGTATATCATCGAGATAAAGGGCGGACTGAGTTACAAAGACAAGATATGTTTCCCATTCGGCAAAGACGTCAAGGAGGGTGCCAAGACCCGCGAAACTACCGAGATACTCCAGCCCGAGAACATGGACATATTCTGAGGAGGTAAGCTATGATAGAAAATGTTAGGCTCTCCCTTCAGGGAATAGTGAGCCATAAGATACGTTCTTTCCTTACAATGCTGGGCATAATCATTGGTATTGCGGCTATAATCGCCATAGTATCCACCATTGAAGGAACTAACGAACAGATAAAGAACAACCTTATAGGTGCAGGCAACAACACCGTTAAGATATCACTGATGGAGGGTGATTCGGAAACAGATTTCAGCTGGACACCCGTACCCGATAACATAAGAGTGATATCGGAGGAAAGCAAAAAGAGGATAGTCGATCTGAGCGAGGTAGAAAGCTGTACTCTTTACCGTCAGAGAGATACTCTCGACAATCTGTTCTACCTGAACAAGAAGATAGAATCCTCGATAATATACGGTATCGATGAGGACTACTTTTCCACAATGGGATATGAGATAGCAGAGGGTATAGGCTTTTCTGACAAGCAGTACAACGACTTCTCAAAGGTAGCCATAATAGACACCAATATGCAGAGAGGGCTATTTGAGGGCGAGAACCCGATAGGAAAGATACTCGACATCAACGGTGAGCCTTTCAGGATAATAGGCGTTGCCTGCAAGCGCACAGGTTTTGAGCCTGTTATAAACAGCGTTGAAGATTATTTCACCTACAACAGTTCATCGAGCGGACTGATATTCATACCCACCAATGACTGGGGCATACTTTTCCACTATGACGAGCCGCAGAACTGTGTGGTGCGTGCAAAGGACACCGACAGTATGACAGGCGCAGGCAAAAAGACAGCGGATATACTCAATGAGAATATTCAAAAGGCAAGCGTTGACACAGAGCAGCAGCCTGAGGAGGGTATGGCAAATACCCTTGAATACAAGAGCGAAAGTCTGCTGGAACAGGCTAAGAAGCTTCAGGATCTTTCAAAGTCCACAAACCAGATGCTTATATGGATAGCAGGTATATCGCTGCTTGTAGGCGGTATCGGTGTTATGAATATAATGCTGGTATCCGTTACAGAGCGTACCCGTGAGATAGGACTTAAAAAAGCACTCGGTGCAAGAAAGACACGTATACTTGCGCAGTTCCTGACTGAGGCATCTGTACTGACCACCATAGGCGGTATACTAGGCGTACTGATAGGAATAGGCTTATCAGAGGTCATAGCTAATATCGCTGAGGTGCCTGTATCGATATCCACCCCTGCGATAATAGTATCTGTAGCATTCTCCATGGTAGTAGGTATAGTCTTCGGACTTATCCCCAGTATCAAGGCTGCAAACCTCAATCCTATAGATGCACTTCGCTACGAGTGATATTTACACTGTACAAGAAAAATCTGCTATACATCAAAAAGGCGGAGAGCCATGTGCTCTCCGCCTTTATCATTTTATTATTCGGCTTCTTCCTCAACGGGTACATAGGAATCGTTGAACATAAGGAGCTCCCAGTAGGTCTCGCCGTCAGCCTCATACTTCGCCAGTGAAAGATACTTCATATCGGGATCGAGCATGACCGCCCTGTGCTTTTCGGAGCTTATCCAGCTGTCAAAGACCTCTTTTGCATCAGCGCCGCCCTTTGCGATGTTCTCGCCGCTGCGCCACCATACCATGCCTTCACTGCTCAGTACAGTATTATACGAACTTTCCTTCTCATCTGGTCTGGTATGGCTGAAATTCTCAGCCAGCTCCTTCGCCCTTATATCCGCTGCCTTATCGAGCTCATCAAGGCCGTACACATAAGGCATATCGTACTGCTTTCTTACCTCATTGACATAGCTTAGCATCTCACCGGTAAGGGAGCTGATATCATTATTCTCATCAGCTGCAGCGCCGTAATCTATAGGGGGACGCATAGGCTCAAGCCCTATCTTGTCGATATCCACTTTTACATCGGGATCAACATGGTCATCGGTATAACCGTAGGGAACAAGCTCCCTGCCGTTGATATAGAGTACGTTCTCCCATGTGGTAGTCAGAAGATCGTCACCCAGTCTGTAAACATTATAGAACCAGCCGTCATTAACGCCCTCGGTATAAAAGCCCTCATCATCAGCCTTGATCTTTATCTTTGAACCCGTATTCTCTTTGAGCTCAAAGGTCTTGACGATCTTGCCGTTACTGTCCTTGATCCTGTATTTGCCCTTCTCGGTACACTCTATAACATGATCCTTATTTATCCTGTAGGACGAAAAAGAAGTTGCTTTATACTCAACAGGGCTGCTGTCAATATACAGCTTGCCGTCCTTGAGCTCTATCATATGGTTTTCGTATACAAATCCTGCTGCGGGCTGATCATCCCTTGTAAGAACCAGCTTGCCGTCATCTTTTGAGAATTTCACCTCAGCACCGCTGTCATCCTGAACGGCAATACCCTTGACAGTATCTCCGTTCTCCATAAACGAATAACCCCCGTCAGGTGATGCGAATATCACATTTCCGCCAAAGTCAACAGATTCACAGCTGAGCTCAGGTATCTCTGCAGCAAGAATGACTTTCTCTCTGCCGCTTTTGTCTGTCTTTTCAGATCCCTCGCCCTTAGCATTACTGCTCGCCGCAGCACTGCTGTCAGCTTTTTTTCTGATCTCATTGTCATTACCGCTCTTTTTATCGGCAATAACAATACCCACACCAAGTGCTGCAACTGCAGCAAGGCACACGATGTTTTTTACGTTTGCAGCTTTCTTTAAATTCATATTTTATCCTTCTGTCTTTCTGTATTTTTACACAAATTAAATTGTTATCTCACATTAATTAATTATAGCGCACCGCAGAAGTTTTGTCAAGTATTTTATTACTGCCGAAACACAGGGCACATACCAAAATGCACTTGTGCCGTAAGTACTGCCTTTTTCGTCTTTACATTTTTATTGTGATGTGATATAATACATTTATGGTGGATGTCGTTTATTAATATAGTACCCTTAAATGTATTTGGCGGCATTCCTGAAAGGAGAGATCTCATGTACGAAGAATTTGCGGCATGGCTGGATGAAAAGCTTGAGAACGGACTGCCAGATGAAGCGGCAGCTGTTAATTTCAATATATACGAGGAAGAGAACAACGGCTGGTCTGTACAGCTGGTGGCATCCGACAGATTTGATGCACAGGACGATGAATGGGCTTGTTTTGAAGTATATTCATCGCAGGAAGACCTGTATTACTGGGAAAAGGAATACAGCTGGGAAGAAGCACACGAAGATGTCCGTGAACTGATATCCGCTTATCTTGAAAATGGCAGATACTCGGATATGCTGAAAAACTACCGCGCAGTTGGTTTCGGCTTTGTTGACGGCGATCTTGAACTTGCCTACGTAAGGGAGTGATATCATGACCGATCTTGATATTGTGATGCTGGTGTGTCTTGCAGGCGCCGCCGCAGCTCTCTCGGTTATTGATATCAGGTTGATAAAGGCTTTGAGAGCCGCAAAGGATAAAGTCATACTGCCTGAGATATGGGATTTTGTATTTATGGTGCTTTTTGCTGCGGGTACAAGCTGCTGTTATGCGGTAGATAATATGTCACCGGTGGTATACGTGCTTGCGCTTATAGTCACAGTGCTGTATCTGCCGTGTGCGTTCACCGTCGTAACTCCCGTGGGCATAATAGTCCCCGAGATAAAAAAGGACTGTCTACGACCTGCCGAAAATTACAGCTATGAATATACACAGGGCAAGGTCATCAAAGAGGTTCTCAACATCTATTACAACAACGGCAGACCGTTTAAACTTTATATCTGCATAAAAAGTACCAAGCTTATAACTATGCTGAACGACAACTATGAAAAGCACGGATACGAAAATCCCATGCTGAGAGGTGGATAAAATGGATATAACTAAACTGCTCATAATGGCAGACGATACTGACAAAAGCTTTGACGGACTTTTCAGCGGGGCAGGGCATATCGTGGGTATAGTTTTGATGGTCACAGGACTGTTGCTGTTGTATATAGCCTTCAAGGTCGCTAAGGGATACAGCTTCATGCCTACCTTCGGCACTGAAACTATTATTGAAGAGGATACATACGTTGAGGGGACTGCCAGGACGGTGGAAAAGTCGGTCACAGCCATACCTGACCCTAACGGAGGCACCGACAAGGAGTTTGTCGAATGGAAGATAGTCTATACCGTAAACGGCGAGGAGTATACACAACAGATACCGGATGACGGATATTCCGAGGGTGACGATATCAAAATAAAGTACGATCCGAAGAAACCGTCGGATTATTATCTTGATGACGGAGATGCTCCCGATGAGCCCGATGACAGTGCTTCGGATGACGGCAAAAGCAAAACTGTGGGTATCATACTCGCCGTACTTGGCGTGCTGGTCATTCTTGGCGGTGCGGCACTTTTCAGATCATGATCATAAGGAGAGGACAGCGATATGCTGCCCTCTTTTTTTGTAAAAAATCGTCATAGATTTCTGTGCAAATTGTTACAATTATGACAGCCTTGATACCGTTTTTTTACCGGCGTAAAACATGTAAAAATCCCCTCACGAATGGTCGGAAATCCCCGAATTTTTCGGCTTTTTTTGTTGATTTGGATTGTTAAAACATATAATCAAGGAAATAGAATGGATATTTTTGAGGCAATTTTATTGTGCATTGTTGCTGAAAATTAAGCTAAAATTAAGCTGTAAAGTGTTTACAAAATGGAAAACCATTGTAACCTTCTTGTAATCATTCGCGAAA
>ODAI014314771.1_pt1 | contig 43347 bp, 35 predicted proteins | sample 1539321 | NCBI WGS metagenome assembly ODAI01 (sample SAMN02144231, study PRJEB22623) | gut metagenome | biome: sheep rumen | host: Ovis aries | place: New Zealand
CGACACCCAGGAAGAAAAAAAGAGCCCTGAAAACTCAGAGCTCTGAAAGTGCATAATTTATTCAACTGATATCACGTAATAGTATACAGGCTGATTACCGGCATGAACCTCAACATCAAGGTAATCATATTTCTCCATAAGAGTGTCGGCAATCTTCTGAGCGTCATCCTCGTTTGCTTCTTCGCCGTAATAGATACTGATCAGCTCGCTGTCCTCTTCCACCATGGTATCTACAAGATCATAAGTAACCTGCTCGATATCCGAGCCTGTACTCTTGATAGTCTTGTCATCAAGACCCATGTAATCACCGTTCTTGATCTCAAGACCGTCTATCTTGGTATCACGGACAGCATATGTAACAGAACCTGTCTTAACATTGCCCATAGCCTCTACCATGGAAGCTTCGTTTTCTTCAATGCTCTTGCCGGACACAAAATTGATAACGGCAGCGATACCCTGAGGTATGGTCTTTGAAGGAATAACAACGATATTCTTGTCCTTGGTCATAGCCTTAGCCTGTTCTGCAGCCAGGATGATATTCTTGTTGTTGGGAAGGATATATATATTCTTAGCATTAACCTGATCGATGGCATTAAGCATATCTTCGGTAGAAGGATTCATGGTCTGACCGCCCTCGATGATGTAGTCAACACCTAAGCCCTTGAATATCTCATTGATACCCTCACCGATCGATACAGCGATAAATCCGTTCTCCTTGGGAGGAAGCTTCGGCTTTTGAGCTGCCTGTGCTTTAACCGCACCCGCCTTTTCTGCCTCAAGACCAAGCTTCTCGTTATGCTCTTCACGCATATTGTCGATCTTAAGCTTGGTAAGCTGTCCGAAGGTAAGAGCCTTCTGGATGGCAAGTCCGGGATCGTTGGTATGTACATGTACCTTTACTACTTCGTCATCAGCCACACATACGATCGAATCACCGATGGATTCCAGATAAGCCTTAAACTCCGTCTCATCAAGATCGGTAAACTTATTGTCAAGAATAATGATAAATTCCGTACAATAACCGAACTTAATATCAGATGTGGAAATATTCTCCGTATTTACAACCTTGGTCTCAGCAGGCTTAGCAGCAGGAGCGGGAGCTTTTAATTCCACTTTCTTGCCGCACATAACGGCAAAACCGCCCTTCATTACTTCAAGCAGACCCTGTCCGCCCGAATCAACCACGCCGGCTTCCTTTAATACAGGAAGAAGTTCAGGTGTGTACTCAAGAACCTCAGCCATATATGCTATAACCTTTTCACCGAAAACGACAAGGTCATCTGTAGTACCGACAAGCTCCATGGCTTTTTCGGCACCGCCCTTTGCTACCGTAAGGATCGTACCCTCCTTCGGCTTCATAACTGCCTTGTATGCAGTTTCAACAGCCTTCTGGAAGGCATTGGCCATAGTCTCGATATCTATGGTCTCTACAGTTTTGATCACCTTGGTAAAACCGCGGAGAAGCTGTGATAAGATAACACCTGAATTGCCTCTTGCACCTCTTAAGGATCCGCTTGAAATAGCCTTTGAAAGCTCTTCCATCGTGTGATTCTCCAGGCTGTTTACTTCGGTTACGGCAGACATTATGGTCATTGTCATGTTTGTACCTGTATCACCGTCCGGTACAGGGAAAACATTTAATTCGTTTATAACCTCTTTTTGTGATTCCAGACCGGCTGCTGCGCCAATGAACATTTTCTTCAAAAGTCCGGCATCAATGCTATTAATTGCCACTTTATTGTTCCTCCAAATCAAATCAATCGATTACTCTGACACCTTCAACAAAGATGTTTATCTTTTCAACCTTAAGACCTGTAAACTCCTCAACCTTGTACTTTACATTCTCCAGAAGGTTATCACAAACAGAAGGTATATTCACACCATAAGAAACAATAATATGGATGTCAATCTTGATCTTGTTGTCTTCAACCTTTGCGGATACGCCGTTGCTTAAGTTCTCCCTCTTAAGTAACTTTGCAAGTCCGTCACGTACATTTTTTGATGCCATGCCGACAATACCAAAACACTCTACAGCAGAAGCACCTGCACACTTTTCAATAACATCGGTAGATATCATAACCTCACCGAGTCCGGTATCATAGCCTCCGTCCATATATTCCATCCTTTCCTGCCCCTTACAGGCAACTTAAATATTTATATTAAATCTGAAAATACACATTGACTGCGATATTATACTATATCAAATATAAAAAGGCAAATATTTTTTTAGTGTATCTGTTCTCTCTTTTTACGTCTGACTCTGTTAATATGTCTTTCAAATTCTCCGCTGTCAATCAGTTCAGATATCACATACTGTTCGGGAGTAGGCACCGTGCATGCGCAGTAACTCATCCTCTCGTTAAATACGGGCACCAGATTCTCCGGCAGCACCATATAGGCAGTCCTTATAAAAGAGCCTATAGTCTTGGTAAATGTGTTTACATATATCACGTTCTTTCCGTGATTAAGATAAAAAACAGTTTCTTCGGGACGTCTTGACGGTGAAAACTCCGATTCGAAATCATCCTCGATTATAATTGCATTTTTCTCATTGCACCACTTAAGGTATTCATGCTTTTTTGAAGCAGTGGCCGTAACCCCGCTCGGATAACTCCTGTACGGAGTGATATGAAGTACATTTACATCGGACTTCCAGAGTGCATTGCTTTCTATACCGTCATTTCCGAGGTTGAGTAACCTGCATCTCACTCCTTCGGATTTATATACATAACCGATCTTTTCATAGGAGGGGTTCTCTATGCCGTATGTGATATTTCTTCCGAGTACCTTAACTATCATACTGTACAGATATTCTGCACCCGAGCCTATGATGATCCTGTTGTAGTCCACATCTATCCTGCGGCTTCTCCTTAAGTAGGCTGCCAAAGTCATCCTCATATGGTCGGTACCGAATCCGGGGGATTTTAAGGTCAGCTCCTCGCCATATATGGAAATGACTCTTCTCATCATACGAGCATACTGCGAAAAAGATAATTCGTAATCGTCAAATTTGTTTATAAATGCACTTTTTACAGGACTTTTTAGTTGAACATTACTATCCTTTGGCATTTCCGAAGCCACTTCAAAGAAGCTGTCCGGAGCATATATCACATAATATCCCTTCTTCTCCATCGGAAGGATATAGCCCTCCTCAGACAGAAGCTCATAAGCATGCTCAACGGTAATGACACTCACTCCGTACTCATCAGCCATAGTACGTTTCGAAGGGAGTTTGGAGTTTTTTGCATATATCCCCGATACAATGTCATCACGGACACGTTCATATATGGAAAGATATTTGTTTTTGTTCTTTTTCATACCGTTTATTTCCCTCCCCTTCATAGCTTCATCAATGTACGAAATGAACGGGCAATTCATTATATGAAGCGAAGGATCTTATAATCCATATATTAGTTTATAGTAAAACCATATATTTATCAAGTTAAATATTTATTGTCCTTTATATCAAAAACAATATATTTTATTAAATATTTATGGACTTAGACAGAATTTTCTGATATAATCAGACCACTGTACCAAATTAAAGTACTGAAGAACTAATTATATGAAGGAGGAACCGCATGAATATTTTAAAACAGGTACGCAGTTATGCCGAACAGATTCAGGATACCTGCATCAAAAACGATTCCATCCCGAAGGAATTATACGCTAAATACGGCGTAAACAGGGGACTACGAGACATCAACGGTAACGGAGTGCTTACAGGACTCACCAATATTTCCGAGATCATCTCGTCAAAAACAATTGACGGAGAAAAGGTTCAGTGTGACGGAGAACTCTGGTACAGAGGCTATCACATCCAGAACCTGATAAACGGATTAGGTGACGAACTCGGATTTGAAAAGATCGCATATCTTCTGCTTATGGGCGAACTTCCCACACCCGGGCAGGAAGCAGAGTTCAAGGAGCTCTTAGGCGGATGCCGCATCCTCCCCACCAATTTTACCCGTGACGTCATCATGAAAGCGCCCTCTCATGATATCATGAACACGATGACAAGAAGTATCCTCACACTTGCATCATATGATGATAAGGCACTTGATACGTCCATCAGCAACTCCCTGCGTCAATGTATCCAGCTTATCAGTGAATTCCCCATGCTGGCTGTATACGGATATAATGCATATGTGCATTACGAGAAAAACGAGAGCATGTTCATCCACCATCCGGACCCGAAGCTCTCTACCGCCGAGAATCTGCTGATGTTGCTGAGACCGGACAAGAAGTTTACCAAGACAGAAGCCAAGGTACTTGATACCGCTCTTATACTCCACATGGAGCATGGCGGAGGAAACAACTCCACCTTTACCACCAGAGTGGTCACATCCTCAGGTTCCGATACCTACTCCACCATAGCCGCAGCCATGTCCTCTCTTAAAGGACCAAAGCACGGCGGAGCCAACATCAAGGTAATGGAAATGATGGATGATATCAGGAAACATGTAAAAGATTACGAGGATAAGGACGCTATATCAGCATACCTTAAGAAGATCATAGATAAGGAAGCTTTCGATAAGAAAGGTCTGGTATACGGTATGGGACATGCCATCTACTCCGTATCAGACCCCAGAGAAAAGGTGTTCAGACGTTTTGTAGAGCAGCTTGCTCACGAAAAAGGCCGTGAAAAGGATCTGCTCCTCTATAATAATATAGAAGAATTAGCTCCCATCCTTATCGCTCAGAAGCGCAAGATCTACAAGGGCGTCAGCCCCAATGTCGACTTCTACAGCGGCTTCATATATGAGATGCTCGGCATCCCTAAGGAGCTCTACACCGCTATATTCGCCATAGCCAGGATCGTCGGCTGGAGTGCACACCGTATCGAAGAGCTCGTAACCGTGGACAAGATCATACGTCCCGCATATATGAGTGTTATGAAAGAACTCGACTGATCACACAATAATGTCATCATAAACGTATACGAAGGATAAAAATCAAGAGGCATTTGAGTACTAACCCAAATGCCTCTTTTTATTATCTGTTAATTATTCAGCTTTCTAACCGGCCTGTGATCATTTTCAATCACAGAACCGTCCCTCTGATCGAATCCAAATAAATTAAGGAGCCCCCAAAAAAGGGCTCCCTAAATTCATTTATTCTAATTCCTTATGCCCAAGGATTCTCTGTAGCGTAAGGAAGAGACTTAGGCTGATTGTAAGCGATATCTGCTACACCGAAATACTTGAATACTTCAAAGAGTGCTTTTCCGTAATGCCCGAAAGCAACAGCTCCGTGATGAGGATATCTCTTCTGAACAAGTACATGACGATAGAATCTGCCCATCTCGTTGATAGCGAAGATAGCGATGCCGCCGAATGAACGTGTAGGAACGTCAAGGATTTCGCCCTCTGCGATATATGAACGAAGGTTGCCGTCACTATCGCACTGGAGACGATAGAATGTGACGTCGCTTGCTGCGATATCGCCTTCAAGAGTACCACGTGTGAAATCAGGCTCGCTGCCTTCAGGCTCAAGGAGACGATGCTGGATAAGCTGATACTTAACAGCACGGTCAGCACACATCTTGCAGGAAGGAGTATTTCCACAATGGAAGCCCATAAATGTATCGGTAAGGGTGTAGTTGTACTTGCCCTTGATGTTCTCGTCATAGATGTACTGAGGTACAGAGTTGTTGATATCAAGAAGTGTAACAGCGTCAGCTGAAATACATGATCCGATGTACTCTGAAAGAGCACCGTAGATATCAACCTCGCATGCTACGGGGATACCATGTGATGCAAGACGGCTGTTTACGTAGCAAGGCTCAAAACCGAATGTCTCGGGGAATGCAGGCCAGCACTTGTCAGCAAATGCAACGAACTTTCTGTTGCCCTTATGAGCCTCTGCCCAGTCAAGAAGTGTAAGCTCAAACTGTGCCATACGTGCATTAAGATCTTCGAAGTACTTGCCTTCGCCCATCTCTGCCTTCATGTCTTCACATACCTCAGGGATACGGGGATCATTCTCATGTGCCTTGTATGAAACATAAAGATCAAGCTCTGAATTTTCTTCAATCTCAACACCCAGCTCGTACAGACCCTTGATAGGAGCATTACAAGCGAAGAAGTCCTGAGGACGGGGACCGAAGGTAATGATCTTCAGGTTCTTAACACCGATGATAGCACGAGCGATCGGAACGAAATCAGCGATCATCTTAGCGATGTCATCAGCTGTTCCAACAGGATACTCAGGAATATATCCCTTAAGATGTCTCATTCCTAAATTGTATGAACAGTTAAGCATTCCACAATAAGCGTCGCCACGGCCATTGATCATGTCACCGTCACCTTCAGCTGCTGCCACGAACATAACAGGGCCATCAAAGTACTTAGCAATAAGTGTTTCAGGTGTCTCAGGTCCGAAGTTTCCTAAGAATACTACAAGAGCGTTGCAGCCTGCTGCATTAACATCAGCTACTGCCTTCTCCATATCTTTCTCATTCTCTACGGTTACCTTGCACTCATAAAGGTCACCTGTGTAAGCTGCCTTGATAGCTGCACGTCTCTTCTCCGATAAAGCAATCGGGAAACAGTCACGGCTAACAGCTACTATTCCCAGTTTCACGTCGGGAATATTTTTTACCTTGTTTAAATCAATCATTTTACTTCTCCTTATTATTATGAATTTTATATGCAGTACCACATAGGTACTAAATATATAATGTTTTCACCTCATCCGGCACTTCGTGCCACCTTCCCTTCGCCAGGGAGGGCATCGCAGCACTTCGTGTTGCGATATATCCCCACAAGGGGAAGACAATGGTGTGTATCTCCCTTAGGATTTCCCCGAAAGGGAAGGTAATGATTTACCTCCTCAGGCTTCCCCCTTGAGGGGAAGCTGTCAGCGTCAGCTGACTGATAAGGTGTTATTTTATAAGTGTATAAATATCTTTCAATGCAGGATATATCTGTACGAACTTCTGATACTGAGCTTCATATCTTGCTGCAATAGCGGGATCGGGCTCTACCGTATCGATGATCTTTACGAGCTTAGCTGCAGCATCTTCAACACTTGCATACTCGCCGTTAGCTACAGCGGCTAACATAGCGCCGCCGAGTGCGGGACCTTCCTCGCTCTCGATCACATCTACCTTCATGTTCATAACATTGGCGATGATCTTCTTCCAGAGAGGGCTCTTTGCACCGCCGCCACATATCTTGGTTCTCTCAAGCTTGATGCCGAGCTTTCTAGCTACTTCTACTGAATCCCTGAGGCCGAAAGCTACACCTTCAAGTACTGCAAGAGTCATATCCTCACGGGTTGTATCCATGGACATGCCGATGAATGTACCGCGTGCATCGGGATTGTTATGAGGTGAACGCTCACCCATAAGGTAAGGCAGGAAGTAAACTTTGTTATTTCCTAACATATCCTCGGTGATATCCTTCTGCTCTCCTGCGTAATCCTTGGTCTTTAATATCTCATCCATGAACCACTTGTTACATGAAGCTGCTGAAAGCATACATCCCATAAGATGATATGTTCCGTCTGCATGATCGAAGAAATGGATGGCATTATTATCATTTTCCGAGAAATTCTTGCTCGAGATAAATACAGTACCCGAAGTACCGAGTGAGATATTGCACATACCATCACCGACAGTACCTGTACCTACAGCAGCTGCTGCATTATCGCCTGCACCTGCAACGATCTTAACTGAAGTATTAAATCCGAGTTCTGCAGCTACATCTGCCTTTAAATTGCCTACTACTTCGTAGCTCTCGTAAAGTTTGGGAAGCTGTGCCTCTGTGATGCCACAGATCTCAAGCATTTCCTTGGACCACTTACGATTCTTGACATCAAGTAAAAGCATACCCGAAGCATCTGATACGTCTGTACAGAAGCTGCCGCTTAACTTGTAAGCGATATAGTCCTTAGGAAGCATGATCTTCTTGATCTTTGCGAAATTATCAGGCTCGTTAGCCTTAACCCAGAGGATCTTGGGAGCGGTAAATCCGGCAAATGCGATATTTGCTGTATACTCAGCAAGCTTCTTTGTACCGATCACGTTATTAAGATAATCGGTCTCCTTCTGGGTACGTCCGTCATTCCAAAGGATAGCGGGACGGATAACATTGTCATTCTCGTCTAAGATAACAAGTCCGTGCATCTGTCCGCCGAAGGAAATACCGGCTACCTGGGACTTATCGCATTCAGCGGTTAGCTCCTTGATACCGGCTATCACTTCAGTCCACCAATCCTCGGGCTTCTGCTCGGACCAACCGGGATTCGGGAAGTATAAAGGATATTCCTTTGATACGATTTTTTTGATAGTGCCGTTGCCTTCCATAAGAAGAAGTTTTACGGCTGATGTTCCTAAATCAACGCCTATGTATAACATTTGATTTTCTCCTAGTTTTATTTTCAATCATACAGATACGTTCTCACCCTTAAGGCCGATGAATGCTCTTGCATCGCAGCCGCCGTCTTTGTGAGCGATAAGCCACTTGTTCTCAGCCATGAGAAGCTTGTCCTCGGGAGTCCTGTCAGGGAACTCCTTTACATCGGCATTGGTGCCCTTAGGAAGGATAACGATGCCTCTGAAGCCCTTATTGCCTTCTGCTGTGCAGGGTGCATAGTGAAGAGTTGTACCGTACATCTCAACTGCTACGCCTGCGGGAACCTTAAATGCCTCGATCTTTGAAGTGTCATATGTATAATCATCCTCGATATCTCTCTGATCTCCGATAAGAAGGATCATGTCATAAAGAGCGATGTTAACTTCTGAACATCTGTGATACTCAACTGCATTAAGCAGATGATTGTTACCGTTGCAGTAACCAACCTGGATGGGAAGTCCGCCGTAAAAGCTCTCCTGGAACTCTTTGGCTGTCTTGGTAGCCTCAAGATCTGCATCTCCTGCTACGTATACAACCGAATCAGCGGGCATGGGCTTTGTAGCAAGTACGTCTAAAAGTTCTTTACAGTCGATACCTGTAACAACCTGGCCGTACTTCTTAAAGTCTTTGTCCAATACACTTTTGATAACCATAAGTAAAACCCCTTTCTGTATATAAAGATTCATTGACAAAAATGTTCATACAGCCTTTACAGACAACGTCTTTAAGACTCTATGAACCTTTTCGTCCATTTAAACATATTTTATAATCTTTTTGCCATTTGGTCAAGTAATATTTGCTTGTTTTACAATAATTTAATCAAAGGATTTCGCTTCTTTTTCTTCCAGCTTTTCCTTTAACCTCATAACGGATTTTCCGAGTACCGGATGGATGGCAAAAGGCGCGATCTCGCAAAGAGGTCCGAGTACAAACATCCTGTTATGCATGTCAATATGAGGGATTTTGAGGTCATCGGTATATACTGTCTCGTTGTCATATAGAAGGATATCGATATCGAGAGTCCTGGGTCCCCAGTGAAGGGTCCTTACTCTTCCTTCTTCCTGCTCTATCTCATTTGCCCTTTTTAACAGTTCGGAAGGTGCAAGAAGTGTCCTAAGCTCGAGGCAGCCGTTCAAGAATTTATCCTGCTGTACATTACCGTAAGGTTCGGTTTCGATAAAACCGGATACCTTTGTGACAAAACTGTCGGAGCGGTTATCCAGCTTTTTAACTGCATTTTTTAAGAACTGTTCCCTATCTCCGATATTGGACCCGATGGAAAGATAAGCCGTATGCCAGCCTCTTTCAATCTCTACCGCAACAGTTTCAAGGGGAAGACGTACAGGTGCCCAGGGTTTTTCTATTATTACTTTTACTTTTTCCACCGGGAAATTTTTAAGAAGTGCATCCGCGATCTCTTCAGCCAGTTTCTCTATAAGCTGGAATACGGATTTCTCGGATATCTGTTTGATAAGGACCGCAGCTCTTCCGTAATGGATGGTCTCCTTCAGATTATCCGTTTTTCCGGCGGCCCTTAAGTCTTTATAAAGGTCTGCAGATATGATGAATTTTTGTCCGAGAGTGTTTTCCTCGGGGATCACTCCGTGGTTGGCGAATATTTCAAGTCGTCTGATATGTATTACATCCATTATTTACACCCTCTCTTATCGTATGATCCTTCGCTTACGCTCAGTATGACAGTTTTTTAGGCCACATTGCTCTTATGATGACTTTCTGATCGCTTCATACATTTTTATAAATCTTGCATTTTCCTTAATATCATGAACTCTCACGAACATGCAGCCGGCATCGATCGCTCTTGCTGTTGTTGCTAAAGTACCCTCGAGCCTGTTATCCTTATCAAGGTCAAGTGTCAGACCTATCACGGACTTTCTCGAAGTTCCGAGCAGCATCGGAAGATCAAATGCATCGCATATTTTTTCAAGATACCTGATCGTATTGATATTATCCTCATAGGTTTTTCCGAATCCTACTCCCGGATCGAGAAGTATGCGATCTTTATCTATGCCTGCTTTATATGCTATATCAAGGCTTTCATGTAATTCCTTTATTATCACGCCTGCTATATGATCCGGGGCCGCCACAGGATCTGCAGTCCCATTTAGTACCCTGTTATGCATTATACAGCAGGATACTCTGTATTTTTTAATGACCTCAGCCATACCGGACTCAGGTACTCTTAAGTCTTCTCCCTTAAGTCCCCAGATATCATTGATAAGAGCGGCTCCGCTTTTTACAGCCTGCTCTGCCACTGCCGGCTTATATGTATCTATGCTTACCGGTATGTCAAATCTCTGTGTTACGGCCTCTATCACGGGTGCGGTACGTTCAATCTCCTCTTCGGCCGTGATATGCTGATATCCGGGTCTTGTGGACTCTCCGCCGATATCTATCACATCAGCCCCTTCGGATATCATCTCTTCTACGCGTATCAAAGCTTTATCAAATGTATTGTATCTTCCACCGTCCGAGAAAGAATCGGGTGTAACATTAAGGATTCCCATTATATAAGTATGACCGGGAGCAAATGATTGATTACCTATGATCATGGTTCAGATACCTCATTGTAAAAATCCTTCGTACTCTCTTAAATACTGACGTGACCGTCATCTTCTGATAGAATCAAGTACTATGGTCTGAAGCTCGGTCTTTTTCTTGAATTCACCTCTTGTAACGGTGGTAACAGTCTGTGAGCCGGGCTTTTTTACACCGCGCATCGTCATGCATGTATGTTCTGCTTCTATCACTACCATAACCCCTTTAGGTGACAGATTTTCCTCTATGGCATCCGCTATCTGGCGTGTAAGCTGTTCCTGCAGCTGAAGCCTTCTTGCATAGACCTCTACGGTTCTGGCAAGCTTGCTTAAGCCCACTACTTTACCCTCAGGTATATATGCTATATGTACTTTTCCGAAGAAGGGCATCAGATGATGCTCGCATAAAGAATAAAATGTAATATCCTTTTCTAAGACTATATCACTGCCTTCGACATTAAACTGCCTTGATAAATGTTCCTTAGCATCCTGATCCATACCTGCAAGTACTTCTTCGTACAGACCTGCTACACGTCTGGGTGTATCTGTGAGTCCTTCTCTTGCAGGATCCTCACCCATACCTTCTATCAAAAGTTTTACGGCTTTTTCAATCTTTTTTCTGTCTACCATCAAAATGGCCTCTTTTCTTATATATTCCGTTTTGTTATATTACCACATATTTCGTAAAAATAAAAGAAGGAATTTTACTTCCTTCTTTTACATCTTTGTTATAGCCGTCAGTATTACTTCAAAACCGCTTCAGGTTTCATCGGTAACAGAATTATCTTGTTTTCTCGTAGTCAGATCTTTTACCGAGTACGACGGTGATCGTTTTATCTTCATAACCCGATGCCGAACGTCCTTTCGTGGAAATCTTTATCTCCACTTCGGTACCGTATTTTATATAGGAAAGGATTTCCTTTAACTGTTGCATATTTACGACTTCTCTGCCGTTTATCTCAGTGATTATATCACCTGCCCTGATGCCGGCGGTATCGGCAGGCGATCCGGGATCAGTAGAAAATACATAGACACCTTTAGGCATGCTGAAAGTTTTCGAATATGAATCACTCACATCTTTGCCCTCTATACCGAGATATCCTTTATCTTCCTGATCAAGTTCCACCCTGTTCATAAGCTCATTGATGACAGGTATTACCTTGGATATAGGAACAGCGAAACTCATACCCTCAATCTTGGTGCTTGAATAGGATGTATATTTCTGTGATGCAATACCGATGACTTCGCCTCTGACATTTACCAAGGGACCGCCGTTGTTACCGTCATTGATGGCGGCATCCGTCTGGATCAGCTTCATCTCCCTGCCGCCGATAGAGATTTTTCTGTCCAATGCGCTTATATATCCTACGGTCACCGATTGTCCGTTTCCGAGCGAGTTGCCTATAGCCACAGCCATCGAACCTACGCTAAGCGAATCGGAACTGCCTATGGTCGCGATCTTTATACTGTTCAGAGTCTCTGAAGACAGGCTTGACATATCTACAGCCAGTACAGCCAGATCATAATAACTGTCTGCACCCTTTACGGTTCCTTCCACTTCCGTTCCATCGCAAAATGTTATGGATACCTTTTCGGCATTTGAAGGCACATCATTGTTTGTCGCGATCAAAAGTTCACTGCCGTTCTGTCCGATTATAAATCCCGTACCGGACAGTGAATCATCATTGTATCCGAAATCTTCAAAATAAAACAAATCTTCCCACGGGTCTCGGCTGTAGTTTTTAACTTGTGTACATTTAACTGATACTACAGAAGGCATAACACTGTCAACTATACCCGATACATCTGCGCTTGATACCTCCAGCTTTTTTGTTTCTGCAGGCGTATCCTTACTGTCGGTTTTAGAGGCATCAGGAGTGTTATTGCTGTCCTTATCATCTGTGTCCGACACTTCACTTGCCACATCGGATTTCATGACACCGGACGGGTTGCTGTCCTTTGTTCTTATTATCAGGAATACTACTGCCAATCCTACACCTATGATGATACCTGAGATCACGGTTATAAGGAATATCCTCAATTTTCCAAATCGTTTCTTTTCTGTATTGTTTTCACTTGAACTCATAATAATCCTCCTCGATCAATCCGTCAATTCACACGGAAAACATCTTTTATGTTTCTCAATATTATTTTTCTAAATACATACCGGCATATACTCTTAATTCCTTTAACTCTATGTTAGTGCAAATTTGTGTAGCAATTGTGATTAAGGTATGAAAAAAGTGTTATGTTTCTGATATTATTTTTTTATACATATATTGCCATGTATATTTTAGGCTCAGATGTATTTTTTTGTCATTTATACTAAAAAATGTCAAAAATTTAAATTAATTCTTTACGTTTTTGATAAAATGTGATAATATGGCGTTGTAGAAATAAGCATACTTGGTGAAAGGAGTGAGCAATAAGTGAGTATTTATCCTGCATCTAAAAACAGATCTCTTATATATCAGCTTGCTACTACGCCTGAAGATGTTATGGGCTTTTACAAAAAGAACAGTGATTTCCCGGGATACAGGGAGGTTAAGGAAAATGTTGAACAGATCAGCTACCGCAGTGATTCCGGTATAAGGATCTGGTATAACAATCTTCCCATTACTTTTGATTTCCACAGGCATAATGCTTTGGAGATCATAGTTCCGGTCGAGAACTGGTATAAAGGATACAGTCAGAGCGAATGCTTCGAAGTAAAAGAAGGAGACATACTGATCATCCCTCCGTTTGAAATGCATAAGCTCGAGGCCCCGCATAAGGGCAGCCGTTTCATATACCTGATAGACATTGACAACATCATAAACTCAGCAGGCTTTACCGGTATAAAGCCTTTGTTTACAAAGCTTATACACATAACACCCGATACATATCCTCAGGTATATGACGAGATACACAGACTGCTCGCACATATGCGCGACGAGTACTTCTCTTCCGCAGATTTTTACGAGCTGTCCATATACTCAGATCTCTACCGTCTCTTTGTCCTTTTAGGACAGGATCACTTAAAAAAGACCGATGCATTTTCAGGCCTTAACCTCATAACAAAGAAGGAATACCTGCATCGTTTCAACAGTGTACTTAATTATATCAATGAGTATTTCTGTGATGACCTTACATTGGAGATGGTAGCCGAGCACAGTGGTTTTTCGAAATTCCACTTTTCAAGGCTTTTCAAGAAATATACAGGTACCACATTCTATGATTACCTGATATACAAGCGCCTTCAGGCTGCCGAGCAGATGCTGGCAGAAGCCGACCTGTCGGTTACCGAAGTTGCCCTTCGTACCGGTTTTTCAAGTATATCAACTTTTAACCGTACATTTAAGCGCAAAAAAAACTGCACACCACGCGAATACCGCGTACTGTGCAGGCAGGTAAATTAATTATACCGGTAAACAAAATTTCCAAAGGAGGCTGTGCCTCCTTTTGTTTTTGTGGAAAATACAGCCAGACCGAATCTGTTGCCCGTAAAGTGTTCCAGGCGGAATCTCATCTTCTTTTTATACGGGATCTGTTTCCAGCCGAGACCGCAATCATAGAAAAATGTTGCCTCGTCCTTTCTTCCGGTAAAATCAGCCCTTATCTTAAATCGTACCACAGGAGAAGGTATCATATCTATTTTCTTAACTATATCCTTATTTCCTTCTTCTTCTCTTTCCATATATACGATCTCGTATCCGCCGTCGCCCTCGGTGATACCTATAAAAGCGTACAGATACTGCATTACAGCGAGTCCGGCGAAGTCACCGTTTTTCAATTCTCCCCCGAGAACGGTTATCTCCGCCTCGCAGCACATCTCGTGCATCCGCTGTGTCAAAACATTTTGTGCACCGGTAAGTGAAGAACATATCTTATCCGTCGTGATCGAGAAAATACCTGATTTGGTATTCCTGTTGATAAGCAGCAGGTTCGGTTCATGATTAAACTGCCAGATATTCTTAAACCCGAAGCATGAGTCTTCGGTATAAACTTCCATAAAGTCATCACTTCCGACAAGCGGCTTATATTCACTTTTGTCCTCTGCCGGCAGTGCAAAGTTCTCCGGCATCTTACCGTTATTTCCGAACACCGGAAAATCATTCTCCCAGGTGACCGGAATTATATAAGGGATACGTCCCGAGGCTCCCCTGTCCTGAAACAGCATTGCATACCATTTCCCGTCGGGTGTATCCACTATGGCTCCCTGGGCTATACCGGAACAGAACCATCCTGCATCATCTGTAAAAACGTCTTTTCCGGTAAACTCTCCATCCACACTGTCCGCTGCAAAGCAGCTTTCAGCCCTGAACCACCTGTTCTCTAACGAATGGATAAAAAACAGATAATATTTTCCGTTTATCTTATAAAAATGAGTTCCTTCATATCCGAGAGGTGTTTTTCTCGAATCAGATACAGCCAGCCTGTGGAGGCCGCCTTCCTTAGGACCGGTAAGCTCGGCATTAAGCTCGGTGATATAGATATCCCTGTTGCCGTAAGCTATATATACCTTATCGTCATCAAAAAGCAATGAGCAATCATGGTAAAAACCGTCAATATAAGACTTTCTCCACGGCCCCTTGATCGATTCCGATCTGTATAGATAGGTTTTATGTGTATCGTTACATACGAAAGCTATATAAAATGAACCGTTATGGAACCTGAAACTGGCCGCCCACATGCCTTTTCCGTATATATCGGCGTCACCGATAAGCCTCTGGGCATCGGTACCGTCCAATGTATCATACACATATGAAGCATGCTCCCAGTGGATAAGGTCTTTAGACCTCATTATCTCACAGCCCGGGCAAAAGTACATGGATGTACTTACCATGTAATATTCATCATCAACTCTTATTACATCATTGTCAGGACAATCTATTCCGATAATAGGTTTCATAACAGCGTTACCGCCTGTAAACAGATTACAGGCGGATCCTCCTCAAAGTGATCAGTTCTTACCGATATATTCGGTCATAAAATCTACAAACTCAGAATTACCGTTTGTAGGGATGCTGCCCTGCTTGATGAAATTCATCTCGCCGTGTACCTTATCGGTATAATTGGTCCAATAAGGCATATCAGCACCGTCAGCGTCTTTGCCGTTGGGATTGCCGGTCTTGACGAAATTGGTGATATAATTGCACATCTGACGTGCCAGATCAAAATGTCTGCCGACAAAAGGTCTCCAGCACTTTGCTAAAGTCTCAAACCAGAACCACAAGTCTACGGAGTGGAATGAACCGGGATTATCCCAGCCGGGGATATCGGGATTGAATCTGTAATAGTAATAGTTTCTGCCGGTATTTTTCTCCGAAAGTTGGTTAAATACATTCTTGACCGCACATTCAATACCCTGAACGGACGCAAACATCTTCTCTCCCTTTTTCTCACGTGCCTCAGGGAACGAAAGGAACTTTTCCGCATTCTCTCCGAATATCTCTTTAGCCTTTGCCTCAAAATCGGCATCCGAATCTGCAAACAGTGCTGCAGGGAACTCATCTACCGTGTTGCCGGCCATGATATTTACATCATTGCCGCGTCCTTCGGCAAGCTTTTTATATGTATCGCCGTCACAGAATACATCATCCTGAACCGTTGCAAACATAAAGCCCTTCTTATTTCTGAACTCGGCATATTTATCACGGATAAAGAAAGCATCAAGCTTTCTGGCTTCCTCTAAGGTCTTTACTCCGAGCATCTCAAAAAGTTCTTCACCGAACTTCCCTGCCTCTGCTAATGTCATCTGCTTAAAGAAAGGATTGTTCATATAAGGATTTTTGATCATACCGCTCATGATAACGGCATTCTTTATCAGGCCCTTGTTCTGGTCGCATGTGATCTGAGCCAGTGTGCTTCCGCCGCCTGCTGACTGGCCGGCTATAGTGATATTGTCGGGATCTCCGCCGAACTCAGCAATATTATTATGTACCCAGCGAAGTCCTGCCTGCTGGTCAAGATGTCCGAAGTTTGCGGGATTGTCAGGCTGGCTCTTGGTAAGCTCGGGATGTACAAGGAATCCCAATGCTCCGAGTCTGTAGTTAACCGATACAACGACGATGCCTCGTCTTGCCATTCTCTCGCCGTCAAATTCCATCTCTGCAGTATAACCCCACTGGAAACCGCCGCCGAAATACCAGATAAATACCGGAAGCTTCTCATCGGTCTTTTTGGCAGGTGTCCAGATATTAAGATATAAGCAATCCTCATCCATAGGGATATCGGGATCCACATGCCACTCTCTGCAGTAAATGTCCGTACCTACGGCAGGCTGATCCTGTACAGATATAGGTGCAAACTGATAGCAGTCCCTTATGCCCTCCCAGTTTGCCGCAGGCTGAGGAGCTCTCCATCTGTTCTCTCCTACAGGCGGTGCTGCAAAAGGGATACCCTTAAAAGAAGTAATTCTCGGATCTGCTGCGGGCAGACCTCTTACCAAACCGTTTTCCGTTTTCGCTACTCTTAACATTTTAATACCTCCAGATCTTTGTTTTTAGGTTACTAAAACCTTTTACTACCCCTATGTGTCAATTCTATAATATTATTTAAAATTTTTCATTCGATTTTTTGCTCATAATTATACTAATTTTGCGTTTACTAAGCTTATCGCATATAAAAAAGAGACCGGTGACCCAGTCCCCCGGTCAAAAAAAGGACCGAAGAAACCTCCGGTCCTAAATATGCTCAATATGCCAGTCCGCTCGATCCGAACAGCCACTGTAATGTTACAGCGACAAGTGCGAGAAATATCAGTCCGAAAACGATAAATCTGAAATACTTATCCGCTTTCTTTCTTTTTGCCTTAGCATTTATTTCTTTTACTTCAATCTCTTCCTCACGTTGCTTTTTATACTCTTCCAATTCCTGCTGGCGCTTTTGTTCTTCTTCATTCAGCATTACCTGCATGATTCATACCTCCGATACGATCACATGATCTCACCGCTGAAATCATCATTGTCTCCGTCATAATCATCCATTCCGTCGCAGTCATGATCGTGATTGTTGATGATCTCACGGCCAGTTACTCTCTTTCTGTCACGCTCATCCTCAACAAGCTTGGACATCAGTTCCTTTACTGCCGATGACCTCTTTATGTTTAAAAGCTCAAGTGTGGGACAGGACTTATCAGAAGATAACACCTTAAGTGTACCGAGACCGAATATCCTCTGCCAGAACTTTCTGGTCAGTGCAAAGTCCGTAACACGGTAAAGCTTAACCTCATCCTCTATGATATTAAAGAATCCTTTTACGCGGGTAAGCTTTTCACCGGTAAGATAATATCTGGTAAATGAAAGAGGAAGTCCTAAAAATGTTCTCTTTCTGTCATGCCATTTATACTTGGAATTTTCTTTTACACTGCCCGATTTTGCTTCGCCCAAGATAAAAATCTCAGCTACAAACAAGCAGGCAAGAATGACTGTGAATATGATCTTCACCAGTATTTCACCCGAAAGAGGATTGACAACCCATACGAGTACACACAATCCTATAGTAAAAAGCATACTTATGACACTTGCAAAAATAATCTTTCCACTGTTCATAGTAAACCTCCGTTTTTTACGTGTATTTCACGCATCTTATTGCTTGACAGACTCATTATACCCCATTGATTTATTTACAGTCAAGAAAAATATAAGCAAATTATAAGCAAATCTGCACAGTTTTTTAACAATATATGACTTTATTTTATGCACTTTTTTTGATATTATATTGACTGTCGTGTTTGACGGCTTTTATATATCCCGCTCAAATCCGGCATAAGTAACATGTACTACGGAGGTTTATAATGAAAAAAAGCACCATAAGGGCAGTAGCATTAAGTCTTGTCCTTACACTCATCGCAGCACTTTCCGCTTCTTTTGTGAAGGTCAGTGCCGCAACAACTTATGTTGACACATCTGCATATGAAAGTCTTGCAGAAGTCTACAAGGATTATTTCAAGGTCGGAGCGGCCTGTGAAGCGATCAGTCACTGGAACCAGTCCAATAAAGAGATCGGCAATCCATATAAAGAAGCCGTTCTTTCCAGAATATTCAACAGTATCACAAGCGGCAACGAATTAAAACCCGCATATAATTTTGACAAAACATCAGAATCCCTTTTCAAGATCAACCGTGCCGGAAACGAAATGCTCACCTGGGCTAAGGAAAACGGCGTAGCAATGCGTTTCCACGTACTTTTATGGCATTCACAGGTAAGTCCTCATTTCTTCGCTAAGGACTTCAAAGCTACATCAAAGGGTATTCCCACCAATTCAGAATCATCGGAGCTGGATGAAGAATGCCTGGTAGACAGGGAAACTCTTATCGAACGCATGAGAAGTTATATCTACGGAGCTATAGAGTATATATATGCCAACGATTTCGCACAGACCATATACGCCATCGATGTTGTAAACGAAGCTGTCGACGAATCAAAAGACGACGGATTAAGGAGAAGCTACTGGTACAGGATCATAGGACCGGAATTCTTATACTACGCATTCCTTTTTGCAAGGGAAGCCGAAGTAAAGTATTCTAAAGAATATGCAGCCAATTACGGACTCGATCCTAACGGCGACCTCTCTTCCATCCTTCCAAAGCTCTACTACAACGATTATAACGAATGGTTCCCTGAAAGAGTAAGCGTAGTCACCGATTTCGTTACCAACCGTCCCTGGAATGCGGATCAGAAAATGATCGCATCTTCCGTAATAAAAGCAGGCGGCAACGGAACACTCGCCGGTGACGGACTTATCGACGGTATCGGAATGCAGGGACATTTAAGTGACAACAATAATGTAGAACAATATATCAAGGCTATGCGCCAGTATGATGCGATCGTAGATGAAGTACAGGTAACTGAGCTTGATGTAAAATGTACACACCGCGGTGAAAACCAGTGGTATTATCAGGCAAAGTTCTATTATGACCTGTTTAAAGCTATGATAGATGCTAGAAAGGACGGTGTAAACCTTACATCCGTAACCGTATGGGGACTTACAGACGATGCTTCATGGATCACAGACGGTTATCCCCTGCTCTTCACCTACAACCTTACGGCCAAGCCTGCTTACTACGGTGTACTCATGGCAGGTAAAGGCGAAGAATTCAACATGAGTATAGCCGAGGCCATCACCGAACTTAAAGATATCAATGTTGACTTTGAACCATATGTCGATGACATGGGTGTAAAGACCACATATACTGCTGATTCTGCAGGATTTTACAAGCGAGGCACCGGACATATGCCCAGCATCAGACTGATGGCACTTGTTAACCATACTCCCGATGTAAAAGTAGGCTATTCTCTCTTCTGTGAAAGAGCCGAGCAGGATGCGACATGTATGCTTGACATATCAAAGTTCTCAGGCAAAAACATTACATTTACATCTTACGTAAAAACAGATGATACCGAGATCACCATCGGCCTCAGTACCGGCGAAGATACGGTATTAAAGACAGTAAAAAGCAATGGTGACTGGACTCCCTTATCCATCAATTTCGATGTTCCCGAAAAGCTATCATCGGCATATATCTACTTTGAAACCAACGGAAATGCCGATATGTACATCGATGATGTATCCGTCATATTTACCAAAGACGGTGAAGAGGCTGCTCCGGTTATAACAGGTGCCGAAGAGATCACATCCGATGACACTGATACTCAGATTCCCGATATCGATACCGACACAGCTGATACAGAAAACACAAGCAGCAATACCGAAACAGCCGTTACAAAGACAGAGTCCCAAAGTACCGACAGCAAAACCTCAGGCATTATCATTGCTATCATCCTTATAGCCTTCGGTTCTGCACTTACCGGTTACGGCATCTACCTGCTTGCAAGCAGCAAAAATAAACAATAAATATAGGGGTCAGGTACCATTAATACTATATTAACAAAAGAAAACTCCGTCGGCTAAAAACCGGCGGAGTTTTCGTAATTGTAATATCTTTGATCTTATAACGTGATCCTATAACATTATCCTATGTATATTGATATCCGGGCTTTCCTTTTTCTTAGCACAGACCGCATATGCATATTCTTCTCTTCCGTCCTCAAGGATCTCAATATCCGAGAGGAAACTGAAATACTCATTCCCGGCTATATGATATCTTTCATCCTCGTATACAAATGAAAAGCTATCCATAGAACACTTAAGTCCCTGTCCGGTACACTTAATATAGCTCTCCTTAAGAGTCCATAACCTGTAAAAGCATTCCCTGTATTTTTGCTCACCGTATTCAGAGGCCTCTTCAAGCAGTTCGTTATCCTTCGCAGAGAAAAACCTCTTAGCTATACCGGCATTAGCCTTCTTGATATACTCAATGTCGCATCCGACAGGGATTGAACCAAGTACACACATTACCTTGCATCCCGAATGTGACAGGTTAAAATACAATTCCGGTGCTTCCTTAAAATACGGCTTCCCGACTTCTCCGTATCCGTATGTCATGTCCTTTTCGCGGAATCCGTATTTTTTCAGAGCCTCGTCCAGCAGTACCCCTACTCCTGCCGATCTGCATCTGCCGGAGTGGGATTTTATTTTCTTTAGTTTATTCTTACGTTCTTCGGATAGTTCTGACAGATAAGATTCATATACCCTCTCATCATTTAACAGTTCCGAAACATCACCGATATAAATGTCCAACACCATTTATCCGCTCCGTATCCGGCTTATATTCCAAGCTTCAAAGCTTTCCTGCATTCGGATATGAACCTGTCGGTTATCTCTTCAGGCTTACCCTTAAGGTATTCCTTCAAGATAGGCTCTATGGTATTATCAAATACAACATCTATACTGTATGACGATTCATTAAGGTTCTTGAAAAATGCAGGTCCGATCCTGTGCTCAGGTGAGATGCCTTCGCTGATCAGGCGGTTTACAAGATTAACATTTTCCGCCAGCCTGTCAAGCCAGAAAATTGACTTATCCTTATGGATATCCTTTAACGATGTCAGCATAATATCTTCGGTATTGATATTAACCCAGTTGAACTTATGCTTGAAAGCAAAATCCATGGTGCTCGCATCATTATCAACCTCATTCATAGTACATACGATATGAAGGTTCCTAGGGATAAAGAATCCGTTCTCAAAACAGTCAAACTTCATCTGCTCAGCAAATCCGATGTGTGAAGTGCTGTAATTGGCTTTGCCTATATCATCGGCCTGAACTATATGGTATGCCTTTAGATTGGACAATCTTGTATCAAACCTGTTCTCAATACCTCTGTAATCCTCATCAAGAGCAAATAATACATCACCGAATACCTTGGAAACATCAGCTCTGTTTACCTCATCAATGATCAGGTAATAATCCCTTGTACCCTTTTCAAACTTGTACTCCTCGGTCTCGGGTCCGAAATAATCATTTGTCATGCCGTCATCGATAGCTTCTTTTCTGTCCCTTATACTCTCATAAAGTCTCTGGACAACCTTCTGTTTCTTTTCCGAATACATAGACATAAAGCCAGGTATAGCATATTCAAGGTTATCTTCAACTATCTTTCTGCAGAATGCTTTAAAAATACCGTCAAGACGTACATTTGTAGGTGTGGTGGAATTAACGATATTTACAGGACGGAGTCCTTCAATAAAATCGGAATACTCATATGACTGATGGAACTGTACAAACTTGAATCCGTCATATCCCTTAGTCATTCTTCTTGCATATTTTCTGACCTCATAGGTCTTGCCCGTACCTGAAGGTCCGACAAAAATCACCTGTTTATTCAACGTGATTGCATTCGAAATGATCTTGCGGATATTATTTTTACCTGAATCTGAATCTTTAGGCGCTGCTGTAACAGGAGCGACGGGTGTCACAGGAGTAACAGGTGCTGCAGGTGTTACAGGTGTTACAGGTGTTGCAGGAACTACGGGTGTTGCAGGAACTACGGGTGTCACGGGTGTTACCGCAGGTGCAGGCTGTACTGCAGGAGCAGCCTGTACGACAGGTGTTACCGGTGCAGCAGGATTTACAGGTGCTGCAGGTGCTGCTGGAGCGGGTATCTCTGATACCGCAGGCTCCTCATAAGCAGGAACCTCAGGTGCTGCGGGTACTTCTTCCATAACAGGTTCCACAGGTACTACAGGTGTTTCAACTGCTTGGGGCTCTGCAGGCGCTGCGGGTGTCTCTATAGCTTTAGGTGCTGCATTATTGACAGGAGTCTCAGATACAGCCTGTTCTTCATGATGCCCTATTATAACATTAAGATACTCGGGCTTATCTTCTACACCCACATAAGGTACTTCTTCCATGGTAGGAACACTGTTATCCTCGATAACTGCTATGCAGGGAACCTCTTCCATGGTAGGAACTTTATTTTCTTCGATAACTGCTATACAGGGGATCTCATTCAGATTCAGCTTGCTTTTCTGTAAGCCCGCATCCATAAATCTTGTGGCCTCTTTCAGATTGGTTAAAGGCTTGATCTCCTTACCGGGTTTCATTCTGGCATCGGAAAGATCTCCTGCTATCCTCTTTTGTTTCTTATCTTTCTTATTCTTTTTGTTGTTAAACTGCTGCTTATTGTTCTGATAATTTACCTGTTCAGCCTGGTTCTGAGCCTGCGCTGCAGCAGGAGCTGCCTCAGCAGCAGCTGATTCATCTGCACCTGTTTCATCTATAGTATCAGCTGTATCAGCCTGAGTGTTCAAGGCTTCCTCTTCAGTTGCTGCAGGGATATCTTCCGCAACATTTTCAGCAACTGTATTCTCAACAAATGCATTAGCATTCTCAACAGTCTCAGGTACATTATCAACAGCAGCATTAACCGCTTCAACAACCTGAGGTGCATTCTCAACTGTAGCATTTACAGCCTCAACAGTCCCGGGTACACTTTCAGCCACTGTATTTACTGCTTCAACTGCCTCAGGTACATTTTCAGCCACAGCATTGACAGCTTCAGCTGCATTAGAAGTTTTTTCAACAACAGCCTGAGGAACTTCTGCAGGCTGAGTTGCCTGTGTATTCTCTACATAGTCGGGGAATGCTTTTAAAGGTGACTTTACTTCCGGCTGTAATCTACCGAGTTCAGATTCAAGTGCCTGTATCCTGGTGGTACCGGCAACTGCAGCCTGTTTAACCTCTGCCTGTGCCGCAGTAACTGCCGTCGCAGCCTGCTGTACAGCACCTGAACTTACCGGTACGGCAGCTGCAGGTTTTACAGCATCATTTGTTTTCTTTACAGCGGGATTGATCATCTCACAAGTGATATGATAATGATTGATGGCATAATCGTTACTGAGCTCTGCCAATATACGCTGAACAACGATCATACTCTCGCTTCCGCTAAGGCGGTTCAGCTTCTTTCTGTATGATTTTATAAGTTTTTCAGCACCTCGGGACGATCTGAAATTTCTGTTTACATAATCAAAGAAGTTCTCGCAGAAAGCACTTACCGTACTGGTATTTTTTCCTGCAAGGATTATATTTTTATCATCAAGGAACCTGATGTTTTTGATCATATCAAACTGCCTGTTTTCAGGTGTAATCTTCATTCTTAAGAAATCACTTATTTTCATATCTCTTAGTCCTTTCTAAACACATTCGACAGTAAATCCATTTTACTATAACCATTATTTGTTTACAAGTACTTGTTACAAAAATATTTCAAATATGTTACCTGAGCATATATACCTGCTGTGACCTTATAAAGTCTGCTATGCACTGTGCTGCTTTTGTGTGTGCCGCAGGTGTAGGATGACTTCTTGCACCAAGGTCAAGTCCCTTGCTGTCAGGCAGCTTAAGATACTCTGTGCGCCTGTCACCTGTCTCTTTGATATACTCCTTTATGATTTCCTTAATGTAGGGCTCCATGTCATCACCGAGCATCCCGTAAGCCCATACAATATAACATGCAGCGTTGTTTTTTCTGATCTTCTTTAAAAAACCGACACCCTTTTTTATAAATGCCTCCAAGAAGTCCTCTCTTTGAAATTTATCCGTCTTTAAAGCATTGCTGTCATTGGTTGCAAGATTTATAAGGACCACATCCATCTCATGACGGGAAAAATCATATTTGTCATGAGCCCCAAGGCTGATATTTTTAGTACCGTTCGTCACTCCGCATATCTGCTCGTAATAATCAGGCAGTACATGGGAAGTATCCCCATCCCATGCGGCATACAGCCCCCAGCCGCTCTGTGAGAGCACATCGTACCTTGCATTAAGCATCTTAGCAGTCTTATATGTATAACTCTCTATGGCATCAAATACCACAGGTGCCCATTCCACTCTGCCGACAAGACCGCAGCCTTCGCCGGATGTGATACTGTCCCCGATAAATTCAATATTAAACTCGTATCGGGGAAGTTCGCCGAATCCCCCGTCAGTCTCGATATCTTTCAATAAAATATAGCTTTGTTCGTCATCCGACATGCATTGTGTATCCCTGACCACTCTGACATTGACGGATCTCTCCGGATCCATCCCCTTAAATATCGTGTATTTTCTGATACCGTTTTCAAGTGTCAGCTTCTGTGATCTCTCACCGTCAAGCATGATATCGAGCATTAACTCCCGTTCGTCATAGCCGCATTCGATATTAATATAAAGCTCAGATGCCTTGATATTAAATTCCACGGCACTGCCTGTCCAAAACAGGACCGTACCTTCCGCTACCGTTGCTGTTCTTCCGAAAACGACGATATTTTCGGGATCAGCAAGCTTAAATATTTTTTTCATAACCCCTCCGAAGCCCCCAATTTTACATATTATATCTTACTATATTTTCGCTTCTTAGTCAATGTATTTAAGCCCGAAAAACCTTATATCCGCGAAAATATATATTGCTTTTTTTTCCATAATATACTATCATTTATAAAAGGAAGGAGTGTAGACAGATATGGAAAGCAAAATGATCGAAGCATTAAAGCTTGTATTGCCCCTTATCCAGAAGATAACCGGCGAAGATTTCCAGCTTTCTCTATGTGACAGGGAAACTGCCCTTGACACATGGGAGGCCCGCAGTTTTAAACTCCCCGGTGCTATTCCCGGACTTAAGCTTTCATGGGATAACCCCGGCCAGGTAGATATGCTCAATGCCATGCAGAACAACGAGCAGAAAATAAGTATACTTCCCGCACAGGTATTCGGTGTTCCGATCAAGGGTATCGTTACTCCCATCACCGAAGACGGTAAGGTAGTAGGCGTAGTCACATGTGCTTATTCTATGCAGAAGGAGCTTGAGAACGAACAGTCACTGAATAAACTTGACGAGAATCTGACCCAGGCGGCAGAAAAGATAGATTCTATATCCAAAGAGGCTAACCTTTTGGTAGAACAGATATCCGACATACAGAATACCAGTGAAACCGTTAAGTCTAAAGTAAAGCAGGGACTTAAAATGGTCAACACAGTCCAGTCCAATGCTTCCCGTTCCAATATATTGGCACTTAACGCATCTATAGAGGCTGCAAGAAGCGGTGAGGCCGGAAGAGGTTTTGCCGTAGTTGCAAGCGAAATGGGAAAACTGGCACAGATGAACTCTTCTTCCGCTACGGAGATCCTCCGTGCTTTTGATGAGATCATGAAATCTGTCGACAAGGTATCAGAAGCAGTACGCGAAGCTACCGCTGCCGCAGAGACACAGGCTGTCACCACATCAGAGATCACAAAGAACTTAAACGATATCACCAAATTTGCAAATGATATCGCCAATAAACAAAAGAGAGGTTAATAAAATGGCTTACCCGTTAGTAACATTCGAAATGGAAAACGGAGACGTGATAAAGGCAGAGCTTTATCCCGAGATAGCTCCCAACTCCGTTAAAAACTTTATCTCACTTGTAAAAAAAGGCTACTATGACGGTCTTATCTTCCATCGTGTCATAGAAGGCTTCATGATCCAGGGCGGCTGTCCCGACGGTACCGGCATGGGCGGTCCCGGATATTCCATCCCCGGAGAATTCGCACAGAACGGATTTAAAAATGACCTGAAGCATACCCGCGGTGTTCTTTCTATGGCTCGTGCCATGGATCCCGATTCCGCCGGCTCCCAGTTCTTTATCATGCATCAGAATGCACCCCATCTTGACGGTGCTTACGCAGCATTCGGAAAGGTTACCGAAGGCATGGATGCAGTAGACAGGATAGCAACTACAAGGGTTAATTTCCAGGACAGACCTCTTAATCCCCAGGTTATCAGCAAAGTAACAGTGGATACCTTCGGTGAAGAATACGGAGAACCCGAGAAATTATGATATAATGGTTATATCTAAAAAAGGGCTCGTGACGGATAGTTCCCGACTTGATTGTTTTATGCGACAATCAAGTCGGGATGCTGTCCGGACAGAGCCCTATGTTTGTAGTTAACCCTTATTTTATCTGCTTCAGTCTCCGCCGAGCCTTACAGGTTTTTCCTCATATTTGCAGCTGTAATACTTGATCATGGTATTGTGATGGATCTTTACCGGTTTCTCCTCACGATACATATCAAGCCCGCATTTATACTCGGCCTTATCATACATCTCAAATTTATCATTCTGTGTTCCATCAAAAGGAAGTAACGGTGTATACTCTTTTTTCATGGTGTCCTCGAATAAATTTATTAGTTTTCTTCACATAATTTAACAGCGGTATCATACTCCAAAGGTTTGCCCCAGACAAATCCCTGTATAAAATCACATTCATGATCCATAAGGAGTCCTAACTGTTCATCTGATTCTACACCCTCGGAGATAACTTCACAATTCATAAGATGTCCCATATATATGATAGCATCTACGAATTCCCTGTTAACCTGGTTATTCTCGATATCATCGATAAGACTCTTGTCGATCTTAAGCAGGCTGATGGGAAGATGCATAACCTGTGACAAAGATGTATATCCGGTACCGAAGTCATCAAGTGCTATCTGTATACCGAGCTTTCTGAGCCTGGTAACATTCTCAATGGTGATCTCCCTGTCTTCTGCGAATGAATACTCCGTGATCTCAATCTCTAAGCACTCGGGCGGGAATCCCGAACTTTTAAGAGCATTGGTTACCTCATCCACAAAACCGTTTGATGATATATTTTTGGCGGAAACGTTGATCGATATGGTTATATCTTTATTTCTTAACTCCACCATCTGTTTTGCTTCTTTAAGAGCTCTTCGGAGTACATAACTGTCAATCCTGTTTATAAGCTCTGTTTTTTCCACTACAGGTATAAACTCTCCGGGACTTATCATGGTACCGTCGGGAAGACGAAGCCTGATAAGAGTCTCAAAACCTCTAAGCTTCTTTTCCTTTATCTCGTACTGAGGCTGATATACCAGATAGAAATAATCCTTTAAAAGACTTTCCTTTACTATCCTTTCAAGCTCGATCTGCCTGAAGAACCTTTCCTTCATCTCATTGTTAAAGAAGCAGATCCTGTTCTTGGAATGTCCGAGTCTCGCATTAAATACTGCGATATCCGCATACTTTAACAGATCGTCGGAATTGGTTGAATCATCCGGGAAAGTCGATATACCGGAATAGATCGAAAGTGTAAGCCTGATATCAAAATCATCATCCACATTCGTGATGCTGGTACCCATCTTTTCTATTACCTTGGCTGCAAAGCTTTCCGGATCGATGGAACCGAATACAACCGCAGCAAATTCAGCACCGCCTATACGGCTTACATATACATTGTCTTCATTCTCGACTTCACGGAGTTTATCCGCAACAGTCTTTAAGGCCAGGTCACCGTATTTATGGCCCAGATTGTCGTTTATGGTCCTGAAGTTTTCTATCTCGAAGTATATAACATGAAAATGCTTCTTCTCTCTGATGGAATTTTCAAGTAAAGTTACAAAACCTCTTCTGTTCCTTAATCCCGTAAGGAAATCCGTAACAGCTCTTTTATCGGCCTTACTTAATCCGATGGAAATGATGGTTACCGAAACAACCGTAATGATAGAATTATATATACCGGGCAGAGAAGACATCTCTCCGCTCCTGATGATCCCCATGAACATGAAAAAAATGGATCCAAGCGTAAATATATACGCGAGTACCCGTCCGATCTTATAGTCCAGGCAGACCATCACTATACACATAAGTCCAATCATAGCCTGTAGGATTCCGAGGAAAGACGTAGCCGGAAGCTTCATCTGTCCAAAACCGAATTCCATGCTCTTATTGGCTTCAACATACTTGGAGAAAATAATAAAACCCAAAGTAATGATAAAGCATAAGAGCAGCTTTACGGATTTATTTGTCGATCTAACATTAAATGTGACCACGATATCCCTCCACGGATGAAATGTTTATCTCATCTTTCGTCGCAAACCTGAAGTATCAAAAACTTAAGATAAAACGAAGTGTCCGAATTCCATAATACCGGGTGGTCCGGACCCTGAGTACGGTATTCTACCTGACGTATCCTTTTGTGCGCATCCTTTGCCGCAGAAGCCACTGCCTGTAAAAACAACTCCTGTGTCATAAAATGCGAGCACGAACACGTAGCAAGATAACCGCCGTCCTTTAGTATCTTCATAGCCCTAAGGTTAATTTCCTTATACCCCTTAGAAGCATTTTTAACCGAATCTCTCGACTTGGTGAATGCAGGCGGATCAAGAATGATCACATCGTACTTTTTGCCCTCATTAAGTACTTTAGGCAGATAATCAAACACATCACTCACAACAAAATCGATCTTATTACCAAGTCCGTTAAGCTCAGCGTTTTCACGTGCCTGGTCTATCCCCGTCTGTGAGATGTCCACTGCCGTCACATGAGCGGCACCGCCTTTTGCAGCATTCAGAGCAAATGAACCCGTATGTGTGAAACAGTCCAAAACCTCTTTATCCTTACAGATACCGGCTACAGCTTTTCTGTTGTATTTCTGGTCAAGGAAGAAACCCGTCTTCTGTCCGTCACACACATCTACATAATACTTTACATCATTTTCCGAGATGAGGACCTTTGTATCAAACTCATCCCCTATAAATCCTTTATATCTTTGGAGTCCCTCTTCCAATCTTACTTTAGAGTCGCTCCTCTCATAAATACCTCGTATATATATATCGTCATTTTTAAGGATTTTCTTAACCTCATTTAAAATTTTCTCTTTTAACCTGTCTATACCGAGTGCCAGGGATTCTACCACCAGAATATCCGCGAATTTATCGATCACGATGCCGGGCAGAAAATCCGCTTCGCCGAATATGAGCCTGCAGCTTGAAGTATCACATACCGTCTTTCTGTACTCCCAGGCATCCTTAACCCTTTTCTCTATAAGTTCGTCAAGGCTTATATCCTCTCCTATCCTTGAACGTCTCGTGAGCATCCTTATTCTTATCTTAGAATTGACATTTATAAAACCGTTCCCTAAGAAATACCCGTCAAAATCCAGTACATCCACTATAGAACCGTTTTCGCCATTTAATTCCTCACGGTCTATTTCATTGTCATATATCCAGAGACCGCCTTTTTTAAGCAGCCTTCCTTCGCCTTTTTTAAGTATCACCCTGCTGTCCATATATCATCTTCCCATCTGATACAGATCATTCCGCATCGGTTTCTTTTTCTTTATCCTTCTTCTCCGAAAATATAAACAGCTTACTGAAAATGTAGTTAAGTACTATAACCAAAAACTGGACAGGAAGCTGTACAATCCAGAACTTTATATTATCGGCACTCGGAGAGGCATTTATCTTATCCGAAAGCGACGGTATAATACCCAGGATCCCGTCAACATGCTTTAATGTGATCAAAAAATATATGCTTCCGGCCTCAATAAAATATGTACCGATACGGGCAAGTACGAACTTTAATATTTTAGCAGTTTCTTTTCCCGCACCTTCGTTTCCCTTTAAAAATACCCAGTAATTATTCACCAGATATGCAAAAGCAACTGCCACACACCACGAAAGAGCCGTTGTAACATTCTCATCCAGCCCGATCAGATTCTTAAAAATGAACTTTGCGATCAGATTTACGACCGTAGTCATGACACCGGCTATTAAGTATGTCACAACCTCGCGGTTCAGCAGTTTTTCCTTCAAGCTCTTTTTTTCGGGCTTTTCAGGTATGTTTTTATCTTCTTCCATTTGGAAAACCATCCTTAAAACAAAAATAAGACTGCCACACTAAATGTGTGACAGCCCTTTTTCTTAATAGTACTTCTTACTACCCCAAAGGTTACTTCTCTTTAAGTCCAGATATTCGTTGTACGCCTGTTCCAAAATCTGCTTCTCGTTTGCAAATTTTAAAAGGTGATACGCTTCATGGTACTTGTAATAACCCGAGTCACAAAAGTACTCTTCTCTCTGTGGCTTGCTGTAATAGCTGTCAGACATCATCAGAAACCAGTGAACGTCTTTGGACACAACATTCTGAGGAGTGTTGAAGGAATACTGGCTCTTGCCCACATACTTGATTATCTGTGCACTTACACCTGTTTCCTCTTTTACTTCTCTGAGCGCAGTTTCATTATGCTCTTCACCCTGTTCAACCGTTCCCTTGGGAAGCACCCAGCCTTCATACTTGTTCTTATAATTTTTATAGAGCAACAGAATCTTCCCTCTGAATATAACAACACCGCCACAGCTTGTAGCTTCGACCATCTGCCTGCCTCCTGCTATAGGTGTGTTATGATATATGATAAACTGATATTATTATAGTCTATTTTTTATATAAGTGCAAGCCATTTCTTATATACTTTTTCAGTAACTTTTCCGTAACTTTTTAATACTTTTTACTCCACACCCCTTAAAAAGTGCCCGTTTGTCATCTTCATGCCCATTATCTCATCAGGAAAAACATATGTATCACCCGTTACGGCACTCTCTAAGCTTTTTATTACAAGCCTTATCTCGCTATCATCCTCAAAAGTAAACCTGAGGCCGAATCTCTTACAGCCTGTATCGGTCACTTCACCGAATCTCGGTATAAGGTTCAATACTGCCGAATTATAGACAATATTGTAACAATACCTGCATTCCTGATGTACGGTAAAAGTATATCCCTTTTCATCGCTAAGTTTCATCGGACCGCGGTACTTACACTCTCCTGTAGCTGTTTTACCCAGGCACTGGGCTGATACCATCACAGGAATCATGCCGTAGATCACCATTTCTCCGCAGCCTTTTTCCAGGGTTTTAAGTTCACCGGCATTAAGCTCGTAGGGCAATGTAAAGTCATTGCCTATCCTTTTTACCGCATAATTATTAGCTGCATAGATATTGTGATCGGTCCTGAATCCGGCTTTCAGTTGTTTAAGGATATATACCGCCTCATAATTTGAAGCGATAAAGCCGCATTTATCTGCATATTGTTCTGCGGCATCATACACCTTTTTATAGTATCCGGCTCTTATGATCCTCGGGAGTACGAGATAGAGCTTTTTGCCTTTTTCCCGGCAAAGAGCCAACACTTCATCGTTTTTCCCGCAGTTATCCGTGTCGATATCAAAACAGATATCGTTGATCATACCTGTTTTATCAGCTTCAGCCAGGCATCTTAACTGTTCTAAGGTTTTTACATAAGCCGAAAAACGTATTTCTCTTATGTTTTCTCTTAACTCTTCCTCTAAAAGGCAATTTTTAACATCAGAACGTGTACAGCACAGCTTATCCCTTAACTGTTCAGCCGCTTCACGTCTTAACCTGTTAAGCTCACCCACGGGGACAAATACCGTTCCATCGGTATCTATATATGTATTTCTGGCGATAAAATCGGTATTTCCGAGCTTTTCCGCCTGGTTTTTAAGACTCTCCGGGGTACTTGCCGCATTTCTTGCTTCTTCCACTGTATTGCCGTATACGGTCACACTGACAGGCGCATTTAACCTATCATTTTCAGTAGACATGGTAAGAGTCAGTACTTCGCCCTTTTTGCATATAAGCTTTATATCTGCGGGCTGTCTGAAAGTGGTTTTGATATACTTATCAGCAATACTTAAAAGCAGGCTTTGGTTTCTTGTCCTGTATACCTTCATACCCTTTTGTGCTAACCTGTCCTTCATGGTAAGCACATCAAATGTATTTCCCATGCGGATATCCGTACCACTGGTAAACTCATATATGTCAGTTCCGTCATCAGCCCTTATCTCGAGCACGTCACCGTGTTTTATATTCTTAAATGCCTTGATAAAAGCTTTTCTCGAAGACGTACTGTATACCTCTCCCACCTTTACGCCGAAGTGACCGGGGCGCAGCGTACTCATCATATCCTGTCCGTTATGATCAAAAAGATATCCGGTATTAAATCCTCCGCGGTTATAGATCTCCGAAAGATCTGATACCTCATCTGCAGTATTTGCGACTTCACCCTGCTCTTCGTAATACCTGTCTATGGCACGTCTGTATGCAGCTACCACTCCCGCACCATACTCGGCCGACTTCATCCTGCCCTCTATCTTAAATGAATCAACTCCGGCCTCTATAAGCTTATCGATATTTTCTAAAGTACACATATCCTTAGGTGACAGGAAATAGCCCTTATATTCATTTTCCCCGATCTTTGCTTTATAAAGCTTTCTGCACGGCTGGGCACATCTGCCGCGGTTTCCGCTCCTTCCGCCGGCCAGACTGCTAAGCAGGCACTGGCCCGAGTAACAGTAACATAAAGCACCGTGTATGAATACTTCCATTTCCAGATCGGTATTTTCCCTCATCTGCTTTAATTCTTCAAGGGACAGCTCCCTTGCCGGTACTATCCTGGTAACAGACTTCTTCTCCGTGAGCATGGAGGTAAGACCCTTTATGCCTTCAGCCATAGTTAATGAGCACTGTGTACTTACATGTATATCAAGTCCCGGAAAATACTTTCCTATAAACTCCATGACCCCTATATCCTGCACGATGACAGCATCCAGTCCCGCTTCATAGTAAGGCTTAAGATAATCATACAGCCTGCCCTTAATCTCATCATTTTTAAGTATGGTATTTACAGTCAGATACAGCTTCCTGTTTCTGATATGGCAGAATCTTATGGCTTCTATCACTCCGCATTCGTCCGGATTATCGGCATAGGCTCTGGCACCGAAGCTTTTGCCTCCCATATATACGGCATCCGCTCCGGCACTTATTACAGCCTTCATATTTTCAAATGAACCTGCCGGAGCCAAAAGCTCGGGCTTCTTTAAAATGTTTTTTACGTCCATATCTGTCACCATAAAAATAGGCGAACCAATTTAAATGATTGATTCGCCGTATTACACTTAATCGTCTGAAGACTTTCTGTTCTTTCTTTCGGAAGAAAGCTCCGTCTCAAGCTTGATATTCTTTTTCTGCTCCTCGATATTCAAAGCCTTCTGCTTCTCTATCTCGTTCTGGGCTATCTCAAGCTTTGACTGCAGGCTCATGATCTCATGCTTCATCGAGTATATCTCATTGCTCTTCGACTCACTGTCTGCTTCCGATTCTTCATATTTATTCTTCATCTTGAAGTACTCATCCACAAGATTGATCTCGAGGAAGATAGCTCTCATTTCACTGTCAAGATTCTTGTATATATCCTGCTTCTTTATCTCGGCAAACTTATTATTCAAAAAACCGGCGATCCTTTGAAGATACTCTTCGTTTTCAAAACCGGAAAGTCTGTATCTCTTGTTCTTGATGATAACTTCAGTGTCGTTTTTTCTACCCATGATAATAAGCACCTAAGACCCTTTTAAGGTCCCCTTTCTTAAAATCATTTTTCCTGCTTTTATTATAATAAGTGTTTTGTCGCAATTTGTCAACTTTTCTTGAAAAATACTTTATTAAAACTATTGACTATCATTGAAAATATAAGTATTATGGTAAAGTATAAAAATGTAGACCATGTAAGTACAGGATATAATTCCGGCATTTCAGGAGGCAAGCATGAAGCTTTGGGGAGGCCGTTTCACCGGCGAAACAAACGAACTCGTTGCAAAATACAATTCATCCATAACATTTGACAGCCGCTTCTGGCGTGAGGATATCAAGGGAAGCATGGCACATGCGCTCATGCTCGGCAATCAGGGTATCATCACCCACGAAGAAACGGAACTTATACACAAAGGACTGACCGATATATATAACGATATCGAAGCCGGAAGACTTGAGATAGATATGACCTCAGAAGACATCCACAGCTTCGTCGAGGCTACACTTACCGAACGTATCGGTGATGCCGGCAAAAAGCTCCATACAGGAAGAAGCCGCAACGACCAAGTAGCACTCGATATGCGTATGTATTCCCGTAATGCAGCAACTGAGATCGGTAAAAAATTAAAGAAACTGCTCACTACTATCCTTTCTATCATGAAGGAAAATACCGAGACATATATGCCTGGCTTTACTCATCTTCAAAAAGCCCAGCCCGTAACCCTCGCTCATCATTTGGGTGCTTACTTTGAGATGTTTTCCAGAGACAGAAGCCGTTTAAAGGATGCAAGGGAAAGGATGAACTATTCTCCTCTCGGTTCCGGAGCACTTGCAGGCACCACATATCCCTTAGACCGTGAAATGACCGCAAAAGCACTTGACTTCTACGGACCTACCGAGAACTCCATGGATGGTGTATCCGACAGAGATTACCTTATAGAACTTCTCTCATGCTTCTCAATGATCATGATGCATCTCTCCCGTTTCAGTGAAGAGATAATCATCTGGAATACCAATGAATACCGCTTCATAGAGATAGACGATGCCTACTCCACCGGAAGCAGTATCATGCCCCAGAAGAAAAATCCCGATATAGCCGAACTTGTACGCGGTAAAACCGGACGTGTATACGGAAGCCTCATCACACTGCTTACCGCATTAAAGGGACTGCCTTTAGCATATAACAAGGACCTTCAGGAGGATAAGGAAGCATTTTTCGATGCCCTTGATACGGTATCGGATTCCATCACACTTTTTGACGGAATGCTCTCCACCCTCACCTTTAACAAAGAAGTCATGGCTCAAAGCGCAAGGAACGGATTTACCAATGCCACTGATGCAGCTGATTACCTGGTAGTACACGGCATACCTTTCCGTGATGCGCACGGTATCATCGGACGTCTGGTACTCTACTGCATAGATAAAAACTGTGCACTTGATGACCTTTCACTCGATGAATTTAAGCAGTTCTCTCCCGCCTTCGAGCAGGATATCTACGAAGCCATATCACTTAAGACCTGCGTAGAGAAGCGCAACACCATCGGTGCCCCCGGAATGCAGGCCATTGAAAGAATGATCGCACATTGCGAGGAAGCACTCAACTCTTAAAGCAAGCAAAGCGCGAAGCCATAGCTGAGCGCTTTTTTTATGTTGGTTTTCGATATTAATATAGGGGCTGTCGCTCAAGTAGAGCGGCGGCGGCTCGGGCGTGGCGATATCTTAATATCGCTAACAGACTATAAATACCGGCTCGTGACGGGCAGTTCCAAAAAAAATTGTATTTGTCCGACGGACCCGCGGTTTTAGCCGAGTCGAAATCACCTCTTAGAGCAGCTAAAACGCGGAGCAGTGCGTAGCGTTTTCAAGGCTGCTCTTAGAGGAAGTTTGACGAGGCGTTGCGGCCTACAATTTTTTTGGAAATTGCCCGGACAGAGCCGGCACTCTATTCCCCTGCGATATTAAGATAGGGGCCGCCGCTCTATAAGCGACAGCCCCTTCTGATTAATTAATAGTCGTTCCTTTTATTTCTGTTACGTCTGTTCCTGCGTCTTGCAGTAGCCTGGTCCTCATCATCGATGATCTCTATCAGACGCTTCTGTACGATGGAATCCTTATTCAGGAATCTTACATCGTTACCGAATCTTACTTCCATAAGCTTCACATCCGAATTGTCATAAACTTCACCTTCACCGTAAACCTTATGGTTGATGATGTCATGTTCCTGAAGTCTGTCAACTGCAGCCCTTAAGGTTCTCTTATCATCAGGCTCCTGGGATACAAGACCGTAAAGTTCATCGTCATCCTCAGGATTGGTGTAATATACGCTCTGTCTTACCTCACGTACATATGCGCCGTCATCTTCCGAACGTCTTATCTCGGGCTTTCTCTTTCCACCCTGATTCTCCTGCTCGGAACTTCTCATCCTGTCCACCTTACGTGCGTTACGTATACGGTTCTTTCTCTTGTTCTGCTTGATAAGTCCGAGTACTATGAACAATCCGAAGAATACTACAGCCACAGCTATAACTGCAAATATTACGCCGAGTATCACTTTCTTGGGATTTCCGCCGCCCTGCTCGCTTTCTCCGTCATTTTCATTATCCGAAAGAGCGGGAGTGGGCTGTGAGGGAGCTTTTGTGGCTACCTCTGCGATAGATGTGGGTGTGGGCTCGGGAGTAGCTGTAGGTGTAGGTGTGGGAGGTTCGGTTATCTCGGCACCTTTTTCGATATAGTTACTTGAAGCATAACCTTCGTTGTACTTTTTCCCGTCACGTTCAAACTCTACATTGTACCATACAGTACCGTCAGCTGCGGTAGCCTGTCCGATGATGACTACTTCCTCATCCGGCTTTAACTGTAAGATATTACCCGATTCGTCGGTAATGGAATCATAATTCTTTCCGGCACCCTTTCTTACATTCAGTGCCGACTTTACATCATGGACCTTACCTTTATATTTCTTTTCGTCTGCACGCGCATTTACATTTCCTACAGCCAGTGCAAATATGATAAGTGCCGCCATTAACAGCACGCTCTTTAAAATTAACAGCTTTTTACCTTGCATTTTCTCTTTCTCCTTGAAACATGTATCACGGATTTGATACAGTATATATACCGACAAACGATTTATCAGATATTCAAATTAATTCAGCGTATATTATACACAAAAAAACAAAATAAGTCAATCATAATTCGCATCATGCCGAAGGCATGTTTACACATCGGTATCGTCACATTTTTTCAGGAGCTTCAATGGCCAAAAGGTCAATACCTGTCTCAAGAAGCTTTAAAGTAAGGCATATCAGCGCAATAAATCCGTTACGCTTCTCTTCATTCTCTTCGGTTACTATCTTATTCTCATGATAGAATGAATTGAAGCAGTTGCTTAATTCGAACAGATATGAGCATACCTTATGAGGTGCTATCTCGGCTATAGCCTGAGCCATTGCGGTCGAGAACAGTGATATCTGTAGTTTCAGCTTTTTCTCGGAATCATTTCCGTCTGTATCGGACAGCTTATACTCTCCCTTTGCAGCTTTTGAAAGTATATCCGCGATACATAATCCCGAAACTGTAGAATACTTTTCAAGTACCGATTTGATACGCACCATGGTATAAAGTATATAAGGACCGGTATTTCCTTCAAATGAAGTAAACTTATCGATATCGAATATATAATCCTTGGTGGCAGCATTGGAAAGATCTCCGTATTTAAGTGCGGCAAGACCTACTTTTCTGGATATTTCATCCTTCTCCTCTGCGCTCAAGTCCCTGTCGGCCATCTTTTCAGCCACATGGTCCCTTACATCCTTTACCAGAGCTTCAAGTCTTAAGACTCCGCCGTCACGTGTCTTAAAAGGCTTCCCGTCCTTACCGTTCATGGTACCGTTACCCAAGAATATAAGATCGGTATCATCACCTACAATACCGGCCTTTCTTACCGCACGGAATACCTGCTCAAAATGAAGGCCCTGTCTCTTATCTACTACATATATGATCTTATCCGGAGCAAAATCCTTCTGCCTCTGTACTATGGTGGCAAGGTCGGTAGAATCATAGCCTACCGCACCGTCCGATTTAAGGAGCATGCAGGGAGGCATCTCTTTGTTGTCCGATTCTTCCTTTACATCTACAACCAATGCTCCTTCGCTTATTTTAGCGATACCCTTCTTCTTCATATCCTCTATCATCGGAGCGATATAAGGATCGGCATCGCTTTCACCGTACCAGAGCTCAAAAAAGACATTCAGGCTGCCGTAGTTCTTCTTAAGGTCCTCCTTGGAGATCTCCATGATCCTTTCCCAAAGAGCCCTGTAGCCGCGTCTGCCGTTCTGCAGTTCAAATACAGCCTGACGTGCTTTTGCCCTGTATTCCTCATCCTCTTTTGATTTTGCACTTGCAAAAGGATATATTTCCTCTAATTCTTTTAATGTGACGGGACACTCTTCAGGATATTCTCCTGTGAAATTTTCATCCCAAAATACCAGATCGGGCTTTCTTACCTGCATCTCTGTAAATATAAGTCCGATAGGTGTACCCCAGTCTCCTAAGTGTGCATCACCTATGGTCCTGTATCCGTCAAATTTAAGCATCCTCTTTACGCTCTCACCTATGATGGCAGGACGTAAATGTCCTACATGGAGAGGCTTTGCCACATTGGCTCCGCCGTAATCTATGACGGCGGTCTTGCCGGTGCTCTTAGGCTCAAAGCCGTTCTTTTCGGACACAGCCATCTCATTAATATATGTATTAAGAGTCTTTTCTCCCAAAATGATATTGATAAATCCCGGAGCAACAGCTTCTACGCTCTTAAACGCTCCGTCATCAGGAAGTGCTGCCACTACCTCATTGGCGATAGCGATAGGCGCTTTCTTATATACCTTGGCACAGGCCATGGCACCGTTACACTGATACTCACAGAGGTCTGGGCGGTTCGATACCACGCACCTTCCGTACTCTGCACCGTATCCGGCTTTTTCAAATGCCGCACCGAATTTATCCGATAATATGTCAAGTAATTCTTTCATTCTTAAACCTTTCTTTTATTTAATCTGAAGTTTTATCATTCTGACCCATTTGTCAGTCTGATTCCTCGTCATTCTGATCCCTTTGTCAGCCTGATCCCTTTGTCAGCCTGATCTCTTTGTCATTCTGAGCGAAGCGAAGGATCTTCCTACGCTCCGATACCGAGTATCATGGTCGCAAACTCAAAATAAATAAGCAATGACAGTGCATCCACTATGGTTGTGATAAAAGGCGATGCCATAACTGCGGGGTCAAAGCCCAGCTTCTTTGCAAACATGGGAAGCGAGCAGCCTACAAGTTTGGCAACGAATACTGTTACCACCAAAGTCAGGCACACTACTGCCGCTACCTGTGGAGTCACTTTATCAACCACCATAAGCTTTACAAAATTGGTCACAGCCAAAGTAGCTCCGACCAAAAGCGATTCTCTTGATTCCTTCCATGCAGTCTTAGGCAGGTCTGCGAAGCTTAACTCATCAAGTGATAAAGCACGGATGATCGATACGGAAGCCTGGCTTCCTGCATTTCCGCCTGTATCCATCAGCATAGGGATAAATGCGGTAAGTATCGTATATTTACTGAGCGCATCCTCAAAATGAGCAATGATCATACCGGTAAAAGTAGCCGATATCATGAGCAATAGCAGCCAAGGTATACGCTTTTTCCATGTCTCAAATACACCTGTCTTGATATACGGAGCATCGGTAGGGCTGATAGCGGCCATCTTTTCGATATCCTCCGTAGCCTCCTGCTGCATGATGTCGACAACGTCATCGACCGTGATGATGCCGACAAGTCTGTCCTCACTGTCTACTACAGGCATGACGGAGAAGTCGTACTTCTGGAAGTCACGTGCTACATCCTCCTGGTCGGTAAGCGTGGTGATCGAAATGACGTTTTCCGTCATGATATCTCCCACTTCCGTATCAGGATCCGCAAAAAGCAGACTTCTTAAGGTAACAGTACCTAAAAGTGTTCTGTTTTTATCAAGTACATAACAGGTATTGATAGTCTCCTTATCGATACCGTCTTTTCTTATCTTTTCCAAAGCCTCTGATACCTTTAAATGAAGCTTTAATGCTTCATACTCCGTGGTCATAAGGCTTCCCGCGGAATCCTCGGGGTATTTGAGAAGCTGGTTGATAGTCCTTCTGGTTTCGGCACTGGTCTTAGCTAAGAGCCTTGTTACTACGTTAGCCGGCATCTCATCAAAAAGGTCGGCAGCATCATCCACGTACATGTTTTCAATGATGTTCGTAGCTTCACCTTCAGTAAGCATAAGGATCATGCTCTGCTGCAGGTCTATGGGCAGATATGCAAACACGTCTGCCGCGATATTTTTTGGTAATACTCTGAAAAACTTGAGTATATCCGCTTCTTTCAGTTCTTCAAGCACTGAAGCCACATCGGCCTCATTCATTTCTGAAGCCATTCTTCGGAATTCCTTGAAATCCCTGCGTTCAATGACTTCCGCCATGATATCTACCTGAGACTGTTCTTCCTCCTCGGGTTCGTCTCCTGCTTCCTTGTCCTGAGCTTTTGTAGCGTCGGCTTCAAGTACTTCCATAGCCATGGGAGCAGCATTTACAGTCGGATCATCAGCATCCGTTCCATCCGTCTCATCCGAACCGGTTCCTTCGCCTTCTTTTGTCTCGTCGATATCCTCCACGGTCTCGTCCTCTGTCAGGATATCACCTTCATCCGAAAGAAGCTCTGCGATATCTTTCTCTTCGTTCTCGGTCATAAAAAGAGTCCTCCTTATTCAGTTTTACGGTACACAATCGGGGGGGCACGTCGCCTCCGTAAGCTGCTTCACATCGTCTGCAACTGTCAGAATCATCTGTACGCATAAAACCACCACCTTTCATTCCGGAACGTCATTTTTCATCGGATTTTATACCGGACTTTGCTCTTAACATTTTCGTAACAAACAAGCCCGTACGAACTTTAATTATACACTCTTGAGCGGGATTTTACAACCATAAAATAAAAAAAATGCAGGAGCAGCATATGCTGTTCCCACATTGATCTTATAATGAATTAATGGTACCTGACTCCTTAACTATCAGTATACAAGCTTTTTCAAAGTAGCCTTCATTATCTTTTTAACTTTTGATTTAGTGGTTGCGTTGTTGATCGAATCGATACCGTCACCTAAGACAACCTCGAATTTCCTTTCCGAAAACCCGGTATCGTTCCAATATGTTTTTGCCAGTTCCGAATAAGCTTTTCTTAATTTTGCAATACACTTGTCCTTATATTTATCAAGTACTGCAGGTCTTATATCTGTAAGAGACCCGATGTATTTATAGAAAACGTCAGCGGTTCCGGCTTTATCCGATGCTTTTTCCACAGCTTTTACAGCCTTTTCGTAAGTTTTTTTAAGCTTCTTATATCCTTTTGAGCTGTAAAGTGCTTTGCTGTATTTATTTAATGCCTTATCCAGTTCTTTGACAGCCTCATTCTTATAACTTTCTAGCTCTTCTGCCGCCTTTGCAGCCTCTTTCCCGGTAGGATTTTTATGATACCTGTATGTGGTCCTGTCAGCTCTCCATATAAGGTCGCCTTCCTTAGGTGTATTTGTTACACCGTCATTCCATTCTTCCTTAAAATTTAAGCCGTCACCAAGATATCCCGTACCCTTGCAATAATTGCACAGGCCTTTATTTGCCTTGTTGTTTATGCACTCGATATTCAGACATTCCTGATACCCTTTGCCATCACATCTCGTACATACATTAAATCCTGTTTCACGGCAATTAACACAGGGAAGTTTGCCTGTGCCGCAGCATTGACCGCAGGTACCCGGTGCTGTATCAGGCGGTATCTCACCATCTCCGTTCCTTAAATATGTATCTCCCATGCAGCTCGGGCATATCTCATATCCTTTGCCGCTGCAATACGGGCAGCTCCATTTTGCCTTTCCCATACACAGATCACAAGTGACAGTTCCGCGGTCATTACAGCTGCTGCAATGGAACTTTCCGGTACCGTCACAGTGATGGCATATCGAAAACTCATATGCACTTATCTTTTTCGCCGGTATAAGAGCTATACCGAGTATAAGAGCCATTACCGCTATTCCGATCAATCCTTTTTTCATAAGCATTTTCCTTTCATAAAACTATTTAAAACCTTATACTGTTATATCGTCATTTTGAGTATGTTTTATTATACTTTTTATAAAAATACCCGTACAATATTATCTATTGACTTTTTTACACAGATTCCCTATACTATTTCTCAAATTCAGGTACTTTTGTCTGGATTCATTACTAAATTAATTACTTTTTTCAAGGAGTGTGATATTTTGGATTCCGGTGACGCGGCGCGATTGATAATACTATTTGCTCTTTTATTACTTTCCGCATTTTTCTCATCTGCTGAAACTGCATTTACATCATTAAATAAGCTCAGGATCAAGTCCATGGCTGAAGAAGGCGTAAAAAAAGCCGGGCTTGTACTGTCCTTACTCGATAAAAACACAAAATTCCTAAGTACCATCCTTATCGGCAACAATATAGTAAATATCGCCGCTTCAGCATTAACGACCGTTTTTGCCCAGAAGCTTTTCGGCAATGCAGCCATAGGTATTGCCACAGGTATACTGACCTTGCTTGTACTCATATTCGGCGAGATCACCCCCAAGACCATGGCTTCCATACATGCCGAAAAAATAGCTTTTATATATGCACCTCTTATCAAAATACTGATGGTCATATTTACTCCCCTGACTTTTCTTGTAAACTGCCTTGCAAAGGGTGTAATGTTCATATTCCGTATAGACCCTGATAAGTCAGGCACACACATGACGGAAAACGAACTTCTTACCATAGTGGAAGCCAGTGCCCAGGACGGTGTGATCGAGCAGGACGAACA
>ODAI010998836.1_pt1 | contig 43275 bp, 33 predicted proteins | sample 1539321 | NCBI WGS metagenome assembly ODAI01 (sample SAMN02144231, study PRJEB22623) | gut metagenome | biome: sheep rumen | host: Ovis aries | place: New Zealand
TCCTTTCATTTGCGAAACTATCAATTATTATCGCTATCTTAGCAAACGAAAATACAAATGAAATGCCTATGAAAAGTATACGCAATACGCTCAACATCGTCCTCTCAGCCATCATTGTGGCTCTTGGCTTCGGCTCCTGCGGGTCGCACCGCGCCTATCAGGCCGCCCAGCAGGGAATCAAGCAATTCTGATTGCGTCCCAACGTCACAACGTCCCATCGTCCCATTAAGCACCTTCCACATGTGGGGAAAGTGGGGTTATTATAATTTTATTATTATATATAATTATAATTATATATAATAATAATATACTACTCTCTCTATTTTTTGCAAACTCGAACCACCTTAATGGGACGATGGGACGATGAGACGATGGGACGTTTCCCCCTTCCTGAATAAGGGATGACTCCCTTTGGCCTTGTATTTCAAACACTTGCCTAGCCGTACTGATTGAGTTGACCGCCCAGCCTGAGTACAGTTGACCGCCTCGCCTGGGTACAGTTGACCCCTCTCCTGCCTCTCGATGGGTCTCGCGTTCGTGTCTCACGACATGCTCATGACGTACCGCGACGGCAACTCCCATCCGCGGCCATCCGTGCTCTGCGTTGCCTGAGTTTTCCTCCAGCAAGCCAGAGCTTTCCTCCACGCCGCCCGAGCTTTCCTCCACGCCGCCTGAGTTTTCCTCCAGCAAGCCCGAGTCGTCATTTACATTTTTTAAGTACACTAGTGATGATTCAATTTTTCCTATTTTAATTAATTTTATTATTCTTCCTTTTCTAAAAATACCTATTTTTTGATTGTGTGCTTTTTCTCTACCTTTTCCTCTACATTTTTCCCTACATTTGCTAAAACGCCGGGCGAGAGAGAAAAGTCCCTCTCTGTCAGTAAAATGGCGGCATTTTTCGGCATGAAAAATTTGGTGGTTTCAAAAATTTTTTGTATCTTTGTAAGGTAAATGAAAGCGTTCATTGGGGGGCTCGACAGATGTGATCAGATAGGAGAATGGGGGCTATATCTATGCTGGAGCGACGAAACAAGACCTCGTGAGAGGTGTATTCAGGCTAGTCAGATGGCCGGTGGGGCTTTGACATGAATAAAAATCGGGCTTGCATGAAAGAATTCGGGCTTTGGCATCAACAAATTCATTCTTTTGACGTTCTTTTGCCAAAAAGGAAACTGGCTTTTGCCAAAAAGGAAATCATTCTTTGCCAAAAAGGAAATTCGTTCTTTGACATAAAAATATGAGGCTGAGAGTAATAAAAAATATGAGGCTGAGAGAGATATAGTGAAAAAAAATGATTATATTTGCAAAAAAATAGTAATCACAATACATGGGAAATCATACAATTCAAACCATCTTCCTGACCGCAGTATGTCTTTTGCTGGCCGCGCTGCCCTCCCAGGGGCAAGAGGAAGAGGAGAGCCGGCTGGAGCTGGGAGTGCAGCTGCTGGGGCACGGCGAGGGGCGCAACGGAGGTTTCAACGAGAGCATGGCCGAAGAGGAGGCTGACGACAACAGCCATGCCGGATTCATGATGTCGCGCACTAGGGTGACGGCCGACTTCCTGCAGAAAGGGCTGACGGCACGCGTGACCGCCCAGCATGCCGGGGTGTGGGGACAGAAAGGACAGGGCTCGCTGAACCTCAACGAGGCATGGGCACGGCTGAGCCTGAAGAACGGCCTTTTCGCACAGCTGGGAAGACAGGCCCTGTCGTACGACGACGAGCGTATCATAGGCCCCAACGACTGGGCAATGGCCTATATGACGCACGACGTTCTGAAACTGGGATACGAGGGGAACTGCCACCGGCTGCACGCCATACTGGCCTACAACCAGAATGCCGAGAACACCTACGGCGGCACCTACTATGCCGACGGCGCTCAGCCCTATAAGACGATGCAAACCGTGTGGTATCACTACGACTGGAAGGCTGCCCGCCTGGGGGCCTCGCTGCTGCTGATGAACATTGGCATGCAGGCTGGCGAGAAAAATGACACTTATAACCCTGCCCACACGGAATACCAGCAGCTGATAGGCGCCTACATGAAATATGAGCCCAAGCGGCTGAAGGCCGAGGCCTCGTACTACCGCCAGTTGGGCAAAAACGAGTTGGGGCAAAAGATGGGGGCCTGGATGACCAGCGTGAGCGCACAATGGCAGGCAGCACCGGCAATGGCGCTGACGGGAGGATTCGACTACCTGAGCGGCGACAAATATTTCGCGGTGCCCGGACAGGGACAGATAGGCATGGTGCGCCACGACAAGATCAGAGGCTTCAACCCGATCTACGGCTCGCACCATAAGTTCTACGGCATGATGGACTTCTTCTATGTGAGCACCTACGTCAACGGATTCTCGCCCGGACTGCAAAACCTCTATGCCGGCGGCAGCTGGAAACCCACCAGCAAACTGGACCTGAAAGTCACCTACCACTACATGGCCATGGCCACCAAGCTGGCAGGCATGGACATGACCCTGGGCCACGACATTGACATCGAGGGCTCGTACGAGCTGATGAAAGAAGCCAAGCTCATGGCCGGATTCTCGCTGATGTGGGGCACCGACACCATGGAGAGGCTCAAAAGGGCCAGCAGCGGCAACAACCTGAGCTGGGGATGGGTGTCGCTGGTGGTGACACCGAAAAAAGCCAAAATCAAAATCGGCGACAAATAAATGTGGGGAAAAACGACCAAAAACAGCCATACACGAAACAATAAACACCAAAGATAATATGAAAACCAAGGCAAACTTGTTGAAATCGCAGTTTGGCATTTATGCCGAATGCGCCGGCCCTGAGGGGGGAACAAAGTATCATCTTCCTTATTTATATATCCTGGACGGGAACCTGGATGAGGAGCGCCTGAAGAAGGCCGTCGAGACAGCCGTGCGCAACCACCCTGCCCTGTTCACGCGCATCGAACTGACCGACCAGGGCGACCCCGTGCAGACCATCGACATGGACAACGAGACGTGGGAGCTGGAAGTGGAAGAGATTACGGATATCGAACTGATGAAAAACAAACTGAAACAGCCTTTCGAATTCGTCGGAGGCCGGCTATTCTGCATCCGCCTGCTCCGTGACGCCGGCCATTTCTACCTGTTTATAGATTGTCACCACATCATTTGCGACGGCACTTCCATTTCAGTAATCCTGCAAGACATCAACAAAGCCTACGAAGGCCAGGAACCCGATGCAGAGCAGCTGACAATGATAGAGGCGGCATGCGCCGAGGCAGCAGTCCGCCAGACCGATGCCTTCGAGAGAGACAAGCAATGGTATCAAGAGCATTTCAATTGCGGCGACACCTTCACGCAACTGATTCCCGACCGGCATGACAGCATGCCGAAAGAAGGGCTTGTGAGAAGAGTTCTCAATGTGCCAGTTGAAAAAGTGGACGAGTTCTGCAAGTCGAAAGGCATTTTCCGCAGCACTCTCTTCACCGCCGCCTACGCCTATCTGCTCGCGAAATTTGCCGGTGAGCAAGAAGCACTATTCAACACATTCTACAAGGGCCGCAACGATGAACGGCTGGCCAACACGGTGGGAATGCTGGTGAAAACCGTACCGGTGTATATTAAGTTTGACGAGAACACCACGGTGGCCGACCTGCTCGTCGAGCATCAGGAAGAGATGAAAGGCGCTCGCGAGCATGCAGCCTATTCCTATACCGACGTCCAGCACGACTTGGGCTTACGGCCAAGTAGTGAGTTTGCCTGGCACGGCACCCTCTTCGCCGACGAAAGCCTGATGGGCTGTGACATGACGAGAGAGCAACTCGGCAATGTCTCACACGCCACATCGCTTTATGTCTTGGCATTTATCTGCGGCGGCCGCTATCAGATGGAAGCCGACTACAATGCCGGAGAATACTCTGAAGAGCTGATAACCCAGTTCCTTGAGAGTTATGAGATGGTGCTGGAAGGATTTCTCACCCACGAGCGCCTCTGTGAAATCGACATCGCCTCACCATCGCAGACGGAACTGCTCGACAGCTTTACCGACGATACCATACCGCTGGACAAAGACGCCACAGTGGTGTCGATGTTCCGCGACTGTGTGGAAAAATATGGCGACAAGGTGGCAGTAGTCTATCTTGACAAGAAACTGACTTACAACGAGTTGGACAAGCTAAGCGACCGCATAGCCGCCCGCATCTGCCGTATGGGACTAGGCCGTGAGGATGTCGTCTCTATACTGATTTCGCGCAGTTATCTGATGCCCGTCTGCGCTTTAGGTGTGCTGAAGGCAGGCTGTGCCTACGAGCCTCTGGACCCGACCTATCCCAAAGAGCGGCTGAACTTCATGATGCAAGACGCCCAGGCAAAATATCTGATTGCCGACGAGGACCTTCGCGACCTCGTGGATGAATATAAGGGCGAAACGCTGTTCACCAAAGAGATAGAAAGCCTGCCCGACGACGCGCCCCCGGCAGTCTCTCCCCGTCCGGAAAACTTATTCATTCTGCTCTACACCAGCGGCTCGACAGGCATTCCCAAGGGCTGCCAGTGGGAGCACCGCAATATTGCCACCTTTGTCCGGATACACCAAAACAACATGCACATCGACGCGGACAGCAAGCAGACGGCCTATGCCAGTTTTGGCTTCGATGCCAATGCCATGGAGACCTACCCCACGCTCACCATAGGAGCCACCCTCTACATCATACCCGAAGAGATGAGGCTGGATCTCGTCGCCCTCAACCAATATGTGGAAGACAACGGAATCACCCACCTATTTATGACCACCCAGGTGGCCTACCAATTTGCCACAACCATAGAAAACAAGACGCTGAAGTATCTGTACACAGGTGGTGAAAAGCTGGCATCGCTGACCCCTACGGGCAACTACGCGCTCGTGAACTGCTACGGTCCGACCGAGGGTGTGGTGTATGTGACCACTTACCATCTCACGGATTACCGTCAGAACATCCCCATTGGCAAGCCCATACCCAACCACAAACTGTATATTGCAGACAAGCAAGGCAGGCGCATGCCGGCAGGAGCCGTAGGCGAGCTGCTCGTGAGCGGTCCACAGGTGAGCCGCGGCTATCTGAACCGTCCCGAGAAAACTGCCGAGGTATTTGTTGAAAACCCCTATTGCAAAGACAATCCCGTCTATAGCCGCATCTACCGCACTGGCGACATCGTGAGGTTCCTGCCCGACGGTAATATCGAGTTTGTGGGCCGCCGAGACGGTCAGGTGAAAATCCGCGGTTTCAGAATCGAGCTGAAAGAGGTAGAGGGCATCATCCGCCAGTATCCAGGCATCAAAGACGTCACCGTACAAGCCTTTGAAGAAGAAGGTGGCGGGAAATTCATCGCGGCCTACGTGGTGAGCGACGAGACGGTAGACATAGAGGCGCTCAACCAATTCATCATGGAAGAGAAGCCGCCCTACATGGTGCCTGCCGTGACGATGCAGATAGATGCCATTCCGCTCAACCAGAACCAGAAGGTGAATAAGCGTGCTCTGCCAAAGCCCGAGAAGAAAACGGCCGCCGTGGAAGAGACCAACGTGCCCATGAATGTCTTGGAGGAGGAACTCCACGAGATGATTGCGGCCATCGTGAACACCTCCGACTTCGGCATCACCACCGTTTTGGGCTATGTCGGATTGACCTCCATCCTGGCCATCAAACTGGCCGTGCAGGTGAATAAGCGCTTCGGGGTAAAGATTAACTCGAAGACACTAGCCAAAAACGGTACCTTGCAGAGTATTGAGAACGAAATCCTACGCTCGTTGTTGCAAGGCGGCAACACGCCATCAGCGCATGAGCCGGCAGAGAAGAAGCTTTACGACGCGGTTCCTCTCTCCTACTCCCAGACGGGCGTGTATTTCGACTGCATGAAGAACCCGTTCTCCACACTCTACAACTTGCCTTTCCTCCTGGGATTCCCCGATGGCACAGACGCCGAACTGCTTGCGCAGGCGGTGAGAACGCTGGTAGAAATGCATCCGGAGATGAGCATTCACTTCGAGAATGGAGAAAACGGTGTGGTACAGGTGTTCGACAGGCATCCTGACATCCTGGTGGAAGTCAATAATATGACTGAAGAGGAGCTGGAAAGCCATAAGCTGGAGTTCACCCGGCCATTCAATCTGGCCAAAGGTCCGCTGTATCATTTCGAGGTGATTCAGACCGGTCGGAAAGTGTGGTTGCTGATGGATGTTCACCACCTCGTGTTCGATGGAGCGTCCATGGATATCTTCCTCCACCAACTATGCGATTTGCTGGATGGTAAGCCGGTTGAGGCCGAAGATATGGACTACGCCAGCTTTGTGATGGCAGAGAAAGAGGCAACCGGCGGTTCTGCCTACCAAGCCGCACAGGCATGGTTCCAGAGTCGTTTGGCCAATTGCGAAGGCGTGACAGAAATCCCATCCGACTTATCCAATCCGATAGATAAAGGCACGGTGGGAATCGTAAACACAGAAATAGACATACAGTCGATTGACCATTTCTGCCGCCAGCACCACATCACCGGCTCCCATCTCACATTGGCAGCCACCTTCTACGCACTCTCACGCTTTGCCAACAACGACCAGCTTTGCATTACCACCATCAGCAATGCCCGCTCAAATCTGGACATACGCAACACCGTAGGAATGTTTGTGAACACGCTTGCCCTCACTGCCCAAATCGGAGAGCAGAGTGTAAGGGAATTCCTGCTTGAGGTGAGTGAGAATTTCGACAAGACGCTCACCCATGAGAATTATCCTTTCGCACAGATAGCCGCAGACTACGACCTCTCTGCCGATATCATGTTCGCCTATCAAATGGGAGTCATCAGCCAATACTCCTGCCTGGGAGGTAAACTGGAGGTGGAAGATATGGAACTGAATATACCGAAATTCGGTCTCGCCTTTTTCGTGAAAGACTGGAACGGCATACCATGCATCAGCCTGGAATACGACAATGGCCGTTATTCTCAGGGCCTCATGCAGAGTCTGGTGAATGCCATAAGAAACGCCATAACAGCCTTTATTGCCCATCCCGACTCGCCACTCAGGAGCATCTCGCTCTTGGACAAAGAGCAAAAGGCTCTGCTCGAATCTTTCAATCAGACAGAAGTATCTTACGACGACACGCAGACCGTCGTCTCCATGTTCCGCCGCCAGGCTTCACTCACTCCCGACGCAGTGGCCTTGGTGTATCACGACGTGGTTCTCAACTACCGCCAAGTGGATGAGCAGTCGGAGCGTATTGCCTCCTATATTCACTCCCTGGGGCTGAAAGGCGAAGACGTGGTGTCGGTGCTCATTCCTCGATGTGAATGGATGGTTGTGGCCTCGCTAGGCGTACTCAAATCTGGCTGCGCCTACCAACCGTTAGACCCATCCTACCCTTCTGAACGGCTGAATTTCATGATGAAAGACGCAGATGCCAAACTGCTTATCGCTGACGAGGAGTTGCGTTCTCTCGTCAACGAATACAACGGCAACACCCTTTACACCAAGGATATACCAGCGCTGCCAGCGGTAGAGGCTCCTCTTCCGGCTATATGCAATCCGACTCCGGATAGCCTGATGATATTGCTATACACCAGTGGCTCGACGGGAGTGCCCAAGGGATGCCAACTCACCCACAGCAATCTCACCGCATTCTGCCACTGGTATGCCCGCTACTACGACCTGCAACCCGGTGACCGGGTGGCTGCCTATGCCAGTTATGGATTTGACGCCTGCATGATGGACATCTATCCGGCGGTCACGAATGGCGCCACCGTTTATATCATCGGCGATGACATACGGCTCAATCTGCCAGACCTCAACAACTATTTCAACGAAAACGGCATTACACACTCATTTATGACCACGCAAGTGGGCTGCCAGTTTGCTATGAACTGCGACAACCACTCTCTCAGACATCTTTCCGTAGGTGGTGAGAAGGTGCTGCCTCTAGCTCCTCCGACCAACTATCAGATGCATAACGGCTACGGTCCAACTGAATGCACCATCTTCACCACGACCTATCAGATGAAGGAATATGAGCAGAACGCACCCATTGGCAAGCCTATTGACAATCTGCGCCTCTATGTGGTTGACGCCCAGCACAACCTGCTCCCACAAGGTGCTGTAGGCGAACTGTGGGTGTCGGGACCTCAGGTGAGCCGCGGCTATCTGAACCGTCCGGAGAAAACTGCTGAAGTATATATTACGAACCCGTTTGTGGAAGGGACAGACGTAGCCGGGAATCGGCATTACAGCCGGATTTACCGCACTGGTGATATTGTGAGGATGCTGCCTGACGGTAACGTGCAGTTCGTAGGCCGACGCGACGGACAAGTAAAGATCCGCGGATTCCGCATTGAACTGAAAGAGGTGGAGGCCGTTATCCGTCAGTATCCGGGCATCAAGGATGCCACCGTGCAGGCATTTGACTATGAAAACGGCGGGAAATTCATAGCTGCCTACGTGGTGAGCGACTACCAGGTTGAGATAAAGGAACTGAACAAGTTTATATCAAGTCAGAAGCCTTCCTATATGATACCCGCAGCCACGATGCAGATTGACAAGATACCGCTGAACCAAAATCAAAAGGTGAACCGTAAGCAGTTGCCAAAACCTGTCGTTCAGCAGTCTGACAGTGAATACGTGGCGCCCAAAACAGAGCATGAGCGGCTATTTGCAAAGATATTCGGCGACATCCTCATGATGGACAAAGTGAGTTCCACCGACAATTTCTTCGACTTGGGAGGTACCTCACTGATGGTCACGCGTGTGGTCATTGAAGCCGACAAAGCTGGTCTGCACGTGGCCTACGGCGATGTTTTTGCTCATCCCACACCACAGCAACTCGCACGCTTCGTGGCTGGTGGAGCCAACGCAAATGAGGCAGGAGAGGCCGACTCAGCTACCAAGGCAGCTACTTCCTACGATTACACCGACATCAACCGGTTACTTCAGAAAAACCGGTTGGAGACATTCCTTGAAGGCGAGCGGCAGTCGCTTGGGAACGTTCTTCTCACCGGTGCAACCGGCTTCCTCGGTATGCATGTGCTGAACGAACTGCTCAACTCCGACGCAAATGAAATCTGGTGTCTCGTACGAGGAAAGAGCAATGAAGCCGCCGAGAGAAGAATACGCACCCTACTCTTCTATTATTTCGGATCTGCCCATGCTGACATTATCGGCACTCGTCTCCATGTGGTAGCTGGAGATGTGACCACCGACTTCACCCCACTTTTCGATAACTGCAAGATTGACACCGTGTTCAATTGTGCGGCCAACGTAAAGCACTTCTCTAAGGGAACCGATATTGAAGACGTGAATATTGGCGGTACGAAGAACTGTGTACTTTTCTGCCTGAACAAAGGTGCACGACTGGTTCATGTTTCGACCACGAGTGTCGGCGGCTTGTCTATCAATGGCGTTCCCGCCCTTGATGATGTGCTTACCGAGCAGAAACTATACTTCGGCCAGACACTTGACAACCAGTATGTCTATTCCAAATTCATGTCCGACCGTATCGTGCTCGAAGCCGTTCTTAGCCATGGTCTGAACGGAAAAGTGGTGCGAGTGGGTAATCTGGCCGCACGAAGCACTGACGGTGAGTTCCAGATGAACTTCCAGACAAACAGCTTTATGGGCCGTATCAGAGTGTTTAACATGCTCGGATGCTACCCTTACAGCCAATATGACGAACCCACCGAATTCTCCCCAATCAACGAGACCGCCCACGCCATTATGTTGCTGGCATCCACTCCTCGTGACTGCACGGTGTTCCATGCCTACAACAATCATGAACAACCAATGGGCGATATTCTGGCGAGACTGGATAAGGTGACGGGCGGAGTGCGTTTCGTAGAGGACGCGGATTTTGAGGCCGCAATAGAGGCTGCCAAAGCTGACCCGAAGAAAGCTAATGCCATGTCAAGTCTGGTGGCATATCAAGATATGGGTCATGGTCAGAAAGCTGTTGAGGTGGGGCGCCTGAACAGCTACACCACTCAGGTCCTCTATCGTCTCGGTTTCTCATGGTCGCCTACCTCATGGGATTATGTAGAGCGCATGTTCACGGCAATCGGAGGCTTCGGCTTCTTTGATTGAAATGGTCCTCTTACAGACCCATTCTCATGCCTATCCATAAACCCAAATCGGTCATTAGGATTTCTCAGTGCAGTATGGCAGTTAGAAATCCTAGTGACCGATGGGGTTTTAAATCAAACAAATTAAACAAGGACAAGGATACGATTATTCATAGTCGTCCACAACAGAATTGATGAAATCGGTCATGGGCTTACCAGCCTGGAACACCTTCACCATCTCATCAAGCCAGTCATCTCCCTGGTAAAAAGAGTCGGGAACAGCACGCCAACAACAGTAATCTTTCATGCGCAGATAGTCAATGAACTCGTAGTCACGTGGAAAACCAGCCGGCGAGGTCTTCAGATTTTCCAGTCCGAAGCCTTTCGGTGATTCCCATGTACCAAGTCCCGGCTTACCAAAGTAGTTAAGGAACTGAGGGCTCTCCACACACTCGCGCCAACGATCGATGTTGGCCATGATTTCGTTGCGGCATGAGGTAAGAATATTGGTGGGCAGCCAATAGGTGCCACAGGCCAATAGACAATGGTCGGGCTCAAGGTGAATATAATATCCTCCGTGCAACGATTTCTTTCCATGTGCTGAGATATATGCACCCATATGATTCTTGTAGGGTGATTTATCAGGCGAGAAACGGGTGTCCCGATAGAAACGATAGGTAGTGTCGCGCACGGTTATATGGGCTATTGTAGAGTCGAACTCTGTGATACGGGCAATAGCCTGGGCTACACCTTGTTCAAAATCGGCCTTGACGGCCAAATACTCGTCTTTATGCTCTTGAAACCAAGGACGGTTGTTGTTGGCGCTTACATCGCGCAAGAATTGAATAATTCGTTGTGCATCCATTATGATGGGAGTGTGGGAGTTTTTGAAAAACTATAGAAGTTAGAGATGGGAGTTTTGAGAAGCAATGGAAGATTGAGGTGAGAGTTTTGAGAAACAATGGGAGATTGAGGTGAGAGTTAGGGGACTATGAGAGTTTGGCTCCATCCATGTTTTTAGGGCAGATGTCGTTGAATCCGCACTTCGAGCAATGGGGCGCCCTACTGGTACAAATATAACGGCCATGTAACAACAACCAATGATGGGCCTTGGGAATAATGTCGGCGGGAATGTTTTTCACCAACTCCTTCTCCACTTTATAAGGCGTGTCGGCCTTCTTCGACACCAGTCCCAATCGATGGCTCACGCGGAAAACGTGTGTGTCGACGGCCATGGTGGACTTTCCATAGGCAACGGCCTGAATGACATTGGCCGTCTTGCGCCCTACTCCAGGCAAGCGAATGAGTTCGTCGAGATTGCTTGGCACTTCTCCCTGGAACTCGCTCTGCAACATGCGCGACAACTCAACCAAATGGCGTGCCTTGGAATTGGGATACGATACGCTCTTGATGTACTCGAGCACCTCGTCAACCTCAGCCTCGGCCATTGCTCGTGCATCGGGGAAGCGACGGAATAATTCGGGAGTAACCTGATTGATGCGCTTATCGGTGCACTGGGCGCTCAACACAACAGCAACCAGAAGCTGGAAGACGCTGCCGAACTCTAGTTCGGTGGTTACTTCGGGCATCTGGTTGCGGAAATAGTCGAGAATGTAACGGTAACGTTCAGCTTTGTTCACGTTTCTTTACTTTTTCTTCTCTTCGTTCTTAGCGGCGGCAGCCTCTTTCTTGGCAGCTGCGGGCTTATATGCCTTGTTCAGACCGGCAATCACCTCTGTAGTAATGTCGTAACCCTTGTCGGCATAAAGAATATTGTCGCCAGCCTTACTCAGAATCAGAGCATACTTCTTGTCTTTATTATATTTAGCAAGGAAGTGCTGGATACTGTCACGAAGAGCATTGTTGAACTTGTCGGTCTCAGTCTGGAACTCACTGCCAAGACGGTTCTGAAGGGCCTGCAGATCGTTCTGCTGCTTAATAAGGTTGGCATTGATAGCTTCGGCTTGCTCACGGGTGTAAGCATTCTGCTGCACTTTCTGCTGGAAATTAGCGGCAGCAGCCTGCAAAGCCTGTCCCTTCTGATTAATGGTGTTCTGAATATTCTGGCTCTTTTTCTGAAGAATGAGGCTATACTCTTTGCAGAACTGATATTGCGACATAATAGAGTCGACCTCGATATACGCAATCTTCAAATCAGAACCACCTGTCTCAGCGGTCTGTGACTTCTCATCGACCTTTGGAGCCGACTGGTTGCACGATGCTAACACACAAGCTGCCATGGCAGCCATCATCATAATTTTTTTCATTTGCTTTTTTATTTATTGATTTTTACTTTTAAATTTCACTTAAAGAATGAACTACTCAATAAGCGTGCCCCGACTCGCGGGCTTCCCGATCCTGGTCAATGACGCAATGAATGCCACGATCTTTCATGGCCTGACTATCGTGAATATGCATGGAATGGAACTCACCATTTTTACGAAAAATGAGTTTTATGCATAAGAATGCAATACCGATAGCAATTATTAACACGCTAATAAGCAGAGTTTCGATCATTTTTTATTAATTTTGCGGTGCAAAGATAATCAGAATTTGTGAAATACCTATAAAAAATACATTAATAATGAATAAAAGTGACTTAAAACCGGCTCGAGTGTTCGAGCAATTTGCAAAAATCAACCAAATTCCACGCCCCTCAAAGCGCGAGGAGAAGATGATTGAGTATTTAACAAACTGGGGTAAAAGCCATCAGTTGGAAACCGTTGTCGATGAAACGGGCAACGTGATTATCCGTAAGAGTGCTACTCCAGGAATGGAAAACCGCAAGACCCTGATTCTTCAGAGTCACATGGATATGGTGTGCGAGAAGTTGGTCGACCTAGACTTCGACTTTGACCGCGATGCCATTCAAACCTATGTCGACGGTGAGTGGTTGCGTGCAAAAGGCACCACATTGGGAGCTGACGATGGCATCGGATGTGCCATCGAACTGGCCATCCTCGACTCCGACGATGTGGAACACGGTCCCCTGGAGTGTGTATTCACCCGCGATGAGGAAACCGGACTGACTGGCGCAGAGGGTATGAAAGCTGGCTTCATGACCGGAGATATGCTTATCAATCTCGACTCAGAGGACGAGGGCCAGATTTTTGTTTCGTGTGCTGGAGGACGCAACACTACAGCCACCTTCCACTTTGAGAAGGAAGAGGCACCTCAGGGATTGTTCTTCTTGCAAGTTTCATTGAAAGGACTGATTGGTGGCCATTCGGGCGATGACATCAACAAGAAGCGTGCTAACGCGCTGAAAGTGCTGGCACGATTCCTCTATCAGACTCAAGAGCGTTATGGCTTGCGCCTTGCTTACTTCAACGCCGGCAAACTACATAATGCCATTCCGCGTGATGGTGTGGCTCTCTTTGGTGTCCCTGCTGACAAGAAGGAGAATGTTCGAGCCGACTGGAATGTCTTTGCCAACGATGTGACTGAAGAGTATCACGTGACTGAGAAAACCATGCAATTCAACATGGAGAGTGCTCAGGCAGAAAAGGTGCTCCCCGTTGAGGTCAGCACACGCTTAATTCAAGCATTACAAGCCGCCGACAACGGTGTGTTCGCCATGTGTCAGGACGAGGAGATTGCATGGCTGGTAGAGACATCGAACAATGTTGCCAGCATTGTGACTACCGACAACGAAGCTAAAGTGATTTGCAGTCAGCGTAGTAATGTGATGAGCGCATTGGACAATCAGGCTGCTACCATCAAAGCTGTCTTCCAACTAGCCGGTGCAGAAGTGGTACAAGGTGAAGGCTACCCCGCATGGCGCATGAATCCCAACAGCCAGCTTACCGCCCTGACCGTAGAGACCTACAAGAAACTCTTCAACAAAGAGCCGAAAGTGCTTGGCATTCACGCTGGTTTAGAGTGCGGATTGTTCTCCGAGAAATATCCTCATCTCGACATGGTATCGTTTGGCCCCACACTTCGAGGCGTACACTCGCCTGACGAGCGGCTGCACATTCCCACGGTTCAGATGATTTGGGATCACCTGCTCGAGATATTAAAAAATGTCCCTGAGAAGTAACAATGAGAAAAGTTTTCGTGCTGTTAACCGCAGCCCTCATGATGATGGGTTGCGGTGAACAATATCAAGCCAAGGGTGTAGTGAAGGATTTCCTGAAAAGCAATCTCACCACCACCGACTATTCGGTCAAGCGGTTCAGTAGTGTTGACTCCACTCGCAACATTACCCCCCAGCAAGTAGCCGAACTGCGTCATCTTTGCACCCAGCTAAAAGCCTTTAAGAAAGCCATTGACTACCCGGCTTACGAAAAGAAAGATGCGCTGAAATTCACTCGCATGACACTAATGGTGAACGACGACACTCTGAACTGCACTTTCTATCTCGACAAAGCCCTTCAACGCGTGGTGGCCTTCAAGAGCTATTGAATTATCTGAAGGATTCACACAAAAAGGGGCGAAAGCATAATATATAAAGAGGTAACGGATGCTCATGAGCGGCAATTGTTTTGTCGGAAAGGCAACTGTTACCTCTTTACTATTAGCCAAAACATGCAATCAAGTTTAGGCCAGCATACGCTTCATATAGTTTCTGATTTCCTTACGAGCATCTCCAAGACGGTGCTCCACTCTCTTATAAGGCAAAGAAAGACGCTCGGAAATCTCGCTGACCTGTAGACCGTCGTGAACATTCATGCGATAAATGTCACGCTGGTTGCTATTCAAACGGGCGATGCCTTTTTCAAGCAGCTCGGTCATCTCAACAACAGAATAAACCGTATGAACATCATTGGCACAGGAGCCCATGATAACATGGGTGAGATTGTGCTCATACTCGTCGACCGTATGCCGATGGCGCCAATAATCATACATGAGGTTACGAGCTACTGTATAGACAAGACTTGGCAAAGTGACCGGAGTAATCATCTTCTCTGAGGTGAGCAGACGCAAGAACACATTCTGGACGATATCCTCCGCCTCTGGGGCGTTAAGGATATACTTACCAACGAATGCTCTCAGCTCTGTGAAATGCTCAGCGTAGTATTGGGCAATGATGCCGTATGTCTCATCCTGTTGTTTCATGAACACGGTCAGAAATGAATTTTGACTAGTGCAAATTTAGTGTTTTTTGCCGATATACGTTCCCTTTTTTGTGCAAAATATTTCAAATGCAACATTTTTATATAATTTTGGTAATATACAAAATAGTTTGTATGAAACTAAGCCTTGGTTTTTTGGCACATATTTTGTAAGTGAGAGGCATAGAAAGGAAATAAAATATATTCATTTATACTATCAAACGTATGCAAAAAGGTAACATCGGGGTTACAACTGAGAACATTTTCCCCGTTATCAAAAAGTTCTTGTATAGTGATCACGATATCTTCCTTCGCGAGATGGTGTCGAATGCCATCGACGCCACACAGAAGATGAAGACACTGGCCGAAAAGGGTGATTTCAAAGGTGAGTTGGGCGATCTGACCGTACACGTCAGCCTCGACGAAAAGAATGGCACATTGACTATCAGCGACCGTGGTATTGGTATGACAGCCGAAGAAATCGACAAGTATATCAACCAGATTGCCTTCTCTGGCGTTACCGATTTCCTCGACAAATATAAAGATACAGCCAACGCCATCATCGGCCACTTTGGACTGGGGTTCTACTCAAGTTTTATGGTTGCAAAAAAAGTGGAAATCATCACACGAAGCTATCGGGAGGGTGCCCAGGCTGTGAAATGGACTTGCGACGGCTCACCCGAATTTACTATTGAGGATGCTGTTCGTGAGGACCGCGGTAGCGACATCATTCTTTACATCGATGACGATTGCAAAGAGTTCTTGGAGAAGCAGAAGATTCAAGAGTTGCTCAACAAGTATTGTAAGTTCCTGCCTGTACCTGTCGCCTTCGGCAAGAAAACAGAATGGAAAGACGGCAAACAGGTAGAGACGGAAGAAGACAACATTATAAATAATGTGGAACCACTTTGGACCAAGGCTCCCAGTACGCTAAAGGACGAAGACTATAAGAGTTTCTATCGTACGCTCTACCCCATGCAGATGGATGAGCCTCTCTTCTGGATTCACCTGAACGTGGACTACCCGTTCCATCTGACGGGTATCCTCTATTTCCCACGTATCAAATCGAATATCGAGCTGCAACGCAATAAGATACAGCTGTATTGCAATCAGGTGTTTGTCACCGACCAGGTAGAAGGAATTGTGCCCGACTTCCTGACGTTGCTTCATGGTGTCATCGACTCGCCAGACATTCCTCTGAATGTCAGCCGCAGCTATTTGCAGAGCGACCGCGATGTAAAGAAGATTTCCACTTACATCACGAAGAAGGTTTCCGACCGTCTGAATAGCATTTTCAAAGAGAACCGAAAGGAGTATGAGGAGAAATGGGATGCTCTGAAGTTATTTATCAACTACGGAATGCTCACCCAGGAAGACTTTTATGAGCGTGCCAAAGATTTCTCGCTGATGAAAGATGTAGACGGAAAGTATTTTACTTTTGAAGAATATAAGACGCTCATCAAGGATAACCAAACCGATAAAGACGGTCAGTTGGTTTACTTGTATGCCAATAACAAAGAAGACCAATACACCTATATAGAAGCTGCTCGCAACAAGGGTTATAGCGTATTGCTGCTCGACGGAGAACTCGACACTCACGTAGTGTCTATGCTTGAACAGAAATTCGAGAAGAGTCGTTTCACCAGAGTAGATGGAGACATCATCGACCGTCTGATAGTGAAAGAAGACAGCAAGAAAGAAGAGCTAGCAGAGGGCGAGCGTGACAATTTGTCAGAGGTCTTCCGCTCACAGATGCCTAAGCTCGACAAGGCCGAGTTCTATGTAGAGGTACAGGCATTAGGCGAGCAAGCCCAACCAGTGGTTATAACTCAAAGCGAGTATATGAGACGTATGAAAGATATGAGCCGTTTCCAGCCAGGAATGAGTTTCTACGGCCAGATGCCTGACTCATACAACCTGGTTCTTAACAGCGACCACCCGCTCGTGAAGAAAGTCTTGGAAGAGACAAATGCCAATACATCGGAAGCCCTCAAGCCTATTGAAGCTGAGCTGAAAGGCCAGCAGGCTCGCCTTGCCGCCATCAATCAGACACAAGACAAGAAAAAATACGATGAGCTGACTCAGGAAGAGAAGGACGAGAAGGCTAATACACAGAAAGCTATTGACGAACAGAAGCAAAAGAAGAATGAGGTAATTGCCGAATATGCCCAAAAGAATGACATCGTGCACCAGCTCATCGACCTTGCCCTGCTTCAGAATGGCATGCTGAAAGGAGCTGCTCTTGATGCCTTCCTCAAGCGAAGCATTGAATTAATCAAATAAATATTTCCATGCTACAGAGGATTGCTTTGCAATCGTAGAGCATTCCTCTGTAAACATAGAGCAGCCCTCTGTAAGCGTAGAGCAGCCCTCTGTAAGCGTAGAGCAGCCCTCTGTAAGCATAGAGCAGTCCTCTGTAAACGTAGAGCAGCTCTCTGTAAGCGTAGAGCAGCTCTCTGTAAGCGTAGAGCAGCTCTCTGTAAATACAAAGCATTACCCAATCACCATTAAGCTTAGTTCTGTTACAATAGAACTAAGCTTTTTTCTTTTATATAGAAGCGAAGAGATGAAGTTTTGTGTATCTAAGCTCCTTATTCAGAAGTATAGAGTTGAAACTTGGCGGGTAAGTGAGCCAAAGCTACTTCTTGTTTTCGCTCATCATCAGTATTGATTTTGATATACCACGGACGTGGCAATGGAGTCCAAACCACCAATTTTGTAGTGGACAACCGTTCTGGGCGAAGATGCATTTCTGCTTCCATATTGCTAAATCCCCCACCCGACTCCCTATCAAACTCACTGCTCTGTTCATCGGCAGTTTTTTCGAATGCCTGGTAGTAGAATTTATAACGCACATCTTGCGGATAATAAACACCATCATGAGATGCATAGGAAACTCCGTAACTGACATTCCAGTCATCAATATGATAGCCGGTTAGCATACGGGAAAAAGCCAGCATGACCGATGAAACACGATGGCTTTTGTTGTAACCTGTTCCCATCTCACGTGTAGCCGAACGAATGACACACCTCACCGTATCGATGATAAAACGGCCACGGTCGGCTTTCTTCTTTTTGGAACGGAAAATCAATTCCACCTCATCTGGATTATCGCCTTCTACATCATCGCCAACAGAAAACTTATGCTCGTGAAAAAAGCTCTTATCAAATTCCTGCACAAAATCCTCGTAAAGCATCCGGCGCATGTTGGTCACATCAGTCAGACGGGTTGAATCCACACTGACAATCATACCAGTATCAGGACTGATAGCAAAGAGTTTTGATTCGGGAAGTGGAGAGCGTAGCTTGCCAGTTGCTTTGTATTGATAAAAACTCCTGCCTTCGATGCTTCGAGTAGAGTAGTTGTAATGATAGGTGGAAGAACTGGAAAGATAGCGGCCATCCTTCTCTTTAACGAAACGTCGCAAGAGAGGACGAATCCAGTCGGGCTCACTCTTAACAATGATCTCGCCTGCCTGATAGTATTTTGGGGTAAGAAAAACCGTATCGGCAAATGACTTCAAGACTTCTTTCTCGTAGTTCAGATGCGATACGGTATAGGTGGAGCAATGGAAAGTAATGCGAGCCACTCCTTGCTCGCTAGTGATGACTGATCGGAATTTCCCAGCCTCATGGCCATAGATACTGGCGCGTGCAATAGGAGCATGTGTCAGTTTGTCGGCTACCACACAAGTCTTCTGGGCAAATGAGGCTGCCGACGCCAACACCATGAGGAGGGAAAAAACGAAAGACCTCAAAAGATTACTTTCCGAAATAACGTTTCAGCAAACCAGCAAAGCCTGCACCATGGCGAGCCTCGTCCTTAGCCATTTCGTGTACGGTATCGTGGATGGCATCGAATCCAGCGGCCTTGGCATTCTTGGCAATGCGGAACTTATCTTCGCAAGCACCAGCCTCAGCAGCAGCACGCTTCTCGAGGTTAGTCTTGGTGTCCCATACACACTCACCAAGCAGTTCTGCAAAACGACTGGCATGGTCAGCCTCCTCAAAGGCATAACGCTTGAAGGCTTCTGCTATCTCGGGATAACCCTCGCGATCAGCCTGACGGGCCATGGCCAAATACATACCGACTTCACCACACTCACCGTTAAAATGATTGCGGAGATCTTGAATCATTTCTTCGCTGACACCCTCGGGCTTGCCATCACCAATGCGATGAACAGTAGCATAAGTGGTCTCGCCATCATCTTTCAGCTCAGAGAACTTAGATGCAGGAGCCTTACAGATAGGACACTTCTCGGGTGCCTCAGTGCCTTCGTAGATATATCCACAAACGGCGCAAATAAACTTCTTCTTCATAGTGTTTTTGTTTTAAAGTAAATAAAAATATAAATTAAACTACATCCACGACGCTCCATCACGCATGACGAAGCGTACTTTCTTGTATCGGGGGACGACTGGCTTGCGCCATTTCCCCTTGGCAACCATTACGACAGAGGTCTTACCTGCCGGGGCAGCATCAACAGCATCTTGTACATTGAAATACTTACCCGAGCCATCTGTAGCCACTGTGTAATCATAATGACGTATATACTTCTTGAGTGCCGGTACTTTCTCGCCTATTGCGTCGGCCAGAAGCGATGCCACGCGATGAGCACCATACACATTATAATGAGTATTGTCTTGACGTCCTTTCGGCAGGCGGATGTCACCTGGATAGAACCACATGTGAAGATTTCTCGACTCAACAGGGCCCATCGATTGTTCCAAATCATGAGTAATCTGGTTGGCATCGACGAAAGGTACATTCAGTTCGCGGGCAACATTTCGCGGGGCTACAATATAGTCGCCGTGAGTATCAATGAGCACATCTCCCTCTTTAGCTGTCTGCGAGGCAAAAGTCTTATTCCGAAGTGCTTCATCGTCATCGTTCTTGGGGGCAACCGGAGCAAAGTTTCTTCTCACCACACTATTGAACAATACGGGGATAGCCCCTTTCTCACGAGCTTCGAGCACAAAACGCCGCAGGTTGTCATCGAATGTACTGCCTGGATCTGTATGCCGATCGGGATTGGGCTTCTCGTCGTTGTGTCCGAACTGAATGAAGACATAGTCGCCCGGTTTGATCAGCTCGAGCACTTTCTGCCAGCGTCCCTCGTCGATAAAACTCTTTGTTGAGCGCCCGTTCACAGCATGATTGTCAACCACCACGGGGTCGTCGAAATAGCATGACAGAACCATGCCCCATCCTCGTTCCTGATTGCCGTCACGAAGCGACTTGTTGGCCATCGTCGAGTCGCCAATCATAAAGATGGTAATCCTTTTATCAGCCGTAAACGATGACAACATCATGAGTGCTGTTACCAACGGCAATAATACTCTTACAATTCTACTACTCATAGGCGTTCAATCAGTTCCTGAGGTGTAACCAATGTCTGTTCACCAGTTTCCATATTCTTCAAAGTCACCATGCCCTTAGCTATCTCATCGTCGCCAGCCAGAGCAACAAAAGGAATATGCTTTGCGTTGGCATAGTTCATCTGCTTCTTCATCTTCGACGCATCGGGGTAGAGTTCCGCCCGTATGCCCTGGTGGCGCACCTGTTGCAAAATGGGAAGGCAATAGGCCGTCTCTTTCTCACCAAAATTGATGAACAACAGTCGTGTACCCACAACGGCATCTTTCGGATAGCAGTCAAGTGCATTCAACACGTCGAAGATACGATCGACACCGAAGGAAATGCCTACACCCGAAAGACCTGGCATACCAAAAATACCTGTAAGGTTGTCGTATCGTCCTCCGCCGGTGATGCTTCCTATCTGTACATCGAGAGCCTTTACCTCAAAGATAGCTCCCGTGTAATAGTTCAATCCACGAGCAAGAGTGAGATCCAGCTGTATCTCGTTATTCAGCCCCATGGTCTTTAACGTGTTGAGGATAAACCGTGTTTCCTCCACACCCTTGAGGCCCGTCTCACTGTCCTTCAGCACCTGGGCAATCACAGACAGCTTTTCATCGTTCGTACCCTCAAGCGTAATAATAGGCTGTAGCTTCTCAACCTGACTATCGCTCAAGCCATTGCTGCGCAACTCATCGTTTACTTTCTCAAGTCCTATCTTGTCGAGTTTGTCGATGGCGACAGTAATATCAACTATCTTGTCTGCTGCTCCTATGACCTCGGCAATGCCCGACAGAATCTTGCGGTTGTTAATTTTGATTTGCACACGAACGCCAAAACGGGTGAACACTGTGTCTATGATCTGCATCAACTCCACCTCATTGAGCAAAGAGTCCGACCCCACCACATCACCATCGAACTGATAGAACTCGCGGTAACGTCCCTTCTGTGGGCGGTCTGCACGCCATACCGGCTGAAACTGATAGCGCTTAAAAGGCAATTGCAATTCATCACGATGCATCACAACGTAACGGGCAAAGGGCACGGTGAGATCATAGCGCAATCCCTTTTCGCACAAGCGGGCTGCCAGATGAAGGGCATTGCGCTCTGCCAGTTCTTCGTCACTTACCTTCGAGAGAAAGTCGCCGCTGTTCAACACTTTAAAGAGCAGTTTATCACCCTCTTCGCCATACTTTCCCATCAACGTCTGCAATGTTTCCATCGCAGGCGTCTCTATCTGCTGGAATCCATAGAGCGAATAAACCTCTTTGATGGTGTCGAAGATGTAATTGCGTTTCGCCATCTCTACGGGAGAGAAGTCACGCGTTCCTTTGGGTATGCTTGGTTTTTGTGCCATTTATTTTCTGATAATGGTTTGGGCCCTATCCGGACCGATTGAAATAATCTTAATAGGAGTCTCCAGTTGTTTCTCCAAGAAACTGATGTAGTCTTTAAACTCTTTGGGGAACTCATCCTCGCTCGTCATGGTGGTCATATCAGCCTTCCAGCCTGGCATTTCCTCATAAACAGGATCGATGCCTTCCTCAATGCTATAGGGGAAATAGTCAATCAGCTGCCCGTTCTGACGATAGGCCACACATGCTTTCACGGTATCAAACCCGTCGAGCACGTCGCTCTTCATCATGATGAGCTGGGTGACACCATTCACCATGATGGCATATTTCAAAGCCACGAGGTCAATCCAGCCACAACGACGCTCACGACCTGTCACGGCTCCATACTCATGGCCGAGGTCTCGAATCTTCTTGCCAGTCTCGTCGAAGAGCTCTGTCGGGAACGGACCTGCTCCCACACGGGTACAATAAGCTTTCATGATGCCATACACCTCGCCTATCTTGTTAGGACCGATGCCCAAACCAGTACATGCCCCTGCACAGATGGTATTCGATGAAGTAACAAAGGGATAACTGCCAAAATCAACATCCAGCATCGTCCCCTGGGCACCTTCGCACAAGATGTTCTTACCGCTCCGCAACAGGTTGTTGATCTCATGCTCTGAATCAACAATCTGGAACTGTTTCATGTACTCAATGCCTTCCATCCATACTCTCTCGACATCGGTCAGATCATAATCCATATAATTGAGCGACTTCAGGATGGCCTCATGACGAGCTTTATGAGCGGCATATTTCTCCTCAAAATGGTCGAAGATATCACCCACACGAAGTCCTGTACGAGATACTTTATCTGTATAGGTCGGCCCGATGCCCTTTCCTGTAGTGCCCACCTTGCTCTTTCCCTTGGCTGCCTCGTAAGCCGCATCCAGCAGGCGATGAGTAGGCATAATCAGATGCGCCTTCCGCGAGATATGCAAACGTGAGTGCAGGTCGTGACCACTTTTCTCCAGGTCCTTGGCCTCCTGCATGAACAAATCGGGTGCAAGCACCACTCCATTACCAATCACATTCACTTTTCCACCCTGGAAAATGCCAGAGGGAATACTGCGCAAGACATACTTCTGCCCTTCAAATTCCAGCGTATGACCAGCATTGGGCCCACCTTGAAAGCGTGCTATCACATCATAACCGGGAGTAAGTACGTCAACTACTTTTCCTTTACCTTCATCGCCCCACTGCAATCCCAGCAGAACGTCTACTTTACCTGTTTTCATGAATTCTTATATCGTTTTTTGTTTTATTTTCTTCATCTGGCGTGTTTGCTGAGCAATGCAATTACTACAGATGCCATAAATATACATTGTATAAACATCAGGATGGAATCTCCGCAAACGTGTTTTCTCAAGTCCTTCCTTCACTGCCGGTGCCTTGATCTCTGTTACCTTTCCACACATCGTACACATCTGGTAGCAATGACTCGTGTTGGCATAGCAGGCCTCGAATTTTGTCGTCCGCCCAATCTGGTGCTTCACCACCAGCCGCAGTTTCAGCAACAGATTGATGGTGTTATAGAGGGTAGCACGGCTCACGGGGAAGTTCTGCTCCAGTAGTTTGTCGCTCAACTCTTCTATGCTAAAACGGCTGTTGAAACTATATACAATGTCAAGTACAGCATACCGTTCGGGTGTGCGGCGCAAATGGTTAGATTCCAAATAGGTGGTCAGAATCTGCCTCACCGAAGACTTCACATTCTCCTTCATTGCAAGCCATGAACTCTATTATCCGCACAAAATTACTATTTTTTTCTGATATGCGGCAATAAATCACGAAAAATCGAAAGAAATGCCTAGTTTTTTTATGATGCTCTCCGTCAGTTTCTCCTCAAAGTCGCCCAACGTGGCAAAGCGATTCAAGCAGGAAAAGGCTGCATGCCTCACGCCGAGATGGTCGCCGCACATCGCTGCCGAGGCTTGATCGAGAAACTCGCTGATGCCTCTTTCGTCGGGTTCCTGACCTTGGCTGAAGAGCCTGGAAAGAATATTGAAACCGCATATCTGCCAAAGCGGTTTGTCGGTGGCTATCCACCGATAGGCAATCACGGGCGCAAAACTCAGATGCTGGTACAGATAAAAGGCTGCCTGCTCGGCAATCTCCTGCGAGGGTGTCTGCTCCATCCATAAGTCTGCCAACTCTGGCGACATACGTTCGGTGGGCATAATGAGCAGGGCCATGATTTTACACTCACGGATATTCTCTTTCCATAGTTCTATCGCAAGGTCGTAGTCTTTCCCATACTCTCGGGCCATTTCCTGCAGGTGTCCCAACGAAGCCCCCCAGTTCAGATGATAGTCCACTCCCTTTTCGCGCATCGACTGTGCGGTCACGCCGTTCATCAGCAGCCTGAACGACTGCTTGATCTCCTTTAATTTGTTGTGCGTTTCTTCTTTTATCATTCTCAGTTTGGTAATAATCACCCTTATTCTTCATCGTGCCTGCAGCTCCTTCTCATATCAGCGCCGAATAATCGTTGCTGTATCTGAGCATCTGATGCTCATACGACTCTGTATAGTCCACCTTTACATCCACCATCTCTCCGTTCTTGTCAACCACCGGGTGCAAGACCGGATTCAGAAATCCTTTATAGGGAGCCAGATGGAGTTGCTCATAACGCTTCAGCACCTCCTGATGCAAAGCTCCATCGACCTTCACACCATATTTCTCAACCAACTCACGAGCCGCCACCAGATCGCCCTCACTCTTTATGCGCTGCACCTCAGTCAGCAGCGCGGCTATCAGCCGTCGCAGCTCCTCATAGTCGAGCACCCTCAGATAGGTCTTTCCGCCTCGTTTCAGCAGTTCCATAGCATGACCGTTCTCATAGCACCATCGTGCTATCAATGCCCTGTTGCGCATGTGGGCCTCCTCTATTTGGTGACCGGGATTGATACGGGTCAGTTGTGTCAACAGCCCATTCATCATATAGGTGTAGTACTGTGCCTTGTAGGCCTCGCTATCGGGCACCAGACCCAGCTCCACCAGCTTCTCGTCTGCCATATAGTAAAGCCCGAAGAGGTCGGCCCTCGCCTCCTCTATCGTATTGCCATAAGCTTTCAAGGCATCAGGACTCACGCCGGGCAACAACTGGCCACTGCCATGACCTAGACATTCATGCAAATCTGTATGCAAATCATCACATATATATCCATATCTGTCTATCAACGACTTCGTCTCAGCGTCAACAACAAACTCATCCATCATCCCGCTATTCTTCGACGCCGCATAGTAGGCCTCAGTCAGATTGCCGATGGTTACACTTTTACTGCCATGCTCCGCCCTTATCCAGTCGGCATTAGGCAGATTGATTCCAATGGCAGTCGACGGATACTCTTCTCCTCCCAGCATGGCTGCACATATCACATGAGCCGTGACACCCTTTACCACGGGTTTCCTGAAACGGCTGTCCACCGGAGAGTGATCCTCAAACCACTGTGCATTGCTGCTGATGAGCTGTGTGCGTTTCGTGGCTTCCAGGTCCTTATATTCCACTATACTCTCCCAGGTGCCTTTTAAGCCCAGCGGATCGCCATACACCTCAATAAATCCGTTGATGAAATCCACCTGCTCATCCTGGCTGCTCACCCATTCAATAGAATATTTATCGAAAACTCTCAAGTCGCCTGTTTGATAATACTTTATCAACAGCGCGATCACTTTCTCCTGCTGCGGAGTCTCGGCCACCGTCAGGGCTTTCTTCAACCAGTAGACAATACGCTGAATAGCTGGCCCATATTTGCCGCTGGCGCACCACGTATCCTCTACTAGCACACCATCTCTCTTCCTCAGCGTTGAGTTCAGCCCGAACGACGGTGCCTGATCGCCCGCCTGCTCTTTCATTTTACGGTAAAACGCCTCTACCTCCTGCTGGCTGACACCCTCATAGAAGTTGCAGGCAGAAGTCAGAATCAGGTCGTCACCATCGGACTTGTTCACCCGCTTCGGCAGCACCTCCGGGCGAAACATCACCTCCATCAAATCGTCCACAGGCTCCTTATAGCCCACCTCATCGACCACTTTCCTGAGAAACGCTTCCGTAAAGCCGGGCGAGAACTTCTCGCATCCGTAATGATGATAGATACCATTCGAGAACCATACCCTTTTCAGGTAGGTTTCAAGGGCCAGGAACTCCTCAGTGCTCCGGTCGCCATGATACGAAACAAACACAACCTCCAGCATCTTTCTGATACGGAGGTTGTACTTTCCAAACTGATCAAATGTGATATCCCGACCCCACAAAGCAGCTTCCGATAAAAAATAAACAAGCTTTTTCTGTAGTATCGACAGCTTATCAAAATCTTTCAAACGGTAACGCAATAATTGTATATCAGCAAATCTGGTATCTGTATAACAGAATTCTTTTGACATCCTACTCTTTTCCTACCTATTAATTTTTCTTAGTTCTTTTTTCTTTGTCCTGGGGCAGGTGCCGAAGCTTATACTCCCTAGGCGTCACCCCGTTAATCTTATAAAAAGAAGCATAGAACGACTGTCGGTTGGTAAAGCCTACCATGTCGCTGATATCTTCCATGTTCAAGTCGACATATCTGCGGTCAACGAGCATAGCCATTGCCTCCTCGATTCGGAATTTATTCACAAACGAGGTGTAGTTCATGTGAAACCTAACGTTCACAACAGCAGAGATGTAGCGCGTGTTCGTACCAAGATCAGCCGCCAATTGCTTAGCAGAATAGTTCTTGTCTTTGTACTTCTTTTGGATGAGAATCACTTCCAGGATCTTCTCTTTCAGATCATCCATCAATTTAGGACTAATCATACTGCGGTAAGCTGCATCTTTGTCCCTTCTTTCCGTAATGTTATACTTTGCCATACCTAAATGAATAAGAAATAATGAATAGTCTCACTATTAAAGTGCAAATATAAACATTTTTTTTCAATCTTCCAAGTGTTTGTTACTTTTTTTTTCGATAATTATTTAAATAACATAGTAAAAACACATTTACAGTTCAAAATAGCAATCGTTTCGCACCATTTTCTGTTGAAATATCAATTTTTGGGAAGTTGGGACGTTAGGAAGTTTTATAGATAAAAGATAACAGTAAAAAGTGAAAAGATACCCCCTGCATTTCTAAAGGATTACTCTACGCTCGCAGAGTAGCCTTGAACGACCCTAACTAACCTCTATTGAATACCCTACCTAACCTCCCCGTGGAGATTAGTTAGGGTATTTTAACATGAGGGGACTCTCAAGCTCGTAGACAAGCAGGGCCTCAACAGGCACCCTCCCATTTGGGAGAGTTGGTGAGGGGTCTGGAGTTGGTGGGAGACCTGGCGTTGCTGGCGTGCTATTCAGCCTCAAGCAAAAGTACGCGGCTCGACCAGTTGGTCTTCTTGCCCCAGTCCACATCGTGGGTGTAAGGCATTTCCAGGCCGTGGCTCATGAGATAGGCGCCGCTGTAGACTTTGCCTTCGCAACTGAGGGGGCGGCGGTCGATGCGGTTGAGCTCATGCACACGATAATTCTTCACTGCGTCCAGACCTGCCATCTTGACGCGCGGAAGATGCTCGTTCTGCATTTGCTCGGTCTTCCACCAGAAGAAGACAGCCTTGTCTTTCGGCTCACTGACATACATGAGCGAAGCCAGCCCTTTGTTCTCATAGGGCGACAAGAGGCGGTAGATATCGCCCAACTGCACCACAGGACGTATCTGTTTGTATTCGGCAATGGCCTTGCTGCACATCTGTTTCTCCTCGTCGGTCATGTTCTTGGGCTGAATCTCCATACCCAGTCGTCCGCTCATGGCCACATCGATGCGCATCTTGAGCGAGGTGGTGCGGTAAACGGTATGGTTGGGGGCTGCCGAGATGTGGCTGGCCATTGCAATAGCAGGGAAGAAATAAGAGGTGCCCCATTGCATGTAGATGCGCTGAAGGGCGTCGGTGTTGTCGCTCACCCAGAACTCGTCGAACCAAGGCAGCACACCCCAGTTGGCGCGTCCTCCACCGCTGGCACATGCCTGGATGGTGAGGTTGGGATATTTGTCGCGAATACGCTTGCAGGCAAGCTCGAAGCCACGGTGGTAGTCAATGTAGAGGTGGCTCTGGTCGGCCATGTTCAGGTATTGCGAGCCATGATTCATGATTGACATATTTGCGTCCCACTTGATATAATCAATCTCGGGATAGCGGGTCATGAGGTTGTCGACCACGCTGAACACGAAGTCCTGCACCTTCGGATTGGCCATGTCGAGAACCAGCTGGGTGCCTCCACGTCCTTTCACCACCTCGCGCTGGGGAGCTTTCACCACCCAGTCTGGATGTTTCTCGTAGAGCTCCGACACCGAGTTGGTCATCTCGGGCTCTATCCAGATGCCGAACTTAATGCCATGCTTCTTGGCGTCGCGCAACAGGCCCTCAATGCCCTCGGGCAGTTTCTGTCTGTCAACCTCCCAGTCGCCCAGGCTTGAGTTGTCGGTCTTGCGGGGATCCTTCACGCCAAACCAGCCATCGTCCATCACAAACAGCTCTCCGCCCATCTGGGCAATATCGCCCATCATCTGGTCCATGCCTTTCTGATTGATGTCGAAGTAGACTCCCTCCCACGAGTTGAGCAGTATCTTGCGCTCTTGGTTGCCGTGCATGAGCATGTATTTCCGTCCCCACTTATGGAAGTTGCGGCTGGCGCCCGAGAGACCCTCCTGCGAGAAGGTAAGGGCAAGAGCCGGGGTCTTGAAGGTCTCGCCGCGCTTCAGATGATACTCTGAGTTGTCTGGATTGATGCCAGCGAAGAAGTAATGATATTCCGTGTCATCGGTATCGATTTTCAGCTGATAGTTTCCACTATAGCAGATGGCGGCGCCAATCACATCGCCTGCATTCTCGCGGCCCTTACCATCGAGCGAGAACATCACTTCGCCGTGGTCGGTATGCGAATTGCGCACACCATCTTTGTTCTTCAGCAGCTTCACTCCGGGCGCCAGAGGTTCCTCCACTACCCTGCCCTCATTGCCCCATGACCCGTGAAGATGGGAAAGCCACACGTCGCCACGGCGGATGGGCAGGCAACCGGAATAGAACTGAGTGAGCGTCACCGTTCCCTTCTCATTATTGGTAATCTCTGTCCACACCTCCATCATGTCGACATCCTTATACTCTTTGTACTTCAAGTCGACGGTGACAGGATAAACAGGGTCTTTCATGTGAATGATGGTGATTTGGTTACCATCGTTTTTGAGCCTTTCGACACCAGTTGCCACGAGCTCCGTAGAGAGGTTACCATCAGCATGGCGCATGGCTAACGCGGCCTCGGCCGGCGCATTCATGCCATAGGCGGGATAAGCATCCATACGACCGCCGACAGGGCTCTGCAACTGCTGGAGTTCAGAACTGCTAAGATGCCTGCCGAAATACACATACTGAGGCTGACGGCCTTTCTCCACATTGAGCACCAGGCTCATACCTTTGGTCGAAACGACAACTTGCTCGGCCATAGCAAACGTGGCTACAGCCATCAGAACTGCGAGAAATAGAATTCTTTTCATAGGATTTCAGTTATTGATATACTTGTCTTTCCAATTCTTTGACAAAGATAAAAAAAATCCTTGAATCACGCAAGCGTAAAACAAGGATTGTATAAGATTGCACATAAAGTTGCAAAAAAAGTACTGACGCCGAGGGTGACTCACACTATTTTCTCATGCCTCAGCCAGAACGACAACAGGACACCGCATACACAAGGCCTCGGGAACTTCGTTCGCTCTCCCTTGTGACACCAGCCTGCCAGCTGCAGATGATTAGCTAAAGGAAATAATAAAGGAACGAGGCTATGCCTTCAAGGGCTGGTTTGCGCTGTCCCTCCACCTCTATCTTGAACTCAATCTCAGCCTTGCAAATGCCACGGAGATTCTGAATGTTGTGCAGCTTCGTGACAAGCCTTACACGGCTGCCCGTGACGACGGGAATGCCGAATCGCATCTTGTCCATGCCATAGTTGACCAGCATCTTGATATTGTTCACCTCGATAATCTGGTCCCACATATATGGCAGCAGCGAAAGCGTGAGATAGCCGTGGGCAATGGTGCTCTTATAGGGGCTCTCGGCCTTCGCACGGTCAACATCCACATGTATCCACTGGTGGTCGAGGGTGGCATCGGCAAACATATTGATGCGCTCCTGATCTACTTGCAACCACTCCGAACATCCTAATTGCTCGCCCAGATGGGCAGCAAACTCATCGTATGAATTAATAATCAACTTTGCCATATTCTCATTCTTTCATTTCTATTCATGCCGTTAAAACCATTCATCTCCATCCTGTTCGTGGCAATAGCTGCTGCCATCGAAGCAATGGGTGCAGACGTCGCACTTGGGGAGGCCTATGGAGTCGATTAAATCTTCCAACTTAGCGAACTTCAAGGTGGTCAGTCCCAGCCTCCGCCCTATCTCAGCCACCATACGGGTGTACTCTGGAGAGTCGGTCTTGGCATAGAGGTCGAGCTTAGCCTTATCATCTCCTTCGAAGTCGCGGATAATCCTGCGGGTAATCAGCTCCAGGTCGCTCTTCGAAGAGGTGAAGCCAATATACGGACATCCATAGACAAGTGGTGGACAGGAAATGCGGCAGTGCACCTCGCTGGCTCCATACTCGAAGAAGGTGCGCACATTATCGCGCAACTGCGTTCCACGCACGATAGAGTCGTCGCAGAACACCACACGCTTATCTTTCAGTAAAGCACCATTGGGCACAAGCTTCATCTTGGCCACAAGGTCGCGGCGGCTCTGGCTGCCAGGAGTAAACGAGCGGGGCCATGTTGGTGTGTACTTCAGAACTGCACGCTTATAGGGCACCTTATGTCCCTCGGCATATCCCAAGGCCATACCTACACCCGAATCGGGAACTCCGCATACACAATCCCCCTCTGTGTCGTCTTGCTCACCCATTTTCTCACCGTTGCGCTCGCGGACAGCCTCTACATTAATGCCCTCGTAGTCGCTGGCGGGGAAACCATAGTACACCCACAAGAACGAGCAAATCTGCTTGCGCTTGAAAGGCTGTTGAAGCACTTCCATACTATCGGCATGCAAGCGGACAATCTCACCAGGACCAATGTCACGCACTACTTTATAATCAAGGTTGGGGAAACTGGTGGTCTCGCTGGTCACGGCATAAGCTCCCTCCTTCTTACCGATTACTATGGGAGTACGCCCCAGAAAATCGCGGGCTGCTATGATACCATTTTCCGTCAGTATCAGCATCGAGCAGGAACCTTGTATCTTTTTATAAACAAGGTTGATACCTTCCACAAAAGAGTTACCCATATTGATGAGCAAAGCCACAAGCTCAGTCTGGTTGATATTGTTGGCTGACATCTCGCTGAAGTGCATCCGAAGCGCCTTCAGGTCTTCAGCAATCTCTGAAAGATTATTGATTTTAGCCACGGTCACAACAGCATAACGACCCAAATGAGAGTTCACAATAATAGGCTGTGGATCGGTATCGCTAATCACGCCTATGCCCTGATGCCCCACAAAGTTGTCAAGCTCATCCTCAAAGCGCGAACGGAAATAATTGCGCTCCAGACTGTGGATAGAACGGTTGAAGCCACGCTCCTCGTCGAACGTCACGAGGCCTGCACGCTTAGTGCCTAAGTGAGAATTGTAGTCTGTACCATAAAAGAGGTCGTTGACACAATCCTTAACGGAAATCGTTCCAAAAAAACCACCCATATTTATAAAAATATTCGTTTTGAGCTGCAAAATTACGAAATTCCACTCTATCTTCAAAACCTTTAGCCTGTTTTTTTACATACTTTTTTGAAGAAACATGAAAATGACTCTTGCTTTTTTACTCGTTTATTCGTATCTTTGCACCAAACAAAAACATCATCACTAAGAAATGCACATCGTCGTAGCTGGAAACATAGGCAGCGGAAAAACCACTCTCACCAACATGCTCGTCAAGTATTATGGGTGGAAACCGCAGATGGAGACCGTCGAGGAAAATCCCTATCTGGCTGACTACTACAAAGATATTGCCAGATGGTCGTTCTGCCTTGAAGTGTTCTTTCTAAAGCAGCGTTTCCGTGATTTGCTTGAGATTGCCCAATCGAAGGACACAATCATTCAGGACCGCTCTATCTTTGAGGGTGTCTATATCTTTGCTGCCAACAACAAGGAGATGGGCAACATGAGCGACCGCGACTTTGCCACATATATGGAACTGTTCCAGTCAATGATGAGCATTGTACACCTACCCGACCTGATGATATACCTGAGGGCATCGGTGCCACATCTCGTCGGAAACATTCAGAAAAGAGGGCGCGACTACGAGCAATCCATCCAACTGGAGTATCTTACTAACCTGAACAAACGGTATGAAGATTTCATCTATCATAAGTATCCCGGAAAGGTGCTCACCGTAGAGGTCGACCAAATGGACTTCCTGCACAACAGTAAGCATTTTGCGAGTATTGTAGACCGTATTGATGCCCACCTCTATGGCCTCTTCCCCGAAGAATAAGAATCATCTGCCAACCCATTCGTAAATCTAAATTCTATTATATAATATGCATATAGCAATAGCCGGAAATATTGGAAGTGGGAAAACCACCCTGACCAAAATGCTAGCCAAACGTTATGGCTGGACGCCCAGATTTGAACCTGTTGACAACAATCCTTATCTCTCCGATTTCTATGCCGACATGGAACGGTGGTCGTTCAACCTACAGATATATTTTCTGAATAAGCGGTTTAAGGAAGTTGTAGAAATTGCGAAGAGCGAGGAAGTTATCATACAAGACAGAACCATCTTTGAGGATGCTTGCATCTTTGCCCCCAATCTGCACGATCAGGGGAAGATGAGTGACCGGGATTTCGACAATTACAAGGATTTGTTCGACCTGATGATGTCGCTCGTCAAGCTCCCCGACCTCATGATCTACATCCGCTCATCCATTCCCAATATCGTGGCACAGATTCAGAAGCGAGGTCGTGACTACGAACAGACCATCCGGCTCGATTACCTGGAGGGACTGAACAAAAGGTATGAGGAGTGGATCAACGACTATAAAGGCAACTTGATCATTGTTGACGGCGACAATGTGAAGTTTGAGAGCAACCCACTCGACTTCCAACACGTCACCGACATGATTGACGCTAAACTCTATGGATTGTTCCCGCTTTAAGCACATCTTTTTTTCCATTACGAAAGACATTAATTCGTATAAAAAAGAGGCATATCCATATCACGGAGTACATCCATATAAAATCTATATCATGGAGTATATCTATATATAAAAGGTGAGTGGAGCCTCTCACCTTTCATTCTATTACGATTCTACCGTCGTTTCAATAAAACTCAAACTGACGATACTATAACAACTCAACCAGGCGAGCCATTTGATTGGGTATTCGAATCTGTTGTGGGCATTTTGACAGACACTCCTCACAATCCATGCATTGGTTGGCCCATGCTTCCTCGCTAAGCGCTTTGCGATAACCTTCGCGATAGGTGTTCAGCCTGGTCACATAGTCGGCACTACCCTTATCGGGCAGAGGCAGAAGTTTGTCGTTCACGGCACTATTGTAATAAGCAAAATTGCCGGGGATATCCACACCATACGGGCAAGGCATACAATAACGGCAAGTGGTACAGGGAATGGTGGGATAGCCCATCATTCCATCGGCAACCTTGGCCAACAGTTCCTTCTCGTGCTCTGTACATGGGTCTAGCGGTGAGAAAGTCTTCACATTATCTACTAAGTGCTCCATGTATGTCATACCACTCAACGTAGTAAGGATATTAGGAAGTGAACCAACCCATCTGAACGCCCACGAGGCTATTGTGTCGTCAGGACGCTCAGCTTTAAGCTGCTGGGCAAACTCCTCGGGGATCTTAGCAAGACGACCACCAAGCAATGGCTCCATAATGACATTCTGAATGCCTAGTTTCTCGCTTTTATTATAAAGGTATTCAGCGTCAGCATCTACACGTCGGCCGCCCTTGATGGAAGCATGCCGCCAGTCAACATAATTGAGCTCTATCTGGCAGAAGTCCCATTGATACTTGTCGTTGTGGTCGAGAAGCCAGTCAAACACCTCTACATTACCATGGTACGAGAATCCAAGGTTGCGTATGCGGCCCGCTTTTCTCTCATCGAGTAGCCAGTCAAGCAATCCATTATCGATAAACCTGGGATTGAAATCCTGCATGCCCTTGCCGCCAACACCATGTAGCAGATAATAATCGATATAGTCTACTTTCAGGGCTTTCAAAGAGTTGTAGTACATTTTTTTCGACTCCTCAATGGGCCATGTGTTAGGACTATAGTTCGACATCTTAGTGGCAACCATGTATTTATCTCGCGGGTAACGCGAAAGGGCAATGCCAGTGGCTGCCTCCGATTGCCCGCCATGATAAAGAGGTGACGTGTCAAAATAATTCACCCCATGAGCAATCGCATAATCAACCAGTTCATTCACTTTCTCCTGGTCTATGACTCGATTCTGTTGTGGGAGTCTCATCATTCCATAACCCAGTAACGAGACCTTATCTTGCGTGTGCCGGTTCACCCGATAGACCATATTGTTGTCTGTCGTAAGGGCGGAGGGTCTAGCGGCACGAGTGGATGAATCGGCCCATACACGCAAAGGGTCGATGGTCATCATGGCAACAGCAGAAGCCGAGCCGATGCCCAGTCGCTTAAGAAACTGACGTCTGTTTAAGTTTTTGTCATTCATTGTCAAATGCGATAAAAAATGTTATCATCGAAAAAATCGAAAAAGTGAAGAGTGAAAAGCAAATGTGTCGTTGAGAGAGAATACACCCTATTACTCAACCATTCACTTCTCACTCCTTCACGACTTAATTATTGATGTTGGTCACGAAGCAAGTCGTTCACCGTCTTGACAGGATTAAATGTTCCGAGAGGCACCTCAACGAAGACGGTATTCCAGTCGCTCATAGCACCATTCCAAAGACCTGGCAGCTCAAGTGCCTTCAGCTCACGGCCATTCTTCGACTTATTGCTAATGAATCCTGTCGACTTATCGACGAAATCAGGCAGATTGAAAGGTTTGCCTTCAAAGTCACGAACGGCACAAACCAAATCAACTGGGTTAAAGTGCGTTCCCTCGGTAAACATGCGCATATATTCTTCGTTGCTCTTATCAATCTGCGAGCTCTCAAGTATTTGCAGAGAGATAGTACCATCCTGATTGTAGGTAAGGAACGGACCACCACCAGGCTCTCCAACATTCTTCACCACACCGCAAACGCGCATGGGACGATTCAGCTTTTTCTTCAAGTAGATGACCAATTCTGCATCTTCCAACTCCTTGATGTCGGGCTTTCTGCAGCATAAATCCTGTTGTACGAAGCGAATGATTTCCTCAAGTAGCTCATGGTTATACTCACCGGCATTCAGCATTCGCAGATACTCAAAGGCACGTTTTTGCAATGTCACCAGCACTCCGGCTATGAGCTGCTTATACTCTACAGTCTCTTCTTTCAGACGGTCGGGCACCACATTGTCAATATTCTTGATGAAAATAACGTCTGCATCAATCTCATTCAAATTCTCAATCAAGGCTCCGTGACCACCCGGGCGGAACAGAAGCGAGCCATCCTCATTGCGGAACAGCGTATTATCGGGATTGGCAGCTACAGTATCTGTACTCGGTTTCTGCTCAGAAAAAGAAATATTGTACTTCACGCCGTACTTCTCTGCATAAATATCTTTCTTCTCTGCTACGCGCTGCTCAAACATCTCCATGTGTTCGTGAGAAACAGTGAAATGAACATTTGACTCGCCTGCGCTGGCAGCATAGAGAGCTCCCTCAACGAGATGCTCCTCCATAGGAGTACGCGGTCCATCGGGATACTTATGGAACAGAAGCATGCCTTTCGGAAGCTGGCCATAGTTAAGACCTTCCTTGTTAAGCATAGCTGCCGCAATAGCCTTGTAATTCATGTCGGCTAGTAATGTAGTAATACCCTTACCATAGAGTTCCATACACTTGGCATCCAATGCGTCATAGAATGCAAATTTTGTCAGATTCAGGAAATATTTCCTCTCAAACTCGGTGGTAGGCGTGTCGTAGTCGGCATTCAAGAAACTAAACATATCCTTGAACATGCGGCTAGCTGCTCCGCTGGCCGGAACAAATTTCACAATTTTATGTCCTTCATCCTTGTAGTTGTTCCAAGCTTTGACATACTGCTGACGCTCGTCTTCCGCAGGTGAAACAATACCCTTACCAATGGCTGCAGCTGCCTCCAGCTTCAAGAAAGGAAAACCTGTTTTAAAGGCATCCAGTTGCTGGTTGATTTGCTCTTCGCTGATACCTTTGCCAGCGAGTTGTTGTAGATCTTGTTGTGATAGCATAATTCTGTGTTTTATTAATGTATTGATGGTATTTTAGCCACAAATATAGTCAGTTTTTCTCAAAAAGACAAAGAAATCGGGAAAAAAGTGTATCTTTGCATGAAAAATCATCGACATATGAGCGACAAACTATTTTTTAGTGACTCTGAACGGAAGGAAACCTATTTGTTAATCACCCGATTACGCACTCTCCTGCGCGATTCTGTGACGGTTGAAGACGAGCATAAATTGCGGCGTCACATGAGGCTTGCTCTTAAAAACAACCAATTGTGGCGTGATGCATTCGGGCTTAACCCAGTACTACTTGCCTTCCAAACTGCACAGATTGCCGTTGAGGAAATTGGACTTAGGCGTGATGGTGTGCTAGCCATCCTGCTTCACCAGAGTGTCATCAATGGTTTTGTCAGCGCCGAAGATATCGCCAATGATTATGGCCAGAGTGTTGCAGGTATCATTCGAGGTATTGTGCGCATTCAGGAACTTTACAAGCGAAATCCTGTCATCGAGAGTGAGAACTTCCGCAACCTGCTTCTCTCATTCGCTGAGGATATGCGTGTCATCTTGATTATGATTGCAGACCGTGTCAACCTGATGCGCCAGATTCGTGACACAACCAATACTGAAGCCAAACTGAGGGTTTCAGAAGAAGCCAGCTATTTATATGCGCCCCTTGCCCACAAGTTAGGTCTCTATAAGCTCAAAAGCGAACTTGAGGATTTATCTTTGAAATACCTTGAGCATGATGCCTATTACCTTATCAAAGAAAAGCTCAACGCCACCAAAAAGAGCCGCGATGCTTATATCGAACGGTTTATAGGTCCTATTAATGAGCGTCTGACTGCAGCCGGTCTTAAGTTTCACATGAAAGGCCGCACAAAGTCTATTCATTCTATCTGGCAGAAGATGAAGAAACAGAAGTGTGGCTTCGAGGGTGTCTACGACTTGTTTGCCATCCGCATTATCATCGACTGCCCAGAACAGAAGGAGAAAATGCAATGCTGGCAGGTTTATTCCATTATCACCGACATGTACCAGCCCAATCCCAAGCGCCTGCGCGACTGGCTTTCGGTACCTAAGTCGAATGGATATGAGAGCCTGCATATCACGGTATTGGGCCCTGAGCAGAAGTGGGTAGAGGTACAGATTCGTACCGAACGCATGGATGAGATTGCAGAGCGAGGCTTGGCTGCCCATTGGCGATACAAAGGTGTCCGCAGCGGTGAAAGTGGAATGGATGAGTGGCTCAACAGCATCCGTTCGGCACTTGAGGCAGGCGACGACTTGCAGGTTATGGACACTTTCAAGATGGATCTCTATGAGGACGAGGTGTTTGTGTTCACGCCCAAAGGCGACTTACTGAAGTTTCCCAAGGGTGCTACCGTGCTCGATTTTGCTTATCACATTCACTCAAAGGTCGGTAACCAATGCACCGGAGCACGTATCAACAACAAAATTGTCACTTTCCGTCAACAGCTCCATAGTGGCGACCAGGTGGAAATCATCACCTCCAGTACTCAAAAGCCCAAGCAAGACTGGCTCAACATCGTAAAGACCAGCCGTGCTAAGGCCAAGATACGTCTGGCGCTGAAAGAAACACAAGTGAAGGACGGGCTCTATGCCAAAGAGACGCTTCAGCGGCGTTTGAAGAACCGCAAGGTAGAGATGGACGAGACAACAATGAACCACGTCATCAAAAAATTGGGCTACAAGCTCACTAGCGAATTCTACAAACAACTGGCAGAAGGCATCCTTGACATAAATGATGTTATCGACAAGTATCTCGAGATTCGTCATCAGGAGCAGAATCCCGTTAGCCAGCAGCCTACGCGTAGCGCCAATGAGTTTGAGTTCGAGAACCCCAACGAAGAGATGATCCGCAGCAACGATGATGTGCTGGTTATTGACCGCAACCTCAAGGGTGTTGATTATCAACTGGCTAAGTGTTGTCACCCCATCTATGGCGACGATGTCTTTGGCTTTGTTACCGTCAATGGTGGGATAAAGATTCATCGCACCGACTGTCCAAATGCTCCCGAGCTCCGCAAACGATTCGGTTACAGAGTTGTAAAGGCTAAATGGAGCGGTAAAGGGTCCTCACAGTACTCCATCACTCTCCATGTTATTGGCAACGACGATATCGGTATCGTCAACAACATCACGAGCATCATCTCAAAAGAAGAGAAAATTATCATGCGTAGCATCAGTATCGACTCTCACGATGGCCTTTTCAGCGGCAACCTTACGGTCATGCTCGACGACACCTCAAAGCTGGAGGCCCTGATAAGAAAGCTCCGAACAGTAAAAGGTGTTAAACAAGTGAATAGGGTTTGATAGTTAAACTTACATGTGGTAAAAGATATTGAAATGGAGGAAGAATAAGGACAATTCTTTATGAGCTGACATTATTAATCCAAACAATTGTCCTCTATCTTCCTCCAACTTTTACCAACTACTCTTGTTTTTCCTAAAAACTACTATTCTGTCACACGGAACCAATCAGCCTCTACCCAGCCACGGTTTGTGTTACCTGCAGGTTCAATGGCAACAAAGCCTATCTTGGCACCAATCCATTTTCCTTCCTTCATGGTGAACTCCATCCCGGCGTTCTTGAAACTCTTTCCATTAGCACTCCACAAGAATCGACACTTGCCATCGCGAACCACCATCCTCATGTAAATATCCTCATGAATAGCTGGTTGGTAGTCTGTCTGATCTACGGCTGTAGGCTTTAAAGTGGCGATGGTCTTCACCTCCTCCGGTTTGCCTTTGTCTGCCGCTTTGCAAGTAATTTGCTGCAAAAGGAACTCATCACCTACACGTCGCACCACCAAAGCACTATAGTCTAGTCCCATCATGATAATGCCTCCCATTTGGTTCTGGTCCTTGGCAGTCATTCGGAATTTAGCCGTAGCTGTAAAACGGTCTGTAGGAGTTTTTTGTAACAACATGTTAGGCACTTCCCACATGTTCACAAAATTTTTGCTCACCTTATGTGTATAAACGCGCATCGTGCCAAATGCAGTCGGCATCCCAAACTTTTGGTCATAATTAGCGTGCCATTGCCATTGCTTGCCCAAGAAAGGCATATCAAACTCGTCGCTCTCCACCGGATTCACTACAGTACGGGCTTCACTCTTAGGTTTACGATACTTCAAGACGGGTTCCCCATTTTTACCCATGATGGGCCACCCCGTCGACCAATCGACAGGCTGCAGATGTACGACTCGGCCATAGGCTTCTTTGTCCTGGAAATGCAAGAACCAATCCTCCCCGTACTTAGTATGTACCCATCCACCCTGATGGGGACCGTTAATCGAAGTACTACCTTGAGCTAGTACGACCTTGCTCTCATAGGGACCGTAAGGAGATTTTGAGCGCATAGCCAACTGGAAACCTGTTGGTACTCCCCCCGCAGGACACATAATCCAATACCACCCGTCTCGTTTATAGAACTTAGGACCCTCACATGTACGGTTTTCACCACCATTGCCATCAAACACGATAACAGGCTGACCAATAGCCTTTGTCCCTTCTGCATTCAATTCACGGACAGTCAAAACAGAAGCAAAACGAGAACGTGAGTTTGCCCAGCCATTGACCAGGTAGCAACGACCATTGTCATCCCATATAGGGGTCGTGTCAATCATGCCCGTACCGGCAATCACGCAAACGGGCTTTTCCCAAGGACCAGCAGGATTTTTGGTTTTCACCATATAGACGCCATAATCGGGATCTCCCCAATAGATATAAAACTCCCCGTTATGATAACGGATACTTGGAGCCCAGACACCTTTTCCATGAGCAGGCATATCGAACGTTTCATGAGGTTCAAGTTCTTGTATAGCATGTCCTATTATCTCCCAGTTAACTAAGTCTTTAGAATGAAGAATCGGAAGTCCTGGAATGCATTGGAAAGAACTGGCGGTGAGATAATAGTCTTCGCCCACCACACACACATCGGGATCGCTATAATCAGCATCAATAACGGGATTGGTGTAAGTACCGTCACCATTATCTGGCGACCACACTTTCGATTTGTACTGAGCTGCTAAAGTCAATGGGAGCAGCAGTAGAATGCCAATAAGAATTTGTTTCATTTGAATTATCTATTTTATGATGATATCTTCTTTCAATGGTGAACTTCGCAAAATATAACGGGTCTGATGAACAACTCTCATTACCCGTATAGGCTGCATACGGGTAGGCGTCAACGACAAAGCTACATGCCCCATAGTTCTACGCAAATTTACTTCTACGCATGGATTCAACAGGAAGCAATCTCCATCAGACTTAGCAACGACCATCATATCGACGCCAAATGGCCCATTGTATACACCTTTCAACTGCTGAGACATATAGTTGACAATCCGCATTTTTACACCCTCAACCAAATCAAGAGGAAGCCAAGCATTCAACCTCCTCATTTTCTCGGCTTCAGTAGCCAACAGATTACCAGTATAGGCACCATTCTGTGTTTGGAAGAGCGATAAGCCCTCATAAGTGACTTGCCCGTCAGGGTGGGCGTAAAACTCCATAGCGAAATCTAACACCTTATTATTATAAGCCTCTGCGACAACTAAGCCTTGATGGTGAATGGTGCGCTGAAACCAGCCGCTCTGCGATGGTGTTAGCTCCGAGCTAACATACTTAATGCCCCTTCCACTACTACTCCATGGGGCTTTCAGCACTACTCTTCCCCACTCCTTTATGGCCACAGAAAGGTCATCAGCAGAGCAGCATGCCATAGAAGCTCCAACCGTGCCATTCAGCTCTCTGAGCAAAGGCAACAGGTGTACGGCGGTCATTCGGCTGGAAAGCTCTCTTACATGTACAATTGCCGCTTTATCAGGAAGCAACTGGGAGGGTATTCCTGAATCAAGAAACTGCTGTCTGACAGCCATGTCCCATCCCCATACGGAAAACGAAACCTGCGTGTAAGGGAACAGTTTTTTCGAAATATCTCTCAGTTCATCGGCTGTTACAAATAGCACATTTGCTACTTGATGGCGATATCTTCTGGCAGCTTTTTCGGCATATTTCACATCCTCTACGAGCACTATATCCCCGTCGTCTGCCCACAAAGCCGGTATATATCCTAAGTCAGAACGAAGCTCTCTGGCAGCATGAGGTGGAGTGAAATGACAGCCGTTATGAGCCAGGGCCAGGTCGTGTTCCGGATTAAAAACATGAATTTTCATGAGCTTATTATCAAATGTGCGGCAAAAATAATAAAAAAAAACGAGATTTTGATAAGTTGAGTTTGCAAATTGCAGAAATATTACTATCTTTGCATTCTGAAACAAACAAGAAAAGGTATATAATGATGGAAGCTTTCTTTCGCACACATACTTATTTGGTTGAGCATGTGAACGCACCAGTACATCGAAATCTGATGGACGAGATTGACTGGAGTGATCGTATGATTGGCATCAAAGGTACTCGTGGCGTCGGAAAGACCACATTTTTGCTGCAATATGCGAAAGAGCATTTTGACACGAATGACCGCCAATGTCTTTATGTCAACATGAACAATTTCTATTTCCAGGGTCGGGGAATTGCCGATTTTGCAGGTGAATTCTACAGAAACGGTGGCAAGGTGCTCCTCATCGATCAGGTGTTCAAAGAGCCCAACTGGAGCAAGGAACTTCGTTATTGCTACGACCATTATCCCGAGCTGAAAATCGTGTTCACCGGCTCAAGCGTAATGAGGCTGAAAGAAGAAAACCCCGAGCTGAATGGCATTGTGAAAAGCTACAATCTAAGGGGCTATTCTTTCAGGGAGTTTCTCAACCTGCTCACAGGCAACCATTTCGAGCCGTACACCCTCGATGAGATACTTAACAACCACGAGCATCTTGTCAAACAAATTCTTCCCAAAATATCTCCCAACAAGTATTTTCAGGACTACATCCACCACGGTTTCTATCCGTTTTTCCAAGAGCATCGCAACTATTCGGAGAATCTGCTGAAGACAATGAATATGATGACAGAAGTGGACATTCTGCTCATCAAGCAGATTGAGCTGAAGTATCTGACGAAGATCAAAAAACTCTTCTACCAGCTGGCGGAGCAAGGGCCCAAGGCACCCAACATCTCACAACTGGCGCACGACATAGAGACCAGTCGCGCCACAGTAATGAACTACATCAAATACCTGGCCGATGCGCGTCTCATCAACCTTATCTATCCTGTTGGGCAGACATTCCCCAAGAAGCCAACGAAGATATTGCTCCACAACTCCAACCTGATGTACGCCATTTACCCAATACAAGTGGAACGGCAGGACGCTATGGAAACCTTTTTTGTGAACGCCCTTTGGAAAGACCATTTAGTGAATCAGGGAAAGAAAGACGGTTATTATATTGTCGACGAAACCAAGCGATTCCGTATCTGCGACGCACAAAAAACAGACAAAATACGCATGAATCCTGATACCATCTACGTCCGTTATAACACGGAGGTGGGCAAAGGCAATCAGATTCCCCTGTGGTTACTAGGATTTTTATACTAAAACATTATATTTTATTAATCAAACGAAAAATGGCAAAAGAAAAAAAGTTTATTACCTGTGATGGTAACGAGGCTGCGGCTCATGTGAGCTACATGTTCTCTGAGGTAGCTGCTATCTACCCCATCACTCCGTCATCTCCTATGGCGGAACATGTTGACGAGTGGGCTGCCCGTGGTCGCAAGAACCTGTGGGGCCAGACTGTCTCTGTTCAGGAAATGCAGTCGGAGGCTGGTGCTGCCGGTGCCGTTCACGGTTCACTTCAGGCAGGTGCGCTGACCACCACATTTACTGCCTCTCAGGGCTTGCTCCTGATGATTCCTAACATGTATAAGATTGCCGGTGAGCTGATTCCATGCGTGTTCGACGTTTCAGCCCGTACGCTTGCCAGCCACTCTCTCTGTATCTTCGGCGACCACCGGGATGTGATGGCTTGCCGCCAGACCGGTTTCGCCATGCTTTGCGAGGGTGGTGTGCAAGAAGTGATGGTCCTGACAGCCGTTGCCCACCTTGCAACTCTCGAGACATGCGTGCCGTTCGTTAATTTCTTCGACGGTTTCCGCA
>ODAI010424347.1_pt1 | contig 43268 bp, 36 predicted proteins | sample 1539321 | NCBI WGS metagenome assembly ODAI01 (sample SAMN02144231, study PRJEB22623) | gut metagenome | biome: sheep rumen | host: Ovis aries | place: New Zealand
AGAGACATGATCTGTGAAAAGATGGTCTTTTTCGTACTCATTATAGCAATATACAGCCACGAGAGGCCTAATTGCTAAAGTACAAAATTTAATCCAAAAATTCAAAGAACGCTATATTTAATTAATTATCAATAAGTTAAACTATATGCTCCGGATTTTAACCGGACAGCAGTGATCTTATTCCTTTTTTACAAAACCATGAATTCTTGGACGGAGTACGATACTTTTATAGATATAGAAATTCGTTTTACATCTTTTAACGCGGTGTTGAGATGTATAGTCATAAAGAATGGAAACAATATGTTTTGAAGAGGGTACGCGGAACTGACATGTCTGGCCCAGACAGCATATCGCCCAACCATTTATTTCCCGATGAACTTGCTGTCGAGATAGCGGTTGAAGGCCTCACGATAGTTGTCGCCAATGGGCAGATAGGTGTCGGCATCCATGATGACACGGTTTTTGTTGACTTCGCGAATGCGGTTGAGGTTGATGATATAACTGCGGTGGATGCGCATGAACCGCGACGCGGGCAGCCGCTCTTCGAGTTTCTTCATGCTGAGCAACACCACAATGGGTTTCTGGCCTTCGAGATGTATCTTGAGGTATTCGCTCATGCCTTCCACATAGCATATATCGGAAACACGGATGCGAACCACCTTATAGTCGGTTTTGAAGAAAAGCACATCATCGTCGGTCACTGCAGAGACGGTTGCCGTGTTCTGCAACTCATAGCGGGCCTTCACCTTCATGGCAGCGCGCTGGAAGTCTTGCAGGCCGAAGGGCTTGAGCAGATAGTCGACGGCATCCACACGGAACCCCTCGACGGCATACTCGGAATAGGCGGTGGTGAACACCACAAGTGGCGGCACAGCCAACTGTTTGACAAAGTCCATGCCGTTGAGGTCGGGCATGTTGATGTCGATGAAGATGGCATCAATCACTTCGCGCTGCATGATTTGCAGTGCATCGGTTGCGCTCTGGCATGCGCTCACCAGTTGGAGAAACGGCATTTTGCGAATATAGGCTTCCAGTTGCTGGAGCGCCAGCGGCTCGTCGTCGATGGCCAACACTTTAATCAGTTCATAGTTCATAGTTAATAGTTCATAGTTTTGAGTTCATAGTTTTGAGTTCTCTGTTCTTAGTGGGTAGTATTCGGTTCCCTTTCTTTTTAACTCTTGGGGTGAGGGGCGAGGGGCAGCAGCAGGAGCACCTCGTAGGTCTCTGGAGTTTCTTCAAAATCTAAAGTATAATTATCTCCATATAGCAGATTTAGTCGTTTTGTTATGTTTGCCAGTCCCACTCCACCCTGCTCTTTTTCGAGCGAGCCAGCGGTGATGGTCTGTTTGCTGTTGCGGCAGAAGAACTTCAGACGGTTGTCGTCAGTAGATATCTTGATGTGGATGAACGATTCTTTCTGGTAACTGACACCATGTTTGAAGGCATTTTCCACGAATGTGATGAGCAGCAGGGGCGGAATGTCAGCCTCGGGCATGTGGTCGGGCTGCTCCATCGTGATGTTCACCTTGTCGGTATAACGTATCTTCATCAGGTGGATGTAGTTGTTCAGGAATTCGGTTTCGCGCTGTACGGGTATCAGGCTCTTGTCTCCTTCATAGAGCACGTGGCGCATGATCTTCGACAGGATGAGTATGGTTTCCTTTGCCTTTTCGGGATCGATGTCCACCAGAGCGTGGATGTTGTTGAGCGTGTTCATGAAAAAATGGGGGTTGATCTGATATTTCAGATAGGCCAGTTGCTGTTCCAGGCTTCGCTTTTCCAGTTCCTTCATCTCCTTTGCATCCTCGTCCATCTTGAAATAGAGTTTAATGCCCAGGTTCATGCCCAGCATGAGAAGGAACACGATGATGGAGAACACATCATCGATGCCCATGCGCAGGGGCGGCACTCCCTCGGGCTTGTGTCTGCCGTTGAAAGGCGGATGGTGCATGCCAGCGTGTGGGTCCATGGCCAGAGTATCGCTACCGTGCTCAAAGTCAATGATGTCCATGCGGCCATCCTCCTCTCCATGCATCCTCCTTTCATCCATGTCGGGACCGCCAAAAGCCATTTCCTTATCGTGCATCATCGGATTGTGGGGACCGCGGGGACCTTCAGCAAATCCCATCGGCCCCGAATGACACTGATACAAGATGAATGCGACAAGCATCAGGGTGATGGAAGTGAAATAGAGAGCCTTCTTGTTCCGATAGATCAAGATGGGTGCCAGCAGGTAGTTGTGGATGACAAAGATGAGCAGATAAATGGCATACAGTTTCCATACACCCATCACTTCATGCCACTGGAATGACTGGTGAGGACCGGTTACTGAGCGCACATAGGTGGTGAGTATCGGTGCCATGAACATTATCAGCCACAGCACCAGATACACCAGATTTTCTTTCCATTCACGTTTCGTGATCTTCATATATCAATAACGGGATTTTTCTTTTTTATTGTGTTCGGGATGTTGGTCAGCATCATTCTTTTCCGGAACAATTGCAATAAGAGGAAAACATTACCAACGGCCAGGCATACCGCCACCACCTCCATTGCCGCCAGAAAACCCGCCACCGCCCATGGCGCCTCCTCCCATTCCGCCGGATGTGGTTGTTGACGTGGTGAATGTTCCTAACTTGCTCTCGCCGCTCACCGTGGCACCAGAGATAAACCCATAGAACTCATCATTGCCGCTTGCCGATGTGGCCGTGCTCAGCGTATAGGTTGTGCCAGAAGTGAACTTGGGAGAACTCACCTGCAGGGTGGCGTTGCTGTATGTACGCGGCGACTTGAAAGCGAAAATGTTGTTGCCACTGGCATCCTGAACGGTGAGATAGGCACCGCTGGAAACCGTAACGCCCGTGAGGGTGGCCTTCTGCTGTGAGCCGGAAGTGGCCTCAGCACCGCCGCCGATGCCGATAATGGTGCCACCGTTGAAACTCAGCGTCTTTCCTTCAGCAGCATCGATGCCCTCTTCCGGAGAACTGGTGCCGCAGCCAATCACCACACCGCCGTTGATGGTCAGGTTTCCGTTGGAATCAAATCCGTCATTTCCTGTTGAATAGCAGAACACATAACCGCCGTTGATGACCATGTCCTTGGCCGAGTTGATGGCATCGTCAGAACTATAGGCAGCCACGGTTCCTGCGCTGATGGTCATCTTACCTTTGCTTTCCATTGCCTCGTGGGCGGCAGCACGCGCCATGATGGAACCACCAGCAATGGTGATGTCGCCATCTGTCTTGATGGCTTTTGCCGACACGCTGTTGCTGTTGCTGCCTGAGGCAATGGCCTTGATGCTGCCGCCGTTGACGGTAAACGTCTGGTCGCCACTGATGCCTTTGCCTCCGCCGCCAGTGCTCTTCACCAGCAGTTCACCGTTGTTTATAACGATGATGCTGTCAGCCTTCAGAGCGGCGCAGCCCTTATACTCCTTGTCGTCGGAATCATATTCGGTGCCGCCGGTAGTGATGAGCGTAATTCGTCCGCCGTCAATCTGCACAAACCCGTCGGTCTTGATGCCTTTGGATGCGGCTGCCGACACCTCTACATTCACCACGCCGCCCTTGATGATGACACCGTCGTTGGTCTTGATGCCGTTGCTGGCGGTTGAATTCACATATATATTGGTATTAGGCCGGATATAGACATAGTCGTCGCTCACAATGCCGTTTTTGCCTTTCGCATAGACAGAGAGCCTACCCGCACCACTAAAGTCCAGTTTGCCCTCACTGAAGAAGGCGGCTTTCTGGTCTTCTCCATCAACCATGGTATAGGAGGTGCCGTCGGTAAGGGTGTTTTCCGTTCCGTCGCTCACCACCACATAGGCCCGCTTTCCCTGATTGTTGATAGCCGCACCCGACGGATTCGTAATGTTCACACCGTTGAGCGTGAGTTTGAATTTCTTGTCACTGTATATTTTGAAAGAACCGTCGGTGGTGGTTCCGCTCAGTTCATAGGCTATGTTCTTTGCCTCCGACTTCACCGTGACATGCGCTCCGCTTTTGCTCACCGTCACGCCATCGGCACTTCCACTCACCGAAGCATCGCTACCACTAAAGGCAATCTTGATGGTTGCCACGGGAGAAAACGTCTCCACATAGTCTTCGTAATAAGTGTCATTCGAGCCAGGAATAGTCTCGGTTTCAGACAGTGGGTCTGTATTGATGCTGATATCGAAAGTTCCTAACTCACTGGTCAGGGCAGTGCCAGTGCTGGCACCACCGCCTATGGAACCACCTTCCATATTATTACCCTGACCATTTGCCCATTCTTCATAGTCGCTCCAGGGATCGTCCGACGAGCAAGATATCGAGACAACCGCTGCGACTGCCATTAACATATAAACAATCTTTTTCATAATCACACGTTTTTTATTCTTACATCACTTATTTGGTGATGCAAAAATACATATAATATAAATAGGTGGAAAAAATATTCAGCAAACGCACTGATTCTTTCAGCGAACAACCGGATGGCTAAAAGGCCTCACGGTATTTGCTTTCCTCCTTATCTTCCAACATACTGAGATAAGAACGATAGCGGCTCTCGGCAATATAGTGTTCTTCCAGGGCTTTTCTCACTGCACAGCCCGGCTCGTGGGTATGGGTACAATTGCGGAATCGGCAGTCTTTTGAAAAATGGAATATTTCCTTGAAGTAGCCGCAAATCTCTTCGGGCTCCATATCGAATGAACCGAACCCCTTGATGCCCGGAGTGTCAATCAGCCATGTGTCGGAAGTGGATGAGGGGTGTTCAGACAAAGTTGGTCGAAGCGGCACCATTTCAGAGAAGGTGGTGGTGTGCATGCCCATATTGTGAGCGTCGCTGATTTCCGATGTGCGCAGGTTGATGCCCGGCACCATTTTGTTCAAGAGAGTGCTCTTCCCCACTCCGCTATTGCCGCTGAACACCGTGATCTTCCCTTTGAGCATCGGCAGCAATCGGTCGATTCCCTCACCCGTGGAGGCTGACACTGCCAGACACTGGTATCCGATGGTTTCATAGAGCGAAATCATCATGTCCTGATAATGGCGCTCTTCATCATTCAGCAAATCAGTCTTGTTGAAAACCAGAATCACCGGCACGCGATAGGCCTCGGCACTGGCAAGGAAGCGGTCGATGAAGGTGGTATTTGTCTCTGGATAGTTCACCGTGACAATCAATGCTGCCTGATCCACGTTGGCCGCAATGATATGACTTTGCTTGGAAAGGTTTGGCGATTTACGGATGATATAGTTGCGCCGCTCTTCAATGGAAGAGATGAAAGCCGTTCCTTCCTGATTGGTAATGATAACGACACGGTCACCCACAGCCACCGGATTGGTGCTGCGGATGCCCTTCAGTCGGAAATTGCCTTTGATTTTCGATTCAACAATCTCACCGGTATCGGTCAGCACGGTGTACCACGAACCGGTGTTCTTTATAACCAAGCCCTTCAACGAAACGATGAACTAAGAACGATAAAAACGATGAACTAAAAAGTCAAGACTCCAAAGCGAGAAACCATGCACTAAACGGTCATGATCTCCTTGTTCTTCGCCTCAATCAGTTCGTCGATTTTCTTGATAAACTTATCGTGAATCTTCTGGAGTTCCAGTTCGGCATCCTTCTCGTTGTCCTCGCTCAGACCGTCCTTGATGGCCTTCTTCAGTTTCTCCTTGATGTCGCCGCGCACGTTGCGCACCTCCACCTTGGCCTTTTCGGCTATCTTGTTGCACTGCTTGGTCAGTTCGCGACGACGCTCCTCGGTGGGCTGCGGGATGTTCAGGCGAATCACCTCGCCGTTGTTCTCCGGCGTGATGCCCACATCGCTGGTCATAATGGCCTTCTCAATGTCCTTGATGGCTTTCTTGTCCCACGGACGGATGGCTATGGTACGGGCATCGGGGCAATTCACGCTGGCCACCTGGTTCAGTGGAACCTTGCTGCCATAACTGTCCACGCGCACTCCGTCGAGAATGGCCACGTTGGCACGTCCGGCACGTATTCGGTTCAGGCTGTCCTCCAGATACATGGCCGCCATTTCCATTCTCTCTTCACTTTCCTTTAATGTTGCTTTTACATCAATCATACCTTGTTATTATTAGGTTTTAAGTTTGCAATTCTTTTTGGTTTTCAGTTTCTGATTGACAAAGTTAGTGTATTTTTTCGAATCCGCAAACATTTTCGCAAAAAAATACCGCTTTGGCATTCTTTTGCGCCATATACCCGCTATGGGCGATACAGATTGTGCGAGACAACGGCGCACAACCGCTCAAGCCATTCCTTGTCCACTTCGTCGAAGGTGGCCAGTTCGGTGCTGTCGATATCCAGCACGCCCGCCACTTCGCCATTCCCGTCGAACAGCGGCACCACAATCTCTGAGCGGCTCAGCGAACTGCATGCGATATGCCCTGGAAACGCCTCCACATCTTCCACCACCACCGTCTGACGGCGAGCCCATGCTGTGCCGCACACGCCCTTGCCATATCCGATGTGATAGCAGGCCACGCTCCCCTGAAACGGTCCCAATGCCAGTTCGTCGTTTTCCACCAGATAGAATCCCACCCAGAAAAACGCCAATGCCTCCTTGACGGCTGCCGTAACGTTGGCAAGCACACTAATGCGGTTGGTTTCACCCTCAATAAGGCTCTCCACCTGTGTCAGCAACTGCCGATAGATTTCTCTTTTCTCCATAGTCTCATTGTATTTTCAATTACATATTTACTTTTTCTTGCCCTTGGTAGCCTTTATTTCTTGAAAAATCACTATCTTTGCAACCCGAAAAAGGCATCACATGACAAACGACTCATTACTCCAAACGCTGAAAGAAATAGACGGACACCTGCTGACAGCCATCAATTTCAACGGTCCAGATGCTTATGGATTGTTTTGGAGCCTGTACACCGACCGGCTCACGTGGCTTCCCTTAGCAGTCGTCGTTTTCTTCTATATGCTCAGAAAAGGCGGATGGCGCAACGCGCTCCTTCTGTGCATGTCGATAGCAATCATGTTTATGCTCAGCGATTTCGTCGTGGCCAGCATCATCAAGCCCCTTGTGGCCAGGCTGCGACCTTCTCACGACCCCGCCATCATGGAGTCGCTGAGTTATTTCCGCGGCTATCGGGGCGGGCAGTTCGGGTTTCCGTCTAACCATTCCAGCAACGGCTTTGCCGCTGCCACATTCATCCTGCTCCTGTTCCGCCAACGTGTGGTCACCGTCTGCGCCTTTCTCTGGGCCATCGGTTCCTGCTATTCGCGCCTCTATCTGGGCGTGCACTTCCCCTCAGACATCCTCATAGGAGCCCTTTTAGGAATTGCCTCGGCCCTCCTCGCATACCAGATATATAAGAAGAGTTACCGCTGTCTCGGCCAGCACTGCGCGATGCCCCCATTTGAAACCATTAGCGAGGGGCGCGAGCCATGGGGCATTGCCGCCATGTTCCTGCTCACCATCATGGCCTTAGCCGCCTGTGCCGTCATCTATGCCAGTTGACTCTCCACCCGGTTTGTCAGTTCCACAAACTGCCCTATGCTCAGTTGCTCGGGGCGCATGGTCATCATTTCCTGCTCAAAGAATGCCGCTTCGGGCATATTCTCACGCCCGAACAACTGCCTCAGGCTCACCCTCAGCATCTTGCGACGCTGGTTGAATACGGTTTTCACTACGCGCCTGAATAGCACCTCGTTGCACCCCAAATCGGTCACATCATTGCGTGTCATGCGGATAACGGCGCTTTTCACCTTGGGCGGCGGATTGAACACATGCTCGTCTACCATGAAAAGATAGTCAACATGATACCAAGCCTGGATTAAAACCGACAAGATGCCATAAGCCTTGCTGCCGGGCTGCGATGCCATGCGCAACGCCACCTCGTGCTGAATCATGCCCGTGCAGCAGGGTATCAGATCCTTGTTGTCGAGCATCTTGAAAAAAATCTGTGAAGAAATGTCATAGGGATAATTGCCCGTGAGCACGAAGGGCTGTCCGTTGAACACCTTGTTCAAGTCCATACGCAGGAAGTCCTCGCCAAGTATATTCTCGCGCAAACTAGGGAAATGCGCGTTCAGGTATGCCACACTCTCGCGGTCTATCTCCACCACCTTGAGCGGTCTGGGCTTCTCCACGAGGAATTGCGTCATCACGCCCATGCCTGGCCCCACCTCCAGCACCGGCAAGTCGCGGCACGCGTCCACCGTGTCGGCAATGCGCTTGGCAATGTTCAGGTCGGTCAGGAAATGCTGTCCTAAGTTCTTCTTCGGTCTTACTTGTTTCATGCTGCCCTCTTTTCTTTTTGCATTATATTTTTGTGCACGGCATATTTTTCCGCTCCGTGCTTCTGCTACGCTTGTGTCAGGAATTCCCCGAAAGCGATGCAAAGATATTCATAATTTCCAAATAAACAAAACCTTTCGCCCCATTTTCAAAAATATATCCGCCACCACCGCCCGTGTTTCCGTTTTTTTTCGTACATTTGCAAGCAATAACATTCTATCAGACATTTCGCATTGATGAGAGAGGCAAGCCATAGTTGGAGCGAACAAGAGTTCAAGAGCCAGTATGTCAGATACTACAGGGCTCTTGTGGTCTATGTCTTGAAAGCAATCGCTGACGAAAACGCGGCTCAAGACATCGTGCAAGAAGTCTTTCTCAACATTCTCAGGCTGAAACGTACATTCAGAGACGAACTACAACTGCGCTCATACCTGTATGCCAGTGCACGCAACAAGGCTCTCGACTATCTGAAACACCTCAATGTGGAGCAAACCTTCATTTCAAAAGTAAAAGACGGTACCTCCTGCTACGCAATTACCGCAAGCGGAGAAGAAGAGTTCTTTACCGAGGAAGTCTATCGCCGCCTGTTCGAACTGGTCGATGCACTGCCTCCCCGTCAGCGCGACGTATTCGTCAAACTGATGGAAGGTAAGAAGTTGCACGAAATAGCAGAGGAAATGAACGTCAGTTTCGAAACGGTGAGAACCCAGAAAGCACGCGGACTGAGCGTTCTGCGCAAGCACATGAACCCAGAAATGGCAGTGGTGCTGATCTCCCTGATTGGCTAAGCATTGCCCGCTTCAGACTCTTTTTATCGGAGAACAAATCACATTCGAGGCATGTACGAAGAAGAGGATGCTCTCCGATGGGAAAACATCCTCTTCTTAATGTCTTGATGGAAAACCAAGTAATGCGGGCAATGCCTCTTAATGTCTGTTGCCCTCCAAGGCCATGATATTCATGAGAGCCGTGTAAAGCATGTTCGTATCCATGTCAAGCAGTTGCTCACGGATAAAACGAGAGGCCTTTTTCCTGGTTGCCTCGTCGCCACTGCCGAACTTCGCAGAAAGACCTTCCAAAAGACCGGCCTGACCAGTTTCACTGATCTTTGTAAAGAGCGAGCGGCAGAGTTGCAGATAGTGGTCACCGTCGCCAGCATACGCCTCCATCAGTTTCACACAGTTGTCGTAACTGCCATCATTACCCAGTCCCATCTTCTTGATGTTCTTCTTAAAGGCATCCATGCTCTCGCTCGTGGCTTTCATCGAACCCGAGAGCACAGAATAGACATCACGCTGGAAGAGGTTGCCAACGATTTTGTTGATTTCCTCTTTCACATCAGCAGGGAACTTCTTGATGTTATCCATCATAAACCGGGCAGCCTCATCCTCTGTAGACTGAGTGTACTCCCTATAGACGAACATATTGTCGGCATTCAGGCGCTCAGCAGCGGGCAATCCTGCATAATAGTCGGCCACCACTTTTCGGGCCTCTGCCAACAACTCATCTCTGCCGGAGCGGCTGTCGAAAGCCTTATCGGTCAGATAACCGGCATATTTCTTGATCAGGTCGGCCGAGCGCTCGCCGCCATCATAGCGCTCCTTCATCTTCTCGGGAGTGGAGTTGGGATCGAGCAGTCGCTCCATCTCTGCAATAAAGCCGTCGGGCTGTTTGCCACCCACCATGCGAGCCACCTCGCTCTTATCGTGGTTCAGAAGGAGGAATGTGGGATAGGCGGTTACCTTATAGGTCTTTGCAATCTGCACGCCCTCACCCTTCTCTGCATCAATCTTGAGACAGACAAACTTCTCGTTCATAAAGTCGCCCACCTTCTTTTGTGGGAACACGTCGCGCGCCATCATCTTGCATGGGCCGCACCATGATGTCATCACGTCGATAAACACCAGTTTTCCTTCCGACTTAGCGGCAGCCACTGCCTGGTCGAATGAGATTTCGCGGAAATTGGTCTGTGCCTGAACCGTAAAGAAAGCCATAGCCAAGCATGCTAAAACAATCTGTCTTTTCATTTTGACATGTATACTAATTATGTATATTGATAATGTTATTTCTTTGATGTTTTGTCAATGATGTCTTGATAAAGGCTGATGAGATAGGCCGTCATGGTGTATTTCTTGCCTTCATACTCGAACTCTCGCTCTTTGCTGGTGTCCACTTTTTGCAGTGCGGCAACGCGCTGTCTGGCATATTTGGCAACACTCTTCATGGCCTTTTTGTTGGTGCCGTATTCGCTGACGAGCGTCTGCATGTCGTTGGCAATAGTGTAGTCTTCGATTTTTTCACCGCCTTTCATGTCATCGGCGATGCCCTGAAGGATGGCAGGATAGTCTTTGGCATATCTTGCCTTGGAACGCAAGGTGGATTTCACGATGTCGTCAATGTTGCTCACGCCGTAGTCGGCCATCTTCTGCTTGTAGGCGTTGAAGGCAGCCTCGTCGAAGCCTTTATACTGTTTACCATCAAATTGCATGCATCGCAAAGCATACTGGCTCCATGTAGCATTGAGTGCGGTGACAGCCTTTTCTCCCTGTGTGGCCTTCACGGTGGGAAGTTGCTTGTATACAGCAAGGAACACTTCATCGTCGGGAGAGAAACCGCCCTGGGCAAAGGCCGAATAGAGCCCTTTGTCGGATGCTATCTGCTGGCCGCTCTTTCCGCTGAGCAGTGTGGTAGCCACGTTTTTCAGTTCGCCGCGCATATAGTTTTCATTGAGCAGTTTCACATAATCCATCAGGAAACTCTCGCCACGCTCGCCCTCGGCAAACTTTTTCTGATACCATGTCAGCCCCTTCTCATTGCTGAGCACGCCTTCGACGCGCTTGATGAACTCAGTAATTTGGGCTGCGCCCACGCATCGGCCGCGCAACTGACCATCGGACTCAAGTATCAGGAAGGTGGGATAGGCATTCACGTCGTATTGTTTGCCCAGTTCGGGGCCTTCGCCCTTCTCCATGTCGATCTTGAAGTTCACGAACTTGTCGTTGAAGTAGTCGCCTGCCTCTTTCTTGACGAACTCCCTTGTAGCCATCATCTTGCAGGGACCGCACCAAGAGGTATAGCAGTCAACGAATATCAGTTTGCCCTCGGCCTTGGCCTGAGCCTTCACTTCTGCGAAGGATTTCCCTTCTGCGAAGTTAATTCCCTGTGCAGCCGTAGTCATGCATACGGCCACGGCTGCCAGGATGGTAAGAATTGTCTTTTTCATTTCAATAAAACTATTTTTCATTAATAGGTTAGTCTTGAACGGCTCTGCTTGCACTGACGGTGGAGGTGTACATCATGCTCACCACACGTCCTGTCCCCTTAATTGTATACACAGGAGCACCGTCGGGTTTTCCGCCCAGTTGATTATAGAACCGCAAGGTATACTCGTTGCCGCTCTGTGTTCCCACCACGAAGTAGTCGGTGTCTGCCGATCCAATCCATTTGTCAGAGATGTAAGTGATGGTTTCGCTGCCTATTCCCTGAGCGTTAATAGCCTGCTCTTCGCCGGTGTTGATGTCGTAGCCGTAGATATGATTGTTGTCAATGGTGTATATGAACGAAGATGAGTTGAAACTCACTGTAAACACATTGCCTTTAGCGAGATGGCTGTCGCTCTTGAGAAGAACGGCTTCTGATCCCATGATACCAGAGTATCCCATGGAAGCCAGTTTAATGATTTGCCGTTCACCGGATGCATTCTGCAAAAGGAATACAGCCCCTCCTCCAGAATTGCTCCAACCGCAGGCTATGCAGTCCCACCCAGTGAGGTTGTTCACCTGTACAGGCATGTCATCTATCGGATTAGATCCGCCGTTATAGTCAACAAAGAAAATGGAATGGGTCTTTTCGTTCCAGCAGATGGCATTAACATCGCTATAATACATCCACTTGTCGAAAACCACAAACTTGCTGGCACCGCCACCACCGGCAATACCATAGAGTCCAGGTCCTGGCTGCATAGCAAAACTGTACTGGCTTCGCACACCCTCGCTGGTTAAGAAGATGTTGCTCCACATACCATTGATGATGCGATATGGCTGTTCATTGGCACCTAAAGCCCCATCATAAAGAAGGCGGCTATTGTCAAGCACGCATTTCAGGTCGCTTGTACGTAAACTGCGTATGGAGCCGTCGTTGGTTGTGAAGGTAACGATGCTTGAGCCAGCCTGTTGGTTGCTGACATCGTCGATGTAGCCATGGTCGAATGCCATGCTTAGGGCTACAGGTGCACCAGTCATGGCAGAACCTGTGGTGGCAGCAAACAAGTCGGAAATCAGTTCGTTGTCATCCGGTCGGAACACATCAAACTCGGTGTTTCCGTCTACAGTCTGCTTCAGAATGTAGTATCCATTTGTGAAATTGGTGCTGGTCCTCAGCGTGGTATTGATACTTGCCGTGTACCCGTTTTCGGCTTTCACGTCGAGACAGACATGGTAGGTTCCAGGAGTGAGATTAACCTCATAGTCAAGATCTTTCTGGCTACTGATTAACTCCCAACTGTAATCTTTCTGCGGACGAGCATAATATGCAAGGTCTGAAGCATTGTCGTCAATAAGATACCAATTGTAAGAGAGTTGGCTGTCGCTATAGTTGGTTTTGATTACCGGGGAAATCTTAAGATGATTCTTTTGGTAGGAAACAATGCTATAGCCGTCTTCTGCAAAACCGGAAATCTCAATGGTGGGAAGCGTACCGTTAGGCAGTTCGCTGTCGTCGGTATAGTCACACGATCCCAGCAGCAGAGGCAGAAATGCCATCAAATAGAATAAACTTATCTTTTTCATATATTCAGTCGTCTAAATGTTTTCGTTGAATTAAACATAGTAAGCACCAAAACTGAAAGTAACGGGAGTGCCGTCAGCCTCTTTCAGGATGTCCTCTCCACGTGCAGCGCGGGCAGCGTTCTCGGCCTCTACAGCCTTATAGAGTTTTGTGGCCAAATAAGCGATGTATCCGAAATCAGAGAGTGTACTGATGAAAGCCTCGTCCCATGCCAACCCAGTGTTGTCTATCATGAAGCGGTGCTTCACAGGACCATAGGCATCAAAGTAGTAGTCTAAATACATTGAAGACCAGTTTGTCGGTTTCGAGAGTTGGTTTGAAATCACGAGTTTTGCCGTGCGATAGGGAGGAAGTCCCTGTTTAAAGTTCTCATTCTCCTTGATTTCAAAATAGAGCCTAACGTCTTCAGTTTCCAGCGAAGGGTCTTTCAGCACCAGTACAGGCACCTTTACCGTATTTGCTCCTGCTGGAACAATGAGGAATTTCTTCATCTCCTCACTATCGAAAGCCACATAATGCTGTCCGGCTACGGCATCTTTCTGCCCTTCGCCAGCACTTACCTGCCGCATTTCAAAAGAACGGTCTTGGTCAGAAAGGAATCCCTGCGTGTTGACAGTGAACCACACGGTGTCTTTCTGCACATTAGAGCCGGCAAACACGAATGAGTAACTGGTCTCTTCGGCAATGCCTGTCACATTGTTGAGCGTAAGACTGAAATTCAGTTCATTGTCAGGATAGTCATATACAGGAAGATCCTGTTCGCAACTCGTAGCCAAGAAACAGGCAGCGAGAAGCATGAGTATGATAAAATGTCTTTTCATGTTGTTGTCAAATTATTGATTGTCTTCATCAATGGTCAACTATTTTGATTCAAACTCAGTGTCGGGCAACGGCAGGACGTATTCACTCTCTTTCACTGTGGGAACACGCCATTTCATCTGGCTACTGCCATGACTCTTATAGTAGTAGAACATCTGGCCTTCAGCAAACAGTTCTCTCATGAACTCTGCCTGCACCACTGGCTGCACGTCACTGATTGAGGCAAAGGCATCTTCAGTGAGCAACACGTTGTGGCTGCGCTGATATGTGTTCCACAGAGAATTGGCTTCAGAAAGGTCGGTTGTAGTCTCTATCGCGATGAGATACAGTTCGCTCATGCGAAGCATCGGAATAACAAGATTGTTGAAAGTTGGGCTGCTAACATTGTCGTCTTTTGTGTCATACCAGTATTTTTTGATACATGGGAATGGATTGTTTTGTGAGGTAGCCGCCTTACGGTTCCATACATACAGGTAGCGATTGTCGGAAGCGACATTTACGCCTGCGAAAAGTTCATTGAACATTGTCTCTGAAATGGCCAACGTAAGAGGTCTGAGGTTACCATCAACATATACACGTGAAGTGCCGCCTCCTACATAGCGCGAGGGGGTATAGTCGAGCAGATCATACTTGCTCAAGGCAAACAAGCATTCATGCGGAAGGGCAAAGCAGTTGTTTTGCAAATCGGTCATTCCTGAAAGCGAAACGATGCTCTCGCCGTCTGTCCTTCCTTTTGCATTGATTACCTCCATGGCTAAACTATGGGCACGTGTGGCATCGCCAGTATACATATAGAAGCGTGCCTGCAATGCTTTCACTGCCCAATAGTTCAGACGGTAGCGGCGATACATCAGGTAAGAATCCATGTCTTCGTTATTGTTGTAATAAGAAAGACTGTAGTCCATCACCGGGTCGCTCTTTTCCAGCAGTGACACAGCCTGATTCAAATCTTGTTCCACCTTCTGAACAAAGGCATTGTAGGCGTAGTAGGCGGGATATTCTTTTATGCTTGCCGTTTCACAATAAGGCAAGCGCACGTTGACTGTGGCACTCTTTGGCAACTGACCGAAAAGTCGCAGCAGGTCAAAATGCACATATGCGCGGATGGCATATGCCTCTCCCTCGATGACGTTCCGCAACTGGCTGTCGTCAATGTTGTTTCCCTGCTCATTGAGGTTTTTCAGCAGCAAATTAGTCTGCACAGCCACATTATATAGTTTGCCGTAAATGGCCTTAATAAGATCCTTGGCATTGATATTCTCATAGTCGTGCTGCTCAAAATAGTAGAGTCCGAGATCATCAGGGTAGATGTTGCCAGGCGTATACCAAAGGTTTGCCAGTTCTTCCACTGCACCCATGGTGAGGTTCTCACCATAGATGGCACGATCGCCCATGGTGAGGTAGATACCAGTCAGGGCATCTTTGAATCCGCCCTTCTTGGTAAACATGTCCTCTTCCTTGGCTTCTGTTTCGCTGCGCACGTCAAGCCAGTCGTTGCAAGATGCAAAGAGCAATGAACAGGGGGCCAGCAGCATGATAAATGCTTTCACTCCGGCCTGTTTCACCTTATTAATATATATCTTATTCATATTATTCATTTTTTCTGTTTTTCAATTAAAACGAAAGTTTTACGCTTGCCTGCAAGTTACGTGCATATGGATAACTGGTTCCTCGTTCACGTTTGATGCTTGAGAAGTAGAGCAGATCGTTCATGTTCACGGCAAAAATCACGGCATTGCAACGGATGGCTTTACGAATCCAGTCGGTGTCCCAACGATACTGCAAGCCTACTGTCTGCAACTGTAATACATTGTCTTTCATCACATAGCGGGATGTTGAATGATGGGCATCTTCGTTGTTGGTCAAGCGCTTGAAGAACGTAACGTCTCCTGGTTGGAACCAACGCTGGCTGAGCACCCGCTCGTCAACATTTTGTGTGCGGATGGTAGAGATGGGCACTTCCACGCGGTCACGCAGTGTGGAGTTATACGCATAGCCACCCCAATGATAACTGAATGAGAAGTTCAGGGTGAATTTCTTATAAATCAACGTGGAACCCAAGTTACCACGATAAAGGGGTTCTGCTGAACCCAGGAACACTTTGTCGCCGGCATTCCACGTTGTGGTTTGGTTGCCATCACGGTCGATAAAGATCTCGTTACCCGTACTGGGATCAATGCCCAGCGACTGCACGGCATAGATGGAATTCTGAGGACGACCTTCAAAAAACAGGGTACTTACGTCCACATTCTGTTTCAGATACTCCTCGTTCTGAATTTTCACGGCATCTGAAAGTTTTGAAATCTCGTTCTTGTCGTAAACCAGTTGCCCGCTAATAATCCAGTTGAAATGATGTTCGCGGTCTCGGATGATATATGCTGCAAGAGATGCCTCGAAACCATTGTTCTTCACTTCTCCCACATTAGCAAGATATTGTGAGAATCCTACTGACAGGGGCAGGTTCATATAGGAAAGCAGATTGCTGGTGTTCTTGGAATAAACATCCAACGTTCCTTTAATTCTGTCGTCCCACAGGCCAAATTCCAGACCCACGTTGAATTCCTTCGTCTTCTGCCATGTGAGGTTGCTGTTTCCCAGTCCGTTCACTATGGCACCCGTCCAATTGAGGTATTTCTGCGTGGTGATATAACTATAACTGGTAACGGCTCCCGATGTGCTTGACAACTGTGAACCTGTCTCACCGTATGAAGCGCGCAGTTTCAACCTGTTCACCACGTCGTTGTTTTTGAAGAGCCATTTCTCATTGTGCAAGTTCCAACCGATTCCTGCACTCCAGAATGGTGCCCACTTCTTGTCGCTTCCGTAGGCAGAACTTCCGTCAATACGATATGAAAAGTCAACATAATAACGATTATCGTAAGTGTAGTTGATGTTAGAGGTCAAGCCTAATCGGCGTGACTTCGACTTGCTTCCGTATGGCGAACTGTTCTGTGCATAACTGCGTCCTGATGTAATACTGGTGATGTCTTCGCTTGAGAAGCCCTCTGCCTTGAAGTTGTAATTGTATGTGTCGTATGTGGCCACCTCATAGTTTAAACCGGCATACAACTGGTGTTTGTCTGCAAACGTGTTGTTATATGCCAGTGTGGCACTGGCATTGAGGTTGTTGTTGCGCCCTGTTCCATAGGTATATGAACCACGGCGCAGATATCCCTCATCGGTGGAATACTGACTGTCGTTATAGAACGTGGAGTGCTCAGAAGGAAGGAAATAGTCGCTAGTGTTGTCTGTAGAAGAAATACCGAACTGACCGCGAAGGCGCAATACGGGAAGTATGTTCCAGTCAATGGAGAAATTGTTGTCAATTTCCTTATAGCCGTTCTCGTTGATAATGTTGAGTGAGGCATCATAGAGGGGATTCTGTATGTCTGAATCTCCTTGTGCAGAGAAATTCCTGACAAGCCGTCCGTTCTCATTGTATGGAGAATAGTAAGGCAACATGGCAGCATATTTGCTGAATGTTCCATACTTGCTTTCGCGGCCTTTGTTGATGCCGATAGAGGTGTAGTTGCGGAAGGTGAGGTTCTTGATGGAATACATCAAGGTGATACCGCCGTTGAACGTTTGGCGCTTTGATCCTTTCATGGCTCCTTCTGTATTGTTGTAAGAAAGAGAAGCGCCCCAGCGAAATTCTTCGTTACCGCCCTCGAAGCGTGCCTTGTAGTTCTGTCCGACACCCATGCGTACAGGTTTAGCGAGCCAGTCGGTGTCTATGCCGTCGAGTACATTATGCAGTTTGTCGTAATATCTTTTGCGCAGATTCTGTTGCACAAGAGGTCTGCTGCTGTCATTATAGATTCCGGCATCAAACTCCAACTGAAGTTTGTCGGCAGCATTCAGCAGGTGATAAGAACTGAGGTCTGGCATTTCGATGGTTGTTCCAACCTCGATGTTGGTCTTTAACTGTCCGGCCGTGGGGCGCTTAGTAATCACCACAATAACGCCATTGGCACCGCGAGAACCATAAATAGCCGTGGCTGCGGCATCTTTCAGAATGTTGATGCTCTCTATTTCATCGTCGTTGTAGTCCATCAACTTGGTGAGTGAGATTTCAAAACCGTCCATGATGATGAGCGGCGTGTTGGTGGAGTTCTGGACACCCTCGTTGAATTCCTGCACATTGGTGGGCAGCGAGGCACTTCCTCGGATGTTCAGTTGTGGCAGGTTGTTGGGGTTTGAACCGTTGATATTGTCAATGGCAAAGTTGATGCTGGCATCGATGTTCTTCAATGTCTGCAATAGGTTCTGGCCGCGATTGAGTTCTATTTGTTCTTGTGTAATCTGGCTTACGGCACCAGTATAACTCTCTTTTGCCTTGCTGAAGATACCCGTTACCACCACTTCGCCCAGTTGGTTGTCAGAGCGCATCACCACGTCGCGCGTAACATCGGCATTGCCTTGTGCTATCTGAACGTATTCGGGAGAAAGTCCTACATAGGAATACTTCAGCGTGGTTTTCTCTACGGGAATCTTGAATGTGTAGAATCCCTCGGCATCGGTAACGGTACAGACGCGCGTCTCGCCGATGCAGATGGGCGCTCCGATGATGGGTTCGCCGCTCTCGTCGCGCACATATCCCTTAATGGTGCGCTCCTTACCGCTCATCTTTTGCTGAGTGATGGTAACGATGTTTCCCTTGATGGTGTAAGTGCAACCGATAAGGGCTGTTACCTGATCAATGACCTCTTCTGCTGACTTGTTGGTCATGCGGAGGGTTACTTTGGGCCAGTTCTTGGCCAGCCCCGCATCATAGAAGAAATCAAGTTTGGCTTTTCGATGAATCTCGTCAAGCACTTGCTCAACAGGCAAAGATTTCACGTTGATGCTCATCTTCGTGTCGGCGGGACCTGCTGCATAGGCAAGCGCAGGAAGCAAGAAACCGAACACTGCAAGAAGAACAACACGGAAACTTGGTTGTCGTCTTTGTTCTTTCATAGACTTACTTTTTAATGATGATTTTGTTATTATTAAGTTTGATGGTATATCCCGTTACCGCTTCTATGGTTTCCATCGTTGACTGTATATTGTCGTAACGGCTGAAACTGCCATAGAATTTCTGCTTGGCAATATCATCAGATGAGAATTCCACTGTCACGTTGTACCATTTGGCCAGCACGCTCATGATCTGCCTAAGTGTCCAGTCGTGGAAAATGAAATCGCCGGTGTTCCAAGCAATATAGGGTTCCACGTCAACGGTGGTCAACTGCAATTTCTCTGACGACAGTTCACACTGCTGCCCGGGCTTCAGCATGATTTCCTTGCCTCCGACAGGAGTAACCGACACGGATCCCTTCACAAGGACAACAGAAGTGAAATGGTTGGTGTTCACGTTGAACTCGGTGCCGTACACCTTTACATCCCCATTTGGGGTATGCACGATAAAAGGACGGCTCTTGTCGCGGGCCACCATAAAGTAGGCCTCACCGTCAAGAACCACATTGCGGTCGCTACGGCCGAACTTTTCAGGATAAATCAAGTGCGTATTATAATTAAGGTGTACCAGCGTGCCATCGTCCAGCGTAAGCCAGAACTCTTTGTCGTGGTGGGTGGTGATGCGACGCGCGGCCAGCAACTGCTCTTTGGAGAAGGTGGAAGGTGAAAGGCTTGGGGCGGAACTCTCATCTCTGCCTGCTTCATTCAAAACTCGCCGGTCATCTTTTTTTTCTTGATTCTCGTTTCTTCCTACTGAGTTCTTGGCACTCAAATCCAAGACTTCCTCAATCACAGCATCAGTTTTCCCGCTCTGCGCACTCTGTCGCATGGCTATTTGCACTGATTCTGATATTTCAGGAGGCGTCACCTTAGTATATTGAGAATACCAATAGCCCACTCCTGCCACGATGAGAAAAAGGACTGCAGCAGCATATTTCAGGACACGAAGAAGTGTGAAACGAGATTCCTTGTGTATCTTGTCTGTCTCTTCATTATCATCCAACGACTCATTTCCTATAAGGTTCTCCCACGCACGCTCAACGTCCAAATGACGGTAAATAAAATAATAGGTAGAAAAGTCTGGAGCATTCAACAACTGCTCATACTTTTGCCTGTGCGATGGTGAATCGTTGAGCCACTGCTCCAATACCTTTTCTTCGTCGGCAGTAATCAGACCGGCAATTTTATGGTAAATAATCTCGTTGATATTCATATTTATGGAATTGTTTATATAAGTGATACGACTGTCTTCAAAAAAGTGGGGACAAAGAATCTAAAAAAAGTGATTGTTAGAATAAAAGAGCAATGGTCAGAATCCCTCACATTCGCCAACCACCCATCAAAGGAATTCAACAAAATTTGTTAATTCTGATTCTATATCTGAAAAAAGGTGTACCTTTGCATCTACATGGAAACGAAAAAGAACATTGGCAACGTTCTGAAGATATTACTGCCGCTCCTGTTGGGCGGGGCCATACTCTTTTGGATGTACCGCGGGTTTGATTTCAGCCGCATCAAGCATGTGCTGCTGTATGAAATGAACTGGTGGTGGATGCTGTTGTCGTTTCCATTCGGCATCCTGGCGCAGTTGTGCCGTGGCTGGCGATGGAGGCAGACACTGGAGCCTGTTAACGAGCATCCGCGCTTGTCAACCTGCGTGCATTCCATTTTTGTTTCCTATGCAGTAAGTCTTGTGATTCCCCGCATCGGGGAGTTTGCACGTTGCGGGGTGCTTAATCGCTACGATGGTGTTTCATTCTCGAAAGCATTGGGAACGGTAGTCACGGAAAGAGCCATTGACACTCTGTTGGTGATGCTCGTCACGGGATGCACACTGCTGTTCCAGATGAGCGTCTTCGGCACATTCTTTGAGAAGACCGGCACAAGCATGGACAGTCTGCTCCACCAGTTTTCATGGGCTGGCTATCTGGTAACCGCCATCTGCGGCGCTGCTGTACTCTGGTTGGCGCATGTTTTGCTGAAGCGCCTATCTATATATAATAAGGTAAAGGCAACGCTGAACGGAATCTGGCAAGGCGTGCTGTCGCTGAAAGACGTACGCAACATCCCACTCTTCGTTGTGCTCACACTGGGCATCTGGGTGAGTTACTTCCTGCACTACTACCTCACGTTCTTCTGTTTCGACTTCACCAGCCATCTGGGGCTGTCATGTGCATTGGTAACATTCGTGGTGGGCAGCATCGCCGTCATCGTTCCCACACCCAACGGAGCCGGTCCGTGGCATTTCGCTGTGAAGACCATGCTCATTCTCTATGGCGTTGCCGACGAGCAGGCACTCTATTTCGTACTCATCGTGCACACCATACAAACCATGCTGGTGATAGCCTTAGGCGTGTATGCATGGATTTCATTGGCATTTACTAATAAAAACAAATACTATAAACCTTTAAAACAACAAAACCATGAGTGAAATTAAAAATCTGAAACCAGAGTGCATCTGGAAGAATTTCTATGCACTGACACAAGTTCCACGCCCAAGCGGACATCTCGAAAAAGTACAGCAGTTCCTGCTTGAGTTCGCAAAGAATGCAGGCGTAGAGGCTTTCAAAGACCCTGCTGACAACATCGTGATGCGCAAGCCGGCATCACCGGGCATGGAAAACCACAAAGGTGTTATTCTGCAGGCGCACATGGACATGGTGCCCCAAAAGACTCCTGAAAGCACACACAACTTTGAAACCGATCCCATTGAGCCGTGGATTGACGGTGAATGGGTGAAGGCCAAGGGAACAACGCTCGGTGCCGACAATGGACTCGGCGTGGCTGCCATCATGGCCGTGATGGAAGACAAAACCCTGAAGCACGGACCGGTGGAGGCATTGATTACTGCCGATGAGGAAACAGGCATGTTCGGTGCCAACGCTCTGCCTGCCGGTGAACTGAAAGGCGACATCCTGCTGAACCTCGACTCAGAGACTTGGGGAAAATTCGTGATTGGTTCTGCCGGCGGTATCGACATCACCGCTACACTCGAATACAAAGAGGTGGAGACCGATGCTGAGGATACAGCAGTAAAAGTAACGCTGAAAGGCTTACGCGGCGGCCACTCCGGCCTGGAAATACACGAAGGCCGTGGCAATGCCAATAAGATGATGGTGCGTTTCGTGCGCGAAGCCATTGAGAATTGCGAGGCACGCCTGGCCTGCTGGCAGGGCGGCAACATGCGCAACGCCATCCCATTCAAGGCCGAAGTGGTGCTCACCCTTCCCAAGGAGAACCTGGCTGCACTGAAAGAACTGGTGGCCGAATGGAAAGAAGACTTCGTTGACGAATATAAGCATATTGAAGAGGGCATCGAATTCTTTGCCGAAGACGTGGAAACGCCGAAGACAGAGGTTCCAGTGGAGATTCAAGATAACCTGGTGAATGCCATCTATGCCTGCCATAACGACGTGGTGCGCATGATTCCATCCTATCCCAACGTGGTGGAAACCAGTTCTAATCTCGCCATCATCGACATCGAAGGCGGCAAGGCTTCCCTGAAGATTCTCGCCCGCTCAAGCCGCGAAGACATGAAAGACTATATCGTGAACATGCTGCAGAGTTGCTTCAACATGGCTGGCATGAAAGTGGAGACCGCTGGCAGTTATGGCGGTTGGGATCCGAATCCAGACAGTGAAATTCTACACCTGCTCCTGAAAGAGTATAAGGAATTGTTCGGAGAAGACGGCATCATTCAGGTGGACCATGCCGGACTGGAGTGCTCGATTATCCTCGGTAAGTACCCCAACCTCGACGTAGTGTCATTCGGCCCCACCATGAAGTCGCCGCACACTACCACAGAGCGCGCCCTTTGGGCAACCGTTGAACCGTTCTGGGCATTGCTCAAGAAGACACTTGAAGACATTCCCGTGAAATAATCACGCATACCGAAGGCTGGGAAGCATCTGTTTCCCAGCCTTTTTCTTTTGAACACTCAGATTCCGGCACCATCGGTAAAGCCCGGATGCTGTTGCGGGGGCTGCTGCCTGACGATGGCGCGGGGTGGAATGTCGCGCGTTATCCAGAGGTTACCGCCGATGATGGCGTGGCTGCCGATGTGAACACGACCTAACACCGACGTGTTGGAATAAATGGTCACGTAATCTTCCACTATGGGGTGGCGGGGCATGCCGGCAGGCCGCCCATCAGAGCCGCGGGTGAAGTGGCGCGCCCCGAGGGTAACTCCCTGATAAATGGTGACATGGCTGCCTACAATCGCCGTGGAACCGATGACGACACCTGTTCCGTGGTCGATGGCGAAAGCCTCGCCGATGGTTGTCGCCGGATGGATGTCGATGCCCGTTTGCGAATGGGCCTGTTCGGTGATGATGCGGGCAAGCAGCGGTTGACCGAGTTGGTGGAGGACGTGGGCTGTGCGATAGTGAATCATGGCGGTGGTTGCCGGATAGCAAAGCGCCACTTCGCATACCGACGTTGCCGCAGGATCGTTCTCGGCAATTGCCTCGATATCTGTTCGCACCAAACGGATGATTTCGGGCAGTTCTTCTATAAAACGCTGGGCCACGTTGCGGTCTGCCACCATTTCAGTCACCCGCTGGAAGATATCGTTAAGAAGTGTTTCTTCGTCTGACTGGTGTTCTTGAAGCGGCACTACGACATCCCTGATCTGTTGTAGCAGTTCGGCTGCACGGGCGGGCGACGGCAGGGGTGATTCGGGAATGGGGCTGAGCGAAGTGAAGATGACCGAGGGTCGGCCACCAATGGAAATGTTATTCATACGTTACTCTCTTTTATAGAATGATGTGATGTTTTCAAAACGGAGAAAAGGGTGCTGTTCAATCGAACAGCCCCGTTGACAGATAGCGCTCACCCGTGTCAGGCAGCAAGGCCACGATGGTTTTGCCGGCGTTTTCGGGCTGGCGGGCCAGTCGCAATGCAGCAGCATAGGATGCCCCTGAGGAGATTCCCACCAGGAGTCCTTCGCTATGCGCCAACAGGCGGGCATGGGCGCGGGCTTCATCATCGCTCACGGTAAGCACGGCATCTACCACTTCGGCACTGTAGGTTTGCGGAACAAAGCCCGGCCCAATGCCTTGAATCTTGTGCTTGCCGGGCATTCCAGTGCTCAGAACGGCCGACGATTCAGGCTCTACTGCTACCACACGCACCGACGGATTATGACGTTTCAGTGTGCGGCCGCTACCACTGACGGTGCCGCCTGTTCCCACTCCAGCAACGAAGATATCAACCTCTCCCTCGGTGTCGCGCCATATTTCCTCTCCCGTGGTGCGCTCATGTACGGCGGGGTTGGCGGGATTGACAAATTGGCCGAGGATGATGCTGCCCTCGGTGTCGCGATGCAACTCCTCAGCCTTGGCAATGGCTCCCTTCATTCCCTCGGCTCCGGGGGTGAGCACCAGTTCTGCCCCATAGGCTTTCAGCAGGTTGCGTCGTACCTGACTCATGGTGTCGGGCATGGTAAGCACAACCTTGTAGCCGCGGCTGGCTCCCACCCACGACAGACCAACGCCGGTGTTTCCGCTTGTAGGCTCAATAATGGTGGCTCCGGGGTTTAGCCGCCCGCTTTGCTCTGCATCCTCTATCATCGCCAAAGCGATGCGATCCTTCACACTGCCACCAGGGTTGAAATACTCCAACTTCACCACCACGCGGGCCAGTTGACCTTCTTGTTCTTTGACACTCAACAACGGGCTCTGCCCGATTAACGCTGTAAGACTTTTGTAAATCATAATGATAAATGAATAAATAATTGTGGATGTTTGTATGCGACCAGTGAATGCAAGCATCGGCAACAAAACTTCAGGCTCCGCCAATCGCATATGGATTAGCGGAGCCTTTTGCTGTTATTCTGTGACGATGCTATCTCGTTGTCCGTTTAGAACATGAGCAAACACTGACATCCGCTAATCAAACAATTAGCGCAACAACAAAGACCTGTTATCATCAGTGTTAATTCTCTCATATTCAGATGTGCAAGCCGTGATTCTATGGCTTCACGGGTGCAAAGATACAAACTTTTTCCGAGCAGCCAAATATTTTGTATTATTTTTACAATGTTTTTTTTGATGTAGAACAGTTTAGACGGTATATTAGGTAGAGATATGCACAGAGATAGCAGAATGAAAATCTATTCAAGGCTACTTTCAACGAAAGTTTTCTTAAAAACTGAAAAAATCTTCGTTCATCATTCTTCGTTTTTCAATATAATTTGTACCTTTGCACGCGATAATGCGCCATCTGCCCACGGCGGAAGGCTTTTTACTAACTAATAAATACCAATATGGACGATTATCCGGCGGACAGTTTCGAGAATAATTTGGGCTGAGGGTTACCTTTCCGCTGGGCTAATCCTTTGCCACAGTTGTAGAACCCGCTCAACCCCAGACGCAAGGGGGCGAGTAAAAGAGTAAAGGATTAGCAAAATGAGAACATACTGGAATACAAGCAACGGCTTGAAGACAATCCCAGAATGGGAGCCGAACTGTTGGATACAGGTGACGTGTCCAACAGAAGAAGACCAGCGCATGCTGGAAGAGACTTATCACGTGCCCGATTATTTCCTGCCCGACATCAGCGATACCGATGAGCGCGCCCGCTATGAATACGATGACGGATGGATGCTCATCATCCTGCGCATACCCTATGTCAAGGAAATACGCTCAAGGACGCCGTATACCACCGTGCCGCTGGGTATTATCCACAAACGCGACGTGACCATCACCGTGTGTAATTTCGAAACCAACATGATGATCGACTTCGTTAGTTTCCAGCAAAAGCGCGGCGTTGGATTCACCGACTATGTGGATATGATTTTCCGACTGTTCCTTTCTTCTGCCGTGTGGTATCTGAAACGGCTGAAGCAGATCAACACGCTCATCGAAAAAGCCAAACGCAACCTCGACCACAACGTGGATAACGAAAGCCTCATCGGACTGAGCCGACTGCAAGACTCGCTCACCTATTTCAACACATCTATTCGAGGCAACGAGAACCTGCTGCAGAAACTGAAGTTCAAACTGCAGGTAGACGAACTGGATGCCGACCTCATTGAAGATGTGAACATCGAGATGACACAGGCAAAAGAAACAACAAGCATCTATTCCAACATTCTCGAGTCCACCATGGACACCTACCAGAGCATCATCAACAACAACATGAACAACGTGATGCGCACACTCACCGTGGTTACCATCCTCATGATGTTCCCCACACTCGTGGCCGGATTGTTCGGCATGAACCTGGTAAACGGCATGGAGCACAGCAAAATGGGATTCATCATCGCACTGGTCATCTCCATAGGCGGAAGTGTGCTCACTTGGCTGTTTTTGAAATACAAACGGCTTATTTGACAGATTTTTTGAAAAATTTTTCCAATTTATTAGGATTTTTCATTTTATTTTATTAAGTTTGCACCCTATAATACTATATTCTGCTCACCCTCTTGAAAAGGGGAAAGGGCAGGATGTGGTTTGGAGTTTACCTTGAATTACGAACTTAAAAATCATTAAAATGATGGACTCTCAAGAAAACGTCCTCTTGAATGAGGAACAGTCAGAAGTAAAGAATGTAGAAGAAACTGTTGTAAACGAGCCCGTTGCCGAGGAGCCACAGCCCCCCGTTGAGGAACCGCAGGCACCAGTCACCGAGGAACCCGCCGAGGAGTCGCAAACGCCCGATGCAGAGGAGCCACAAGCACCAGTCGCTGAGGAGCCGAAAGTCTACAAGACAAAGGCAGAGGTGATTGAGCGTATCAAAGAACTGGCCCACGGAGACGAAGCCCCCTCGAAAGAAGAGGTTGACATGTTGAAAACAGTATTCTATAAACTGCATTTTGCCGAGCGCGAAGCCGACCTGAAAGCCTACCTTGACAACGGTGGCGAAGCAGAGAAATACCAAATACTTCCTGATGAAGACGAGAACGTTTTCAAGGCAGAAATGAGTCTCATCAAAGAAAAACGTGCCAAGTTGTTCTTGGAGCAGGAGGCTGAAAAGCAAGAAAACCTGAAACGCAAACTCGAGATTATCGAGCAAATCAAGAACATGGCTGTTTCTCCTGAAGAAGCCAACAAGAATTTCCAGGAATTCAAGAAGTTGCAGCAGGAATGGAAAGAAATCAAACTCGTGCCGCCAGAAAAGGCAAACGAACTGTGGAGAAACTACCAGTTGTACGTAGAGCAATACTACGATTTGCTGAAACTGAACAGCGAGGCACGCGAATATGACTTCCGCAAAAACCTTGAAATCAAGACCCGTTTGTGCGAAGCAGCAGAAAAACTGGCAGAGGAAACCGATGTGATCAGTGCTTTCCACCAGTTACAGAAACTGCATCAGGAATTCCGTGAAACAGGTCCTGTGTCGAAAGACTTGCGCGAGGAAGTATGGACTCGATTCAAGGCAGCCTCCACGGTCATCAACAAGAAGCACCAGCAGCACTTTGACGAACTCCGTTCAAAGGAAGAGGACAACCTGGTTCGCAAGACCGAACTCTGTGAGAAAGTAGAGGAGATTGCCAAGCGCGAGCCAAAGGGTGCCGGCGACTGGGAGAAGTTCACAAAGGAAATCATTGCCATACAGGCAGAATGGAAGACCATCGGTTTCGCTCCCCAGAAGATGAACGTAAAGATTTTCGAGCGCTTCCGTGCGGCCTGCGATGAGTTCTTTGCCCGCAAAACTGAGTATTTCAAGCAGTTGAAGCAGAAGTTTGCCGAGAATGCAGAGAAGAAGAAAGCACTCGTTGAACAGGCTCAAGCCCTGCAAGACAGCACAGAATGGAAGTCTACAAGCGACAAACTAATTGCCCTGCAGAAGGAATGGAAGACCATCGGCATGGTTCCCAAGAAATTAGGCGACCAATTGTGGAACGATTTTCTGGGTGCCTGCAACAAATTCTTCGAGGCACGCAATGCCGCCAACGCAGGAACGCGCGGTGTCGAGCGCGAGAATCTGGAAAAGAAGCGCAGCATCATTGCCGAACTGAAGGCTCTGTCAGAGAATGCCGAGGAAAACATCCAAGAGAAAGTACAGGATCTGATTGAGCAATACCAGGCAGTGGGACATGTTCCGTTCAAGGAAAAAGACAAGGTCTACAAGGAATACCACGAGGTTCTCGACAAACTGTATAAAGAACTCAACATCTCAACAGCGCGCCGCCGACTGAACAATTTCAAGAGCAGCATCAAGAACATGGCAGAGCGCGGCAGCGATGCCCTTGACAACGAGCGTTCACGCCTGATGCGTCGCTATGAGAGCATGAAGCAGGAGATTCAGACTTACGAGAACAACCTGGGCTTCCTCAATGCAGCCAGCAAGAAAGGCAACAGCCTCATCGACGAGATGAACCGCAAGGTACAGAAGTTGAAGGACGACTGCGAATTGGTAAGACAGAAGATCAAGGCTATCGATGCTGAGAACACCGAGGAATAACACATTCCACTGTCCAAGAAAAGACAATTACAGCATAAAAAGAACCTCGCGGAATCAACGAATAACTCGTAGAATCCGCGAGGTTCTTTTATGGCCTTTCCTCATCAAGCCCTTCACAGGCTCTCACACGACGAGAGCCTGTCTCTTGCAGCATCAGAATCCCGTCCAGGTCTGCCGCCAAAGGGTTCTTGCCATTTCGTCCCAGCGCGCTATTGTGGCTCCAAAGAAATCAGCCGTATACCCGTTCAACATCTTCGTAGCCTTCTTGGGATTCTCTTTCTGCAACTGGTTCCAACTCTGCTCCACAAACGGCAGTTCGCGCTGCCCTTTCTCGATGAAATAATCTCTCAAGGGTTCCAGCGTCTTTCGGTATGTTCCCCATCTAACGGTGGCAAGACGGTTTGCTTTGCGATAATGCCACAGGGCCGCATCATCACGATCTACGTGCTGCCCGCATGTCTCAAGCATCTTGGGGAGTTTGGTGTTCCCGCAGAAAATAGGGAATCGAGGACTCTCGCCCGGATTGTCTAATGCCACCCAAGCCACGCCTCCTACTTCATCAGGCAGCCATGAACGCAACTGGATAACCGTGCTATAGGCACACCAGGGAACGCTCACAGTGCGGATGTTCTTCATCACGGAGTCGCCCATGGCATAATACATGTTGATTTCATCAGGACGCATCCACGGATTGGAGAACGGCGACACGATGCTGTCAGGTTCATTCTCTACGATTTTCCCGCTCTTATCCTTCCGCTTCGGATTCGGAATCTGGTGCCGGTTGCTCAGGTTCTTGTCTGTGCCCTCGTAATAACTGCCCAACAGACGCATCACATCTTCCACGCTCACCTTCTTGTCTGGCTTTATGCTCAGCGGCAGGTTTTCCACCTGATCGCTCAGATGCTTCGACGGAGCCAACGCGTTCATGATAAAGAATTCGCGCACACTGTAGTTCTTTACCTCTTTGTAATAATTGCCGCCGCTGTATGCCTTCCAAAAACAGAACTCTTCCTTGCCGTCCCAGAGTTTCAGTTTTCGGGCCACATCAAACACATTGTCTGATGCCATATAATGGTCCTTATCGTTCAGGTCCAGTTTCGAGATACGGCAGATATTGGCAGAAACGGCTATTTCGTCGTCAGGAATCCTGACTGCCGCCCACACGCCGCCGATCTTCTTCGGTCCCTCTCCGAAGATCTCAAATATCCACACCTCGTTCTTGTCGGCAATGGTCAGGCACTCGCCACTGTCTCCATAGCCATACGTCTTCACCAGTTCACCCATCAAGGTGATGGCCTCGCGAGCCGTGGCACAACGTTCCAAGGCTATGCGTGCCAGTTCCTCAATCATAAACATGCCCTTCTTGTTCTTCAAGGTGTCTCTGCCCGAAATCGTTGTTTCGCCGATTCCCAATTGTTTTTCGTTCAGACAGGGATAGGCCGTGTCCAGGAAACGGTAAGTGTGACGTGCCTGCGGAATCACTCCTCTGCGATACATTTTCGTACTGTCGAGCGGCGCCTGCGTGTGCATCCTGCCCTCATAAACCGCCGTTAGCGTGTCCTTGGCATAATCCTTGGCAGGCACCATCCGCATCCATGTGCGATACCATGAATCGCAGGTATGCGAAGTTATCACCGAACCATCTGCCGAAGCATTCTTTCCCACCATGATACTGGTGCACGACATGCGTGCCATGCCTTCACGAGTCGTTTCATCAATCTGGGCGTTGCAGTGAAGTGAGCACACTGCCAAAGCCACAAACGCCATTAATCTTGCCTTTTTCATCATATTATAATTTTAGCGCAAAGATAATCAATTTTATTCAAACAGGAGAAAAGTATCCAGATATTTCTTCAATATAGTGGCACGCTTCTTCCGTTTCGACTCTACGATAATCATGTATTGTCTATTTCTCTACCAGAATAATACGTACCAAATTTCGCAGTTCTTCCTTATTAGGCAGGAACAATTCATATTTCGACACAAACATATTCGAATCCATGCCATAAGTGGCGTACTCAACCATCAGTTCATCTTTATAATGACTCATGATGATGCCAATAGGCGGATTGTCGCCTTCCACATTCTCCTCTTTTGCAAAATAGCCCAGATACATATTCATTTGCCCAATGTCTTTGTGCTTAACGGCTCCACGCTTTAAGTCTATCAAGACGAAACATCTTAAGATGCGATGATAGAACACCAGGTCAATATGGTAATGAGTATTGTTGATGGTCAGAGGGTATTGACGCTTGACAAACGTAAAGCCCTTGCCCAGTTCCAGCAAAAACATCTGCATGTTGCCAATCAGTTTTTCCTCCAAATCCTTCTCCTTATAGCGCTTTTTGTTTTCTATGCCAAGGAACTCGAGCGTATAGGTATTCTTCACAACATCCTCAGGTGTCTGCACCTGCTGCCCTTCATGAGCAAGCGTCAGCACACCCTGTTTATCCTTGCTAACAGCCAGCCGCATAAAGAGTCCGCTCTCTTTCTGACGATGCAATTCATTTACAGTCCACCCTTCTGAGATACATTCCTTTTCATAGAAATCTCGTTCAAGACGGTCATCTATAGTTACCAGTTCGCAGATGTGTGACCACGTCAATTTGTCAGATGTCTGACAAATTGGATACATGAGGTAGAACTTTCTCATGTTATTCAGGTTAGGTCGACTATATCCACGACCCACTTTTGCCCTTAACAATTTAGCAAGGTTCGACAACAGCGATGTTCCATACTTCGCTTTTGCATTGCCCTGTTGTTCAAACTCTACAATATACTGTCCTATTCTCCAATAGGTGGCTTTTATTATCTCATTGATACTGACAGCCAATGCCTGCTTACCTTCTTCTATCACCTACACTATTTTGTCGGCCAAAGCCACCAGTTCAGGATCAAGCAGCTCAACTTTCAATTTCTCTATTTCATTTGCCATACCATTTATAACGTTTTTATTACTTGTACTATTGTGAGTTCATGCGTGAAAACAGATTATGAGAACCATCCCGCTAGTTCCTATCCTCGCCCTCGAATCCTACATTTACTCGAGCAATTCCGTTTTCATCCTGATAAATCAGGAAAGCCTCATTCCTTTTCTCTATTTCGTTTGCCATATCTTCAATAGCGTTTTGTTCCTTGTTTTATTGCCTGATGCTCAGATGTGTGACAGAGTACCTGTCACTGGTGTCACCACTTTAGCCTCTTAATATATTTTTCTTATTCACACTCTCCCATATCTAATTATACCTTCACGCTTGTTCTCTTGTATTAACAATGTCCAGTATTCATCTGTAACAGGTTCCCCTACGTATGGTTTAAGCAAATCGCATACATATTCACCGTTTTCTCCTTTTCTCCACAGAGAACCATCTTTCTGCATACCATCTTCTATCTGCGTTATAATATCGTCGTCAATAGGAACTGAGAACTCTATCGTTGCTTCACCGCTATAGTCGCCTGTGAAATCCTCTAATGTCTCTTTGCATTCAGATACTACGAACGGGGGGAGGTTTATATTAGATTTCTTTTGTATATCCGCTACTGATGTGAATCGAGAATCAGGCTTACAGGAACATGCAATACGCAACCCCAATTTACCATCAGTCATTAATTGTTTATAGTTCTCACCAAACTTTCTTTTCATAAAATCCTCATGTGTCTTGTCATAGCTATTTAACACAAAATATATTAAAGCGATAATGACAACTATCGCTATGACAATTATCCACCACACGATAGGATAGTAAAATCCCAATGCGATTAAACCTACAAGAGCCGATAAACATAATATCCTCTTCATATTATAAATGCTTTTGTTTCTTATTCTATTGCCTGATGTTTAGATGCGGACAGTGTACCAGTCCCTAGTATCATTCTGATCTGCTCCTGAAGTAGCCACACATCTTCGCCTTCAAATCTTACATTGACTCGCGCAATCCCATTTTCATCCTGATAAATCAGGGAAGCCTCATTCCTCTTCTCTATTTCGTTTGCAATATTATGTGACAAAATTAGTGATATTTCTAGTTTTAAATCTAATCGTTTTCAGATTTGCCATCTAAGCGATCTCGCAAGTGCTCACAAGGTGTTAGACTCTTTGTGAGCAAGGAGAAAGAAAACACAATGAGTATATAAACAATTTCTCTCATAATTAAACAAATTTGTGCATTATTTCCACTAATCTAAATTCATGGTTATTCCATCATTTTCATTCCACGATTATTAAAAGCCTTAATGCGCTCTATTGTTACATCAAATCCAAAAGAAAGTATTCCATCATCGTCACCAACTCCCCAATTCTCGGCAAAATCTTGATTTCTGCGAGCCAAAAGTAATGTTTTACTAACAATTCTACAATCTAATTCATATAGCAATGCTATCATATGTTCTGTCTTGTCATATGAATTAAGAAAAGCATATTTTGCATCACTTTCTTCTTCAGATTGACGTCCTATCTTATATGAATGCTCAAAATGGCTTGTATATCCACTCTCACTGAACAAATTTTCATCTTGTAGAAAGAAACGGTTAATATATACATCCCTATATGACAATTTTACATATCTATCTACAGTGAATTTGTCATCACCACCTATTTTACTTATATGATTTGACGTTATATTTACTTCATAAGAATCTGCAATTTCTTGAAGATGGTTGCAAACAAAGTTGACATGTTCTGTAATCTTTAACTCTTGGTTACGATATTCCTCTTCTGTAATGGAAGATATGTTTGAAGGTATTATCTCTTCTCCCCGAAATAACTTATTTACGACAAATGCTTCTGCTCCGTTTAGGGCATATCGCTGACCATCCTTATTAATAAGGTAGTATTTATTCCATGAGCCAACTCCATTTTGAAGATAGAATTTCATCCCCTCCTGATATTTTTCATATCTTGGATAATCTAGTAGAGGAATTACATCTTCAACTACATCACCTTCTCCTTCGTATGTAACAAATTGAAAACGAGAGTATTTCTTCTGGGTGTCAGAGACAAATAAATGTGCAACCTTATGAGAATCAATAACAACTCCAGTATTGTTAACAATATGATATACATAAACATAACCAATATGTGTCATAATGCATTATTTAGTTTTTTAAAGATGATTTCTATTTCTTTGTTAATTATAGACAAACATACAGATGAAGGTCGAAGAAGAGATATCTGATTATCAGAATACTCTTTCTCGCCATGAAACAAGTTGCATCGTAAATAATACAATGTCTCTAACAATGATGTCAATTGATTATTTATATCACCAGACAACCAGTTATTCTTCAAGTTTGGATCTTTATCGTATGAGGAAACAACCCTAAACTGATTTGAATCAATAATGCTAATGATGTCGTTTACAGGTTCTGATAATTGTCTAATAATATCATCTTCCATCCTTTCAACAATAAACACTGGCATAATTTTAGTACAATATGCACAATCATATTTATGTTTGTACTCTAACGGTTTTATGACATTGACAAGGGCAGAATATATAATGAATTCACTAATGAACTTGTCAAACACGTAGTTCTTCTCATTTTTTCCTTTTCGCATATGACTAATTTTACTATACCATCTATGAACAAATGGTATAACATAGTGGTATGCTACATAGTCAAATTCGGCAATACATTCTTTATTCTTTTTCATTGCGACACTATATTAATTATTATCACAGAAAGAGCTCATTCATAAATCTTTGTAGTCGTTCTTTCGCAATGGCATTCCCCTGAGCAGCAGATTTTGCCCACCCAGCTCACAAGGTGCCAGACACTTTGCATGATATTTCATCGCCTATATAAATCGGAACTATGTATTTTGAAAATTCCATAATCACTTCCTTTTTACAATATTCCCGTTTTTCTTTTCAAACCCATTACGAAGCATATATTCGTAGAGTGCCTCCCAGTTTGTGAAGTTCTGTCCGTTATATTCTATTGAAGGAGATGCATCTCCACTCATACCAACATCTTGAGATTCTATCTTGCGTATAGAAAGAGGAAGTTTAAGATGATTTAGGTTAGGTGTCATATAGAAGGCATTAACCCCAATTTCCTCCAATGTATCAGGCAAGTTCAATGTTTCTATCAATGAGCCCTTGAATGCACAATTGGCTATTCTCTTAGTACCAGGTATAACATCATGAGATATTACATTTGTTGGGCATGCAACTAATTCAACCATCTGTTTTCTGTCGGTATTTCCATTTCTGTCATGGTCTTTCTGGGTATACAGGACACCATCAACTTCACAAAAGACTTTGTTCTCTGGAGCCACATTAAACTTTCTGAATTTCCAACGACCCAATCCATTCCATTCAACCTTATTAACATCCTTTGTAATGATGATTTCTTCTAAGTCGCAGTATCCTTCTGAACTGTTTCCGCTTATCGAATGAATGCCTTCTGACAATTCTTTACTTGATATACCCGAAACGGAAGATTTGTTAACAAACACTCCATATTTTTTTATTGAGTTCAAGGAGCTTCTTCTATCTGACACAACCAACAATCCTTCTTCAATGTTGTAGTTAATTTCAGCCAGTTTGCTAACAGTACACTCAGTGACAAACTTTCCGTTGGGCAAATAGATGTCACAATGTGTTGCCAACACCTCAGGACTTTGTGTTCGAGTTTTGAGATTCTTCAACTTATCAATGAGTGTTGTTGGATTTGCAATTTGTTCTGGCAGTTTTGATTTTTCTAATGATACGCCGATAATTATATATCCTCCCTTTGTTAAATCATCATCGGAAGGAATAATTTCGACTTTATGATTAATAGAACATTTATCTACAGTATCAACCAACATGTTGTCCCACTCACAATCCCAATCCCAAATATGCAGATGTCCTTTTCCTATTTGAATGTAATCGTATTGGCATGGAACGATTTCTTTAAATTGAGAATTTACAACGCCATATCTATTGCCCTTAGAGACAATCATTAATGGTTTGGTATCGTCTATAATATTGTCATATATAGGAGATATAATGACCTGCATATTTGCATCACAAAGGCCATAGCCATCTGCTGTCGAGATGTCAAACAGTCCATCTTCTCTTTGTTCAATGGTATCGAAGCAAGCTATGATATTCAATTGACCACAAGAACACGATATAGGTTTATATTTTTTATCAACTTCCAGAGGTTCACGCGACTCTTCCACTTTCTGTTCGAATCTCATTAAGAAGTCCATATTATCGCCATGACAAATAAACTCATTATCGTTTTGAAGTTGTGTAGCATATTCTTCAAAACTAAATAATGTTAGTTGCTCAAAAAATGTCCTTTCACTCAAGAAATGCTTATCCCATTTATCATCTTTCTCTTCGATTTTTGAATGATAATATTTAAATAGAGCCCACTTTCCAGATTTATCATGAAATTCATTATCTTTATTTCTGAATTGATCCGTATTGGGAAATCCAACAATACTAAATGTTGTGGGATAGCAAACCGACACAAACTCCCCTCTATGCAAAACAATTTTAGGACTACCAAACTCCTCGAAACTATCACTGTATTCTCCCCATAGAGATTTCTTAGTAAACCTTCCTTTTTTATATGTCGAAGTCACATAAGAACCATTCTTATTTCTGACGATAAACATATTGTCTTTATAATGCCATAAGGGGAAGAAATTATAGCCCTTAAATCCAGTATCACACATAATTTCCCGTTTGTCGACATCTATTAATTGCGTATCATCGTCTGAGATTGTTACGAACAAATTTGTTCTAACGTTTTCGAGGTCTTTAGTCACTTCGTATATAATGGCTTTATCTTCTTCATCTATAGCATTCTTATAAAAAGATGGGAACAATCCTTCTCCATATTTTTCATATATCTTGTCAGTATTGATTTCTTTAGTTTGAATAGCAACATGTGTTGGTGTACCATTATTTGAATCCAATGTTATACTCACAGCACCTTGGTTGGATTGGCAATTTGAGATAAAATAATCTCTATCTATCTTATTTACTGGAAATATCTCTTTACATATTGGGGACAGAACCAGACTTAAATCTAGGTTAAGAATACCCCAATATGCTTTTGTCTCGACAAAAATATATTTGGATGAAATAATAACACGATCAAATGCTGGCATAGTTTTCTTACCACTCTCAAGATGAAGAATACCTATTCTACCTGCGGCTAAAAATGTTTTCAACCCATTCTCGGATAAATCCCTATGATAGTTTGAAACTGTTATATCCATAACTTCTTTTTCTAATACAAATTATTTCGTTGCCACTAGCAAATCCCTTACATCCACATCAAGATGTTTAGCGATATTATACAATTGTTCCACCGATGGCTGAACTTTGTTTGTCATCCATCGCGATACGGTTCCAATGTTCCTGCCCATCTGTTCTGAGAGCCAAGTACCAGTCTTGTCTTTCTCTGCCAATACCGCTTTTATGCGGTTATAATGCGGATTATCCATTGTTCTAAGTCGTTTTGTATAAAATTAGGCGTTCTGTGTGCAAATTTAACGAAAATAATGCAAAAGGAAAGAATATCTATGCTTTTTATTGCAATCTTTAACAATGAAGCTTTGAAAAGAGTGCTCCAGTAAGTTACATGGAGCACCAATTGATAAGCATTTACAATCTTGGCCCTCGCTTCTTTTTCTTCTTTTACATCCGCCTTCTAAACTCTTCTTCGGCTGGATCATAGACGGGATTGTTGGTATCGAATAAGTCCAGGGTGGGAATAGGAACAGACGATTCGGGATTTTTCTGTGGCTCTGGAGCAGCATCTTGTTTGGGCAACTCGTAATGTATTGATTGCAATCGTCCATTTAATTTCACTTGCTGCGCCTTCTCCGCATTCCTTCTGATGATTGCATCCATCTTTGCAAAAGTCATTCCACGCTTTAGCTGTGAAGCCTTGAAAATTCTGCAACATCATTACGAGAGCGTTGCATAGCCCACAGCGTACTTGCAACTCTATCTTTGCCAACACGTTTCTTCAGACTGGCAATGTCCTTGTCGAAGGCATTCAGCAGGGTCTCATACACGCTGCCGAATCCCTGATAGGAGTTCTTTGCAAGCAAAGCGTCGCAAGCGCCGAGCGACGAACCATCTCTGCCGTGACGAATGCCTCACGGTCTGACAGGTGCTGGTAGTGCTTGATGATTTGAGCCTTGATATTGTCGAGGTCACGGTTAATCTGCAATGCCTCCTTGCTGCAGTCCCTTTCGGACAAATCGGCAGACATTAGCTGCCGATTTAGCAACATATTAAGGTTCAGTATATTATCCAAATCGGCAGCTAATGGTTGCCGATTTAGAATCGGACTCCATGCTTCATAGAATATACGCATGTTTTTTATGTTCGTTTCGGAGAAACCTGTCAAGCCAGGTAGTTCCTGTTGAAGCATTTTAGAGATGGTTGCAATGGCATTTGTGTTCCATGCGTCAGTACGACTATGTACAGAAACATATCATTCTCTTTCCTTATCTCATCTAGCATTTTTCTCCAACTGTGCTTCTAACAGTTTGATTCGTTCTTGGAGGGCTTCCACGCTTGGTAGTTTGTCTGCAATCTTGATGCCTTGGTAGGTTGCAACACCCATCGGATTCTGAATGCTGTCGAAAGCCCATTCAACCTTAGTTTGATCTTTTGACTTGCAGATGAGCAGGCCAATGGTGGGATTGTCATCGTCTTGACGCAACAGGCGGTTTACTGCAGATACATAGAAGTTCAGTTTGCCAGCAAACTCAGGCATAAATTCCACCACCTTCAGTTCGATGACCACATAGCAACGCAAGCGGATATGGTAGAACAGCATATCTGGGAAATAGTCATCGCCCGAAACCACAAGTTCCTTTTGACGGCCAACGTATGTGAACCCACTTCCTAACTCAAGAAGGAAACGGGTGATATCTTTGGCCAAAGCCATTTCCAAGTCATGTTCATCATAATGACGCTGCAACTGAAGGAAGTCGAAATTGTAAGGGTCTTTCAGCACATTGTTGGCCAACGCTCCTTGCACTTCATCCAATCTTTCATTAAAATTTGTAACAGCCTTCCCTTGCTTCGACCAGGCACTATCAGCCAGCAGGTCTTCCAGTTCGCTCCGGCTCAGACCTTCATCTATAGTTCGTTGGAGATAGTAGAATGCCTCTTCAACAGATCCGCACTTGGAAGCTATCAGCACATGATGTTTCCATGGGACAATTCCGAATAATGGGAGCATATCACCTTTGTCAAGGATGGCAGACACACGAGTGGGTGAAGCAATTTCTGCACCAAGCTGGTGCAGTTTTATGGGGTTCTTATTTTCGATAGATTGCAATTCTGCACCGAGCTGGTGCAGTTTTTCCCGTCGCAAGGCATCACCACGATAGAAGAGATACCATTGCTTCATATACCATAGATTACGCGATGAGAAACCTTTGATGTCTGGATACTCTGTCCGCATATCGAGGCTCAACTGCTCTACGACACCTGCACCCCATCGCTGTTCTGCCTTCTTCTCAACGAGGTCACGTCCCAGCAACCAGTTGAACTCCAAAGTGCCATAGTTCGCCTGAAGTGCTATACGGGAACGAATACGCTGATAACGACTTTTGATTTCTTGCAGCCATGCAACATATTCTGCATCGCCACGAAAATCGTGCGATGTAACGAAATGTGGGGCTACTTTATCTTTATCATCCATAATTTTGAATTTCTTTATCTTCAGCATGTATTATTCCATGTTTTCCTTTTCTTTCCTTATCTCATCCAGCACCTTCCCGTTATACGAGAAATACTTGGCTCCTTGATAAGCACCTGAAGCATTGCGTTGCTCCTCTGGCATAAAGGTGCCAACAAATGGTGAGAGTTTGAAAATGCGACCTTCATACTCGATACTGTCATCAGATGCAACTTTTACCACAATGTCTGTAGGGGCAAATGTGACTTCTCTGAAACTCGGGTTAGTCAGTATGTAAACATATCCAGGTTCTTTATTCGTCATTTTGTTCTCTTTTGTTAGGAGCCCTTGTTCCGTATTGCCAATTTTTGACCACAAAGATACGAATAATTTTCTAAAGAGTTACATAATTACCTAAAAAAACACTTCCACAAGCCTTCTTTTCCTAGAAAAGCGTCCAAAGGCGGTCGAAGTGGCGAACAAGGAGATACTGAGTGTCCTTGATGCCCATCAGTCCCACCGGCTGCAAAACTACTATCTTTTCTTGGTTCCATCGCTATGCAAAATATAGCAGTTTGCGGAATCAGAAACGGGTGGTGAGAGGTGCGTCATTATGTCCCATCTTGCCTGTCCGATTAACGAAGTTTAACTGGCTTTCAAGACCGTCTCGCGGGTTCTTCGACGAGCGAAGCGGCAAAGCCGAGTCCGGATAAGAAACCTAACTACTTCTTTATTCCTCCCAAATTTGCATTCAGCCTAAAACAGAACTTCCTCATTTTTCCCTTGATTGCCTTTTATTTACGGTCATTCTGCGTTAATTCTCCAAAATTGCTTTCCTAAGTCAAGCTTTTTTCGTAAATTTGCAACGGAATAGCGAAAGAAAACATAAGAGATATGCCAAGAAAGAAAGGCGGAATGCCATTTGAAGTTCATCCTACACCGGCCAAGGGAAAGGACGGCAGGAATATAGTATATGTACGCCCGGCCATGCGCGACAAGTTGCTCATGAAGGGCGTCGACGAGTTCTGTAGCCGCAACTACGGCCTGCGCTTCGGCGAACTGACCCGCGCCTTCGACGTGTTCCAGATGGCCGCCGCCGAACTGATGGCCATGGGCTATCGCATCGACACCCCCATCGGCTCGTTCGCCCCAAGACTGAAGCTGACACGCGAAATCACCGACCCCGACGACGTCAGGGAGAGTGACATCCGCCTCGACGGTGTGGAATATAATCCCGGCAAACTGTGGGACAAGCCGCTCAAGAAGTGGGAAGACGGATTCCGTCGCGTGGACGACAACCATAACACGCAGGAACTGATGGCCGACGAGGCCCAGCTGGAGAATGCCCTCCAGGAGAATCTGAAGCTGTACAACGGTTACGTCACAGCCCGCTCCTTCGCCTACCACTCCGGCCTGACCTACTATTCCGCCCGCAAGCAACTCGACAAGTGGTGCGAGGGCCGCAACCCTAAACTGCTGAAGACCCGCAGGGGACAGGCATACATCTATACGGAGGTGTAAATAAACTCCGACCCCGCTATCCCCGCTACAATCACATGTAATACACTGATTATATGAAAGTTATCCTGTAGCATGGTTGCCAACAACCCCGCTACCTTCCTGTTATCTTCCTGCACCTAAGCCCGAAGTGCTCTTCTATTTTGCGTAGGCGCGTAAGGTATTTTGCGTAGGCGCGTAAAGTGTTTTGCGTAGGCGCAAAAGGTAGTTTAGTGGCACTAAAGTCCCTGTCAAAAGTATCTTAACTCCCTATCGGAAAGGCACTTAGTCCTACTCCGAAGGTTATCTTCTGTCAAAAGGAAACTTCTGCCATCCGTCAGTCAATGCTTAGGAAACACAGAAAAGTGACTTTCGTTGAAATTTCCTGCTCTTTTTCTTGCATATATAGAATCTTTTTCGTACCTTTGCACATCGTAAGAACAAACAACCACGAGATATGAAAATAACCAAGCTTAAGACCAAATTAGGAACATTCGGCAGCCCTGTATCGACAGAGCTGAGCAACATGGTGGAGCGTATGCGCTCCGAGGACATCAAGGATGCCGCTGACCGACTGCGCACGATAGCCCTGCAGTCGCGACTGGCCATCGGGCAAGGGGCACCGCGCTACTACCTGAAGGACGCCGACCAGCTGCCGTACCTGCTATTCTCAGCCACCTTCGGCAAGGCCGGACTCGACAGCCCTAACACCTTCACCAGCCTGTTGATGCTCAACATCCCCTGCCCTGACGGCCACCGGCAGGTGGAGGAAATCAAACGCAGGGTCAGCCAGGTGCCCTACACCGTACTGGCCTTCGAAGGTTCCAGTGGCGTGACGCTCAAGGTCGTCGTGCGCTGCGAATACCAGGGCGGTGCAACTCCCTGGATATCAGGCCCGGAGAACAAGCCCACACTCAGCACCGAGAGCTATGTCACCTTCCTCGGCGAAGCTCATCAGACAGCCGGACGCATCTACACAGCCCTCGCCATGTGCGACCTGATGGTGGGAAAGCCATCGCTCATCCGAGGCTGCCGCATGAGCTATGACCCACAGCTCTATTACAATCCCAACGCCCTGCCGCTGCCCGTAATCCGCGAAGAGGGCGACGCGCTGAAGCCATACGAAGGGACGCGCGCCGACGAACAGGGCCAGGTAATCTGGTATCCCGACTACAACGAGCGCGAGCGCATCCAGATGGAGTTCTACACCTGTATGTCGAAGGCCCTCGACGACGAACCGACGGATGCCGAGCAGCTGCTCGTCACACTGGCCGGATACTGCCAGAAGGCACAACTCGAGGAGGAGGCATGCACCATGCGCGCCTACTGGGACATACGGTTGAAGAAACTGGGACTGGACCTCATCCGCAAGGTGTTCCGAGAAATATACAAAAAACCTTACAATGGAAAGATGTTGTCGCAGATGAACGAGAAAGAACGCATCATCCGGTTCATCGAAGACTTCTTCGCCCGCCGCTACCAGCTGCGCTTCAACACGGTGAAGCAGATCACCGAGTTCCGGCCTAACGACCTGAGTTTCAAGGAGTGGCAGCCACTGACCGACCGCGAGATGAAATCCATCGTCGTGGAGCAGATGAAGGAGGGCGGCGAGAGCTGGATGAACGATATCCGCATCTATCTGGAGTCGGCCCACATCCCGGACTACAACCCCGTGCACGAGTTCCTTGCAGGTTGCGGCAGCTGGGACGGCAAGCGCAACTACATCGAAGACTTTGCCCGTCGCATGCCCACGGATTACAAGTTTTGGCCCAAGTACTTCCACCGTTGGTTCCTCGCCCTGGTGGCACAGGCACTCGACATCAACCGCGACTACGGCAACTCGATGGTGCCCATGCTCATCGGTGCCCAGGGCATCAAGAAGTCGAACTTCTGCAAGAACATCCTCCCGCCATCGATGCGAGAGTACTATATGGACGACATCAAGATGGACAATGCCGAACAGGTGGAGCGCGTGCTGGGCCGCATGTGGCTGGTCTGCATCGACGAGTACAACGCCAAGACCGACCGCGAGCAGGCGAAGATCAAGCGGTTGCTGACGGAGAAGGACGTGCAGGTGCGCAAGATGCGGTCGGACCAGTACACGATGAAGCCGCGCCTCTGCTCATTCATCGCCACCACCAACGACCTGACGCCCCTGCCCTCGGGCGACGGTTCGCGCCGCTACCTCTGCGTGGAGGTGACTGGACAGGCCGACATGTCGGGACGTATACCCTACAAGCAGATGTTCGCACAGGCCGTCGCCGAGCTGCGAGAGCCCGGCTGCGTCTACTGGTTCACCAGCGAGGACGAGCGCGAGATCCAGCGCCACAACCGCCAGTATCAGCAGGAGTCGTCGATGGAGATGGTGCTGCCCGCTCTCTTCGAGCCGGTGAAGGTACACAAGAAGGAGTTCCTGTGGCAGGTGCAGGCCATCCAGGAGGAACTCGCCAAGCACCTGAAGGCCAGTGACGTGCCCAACCTGAAGCAGCTCGGCGAGGCCCTCAAGGCCCTGAAATGGCCACGAGGAGGAGTCAACGGACAGCGCGGCTACTACCTCCGGCTGCGCCGCCAGCCCGAATCATAGCGGGATGGTAGCGGGATGTAGCAGGGTTGTAGCGGGGTTAAGGCCAACCCCGCTACCAATAACACGCTGAAGCACAGCGTATTACACGGATTGTAGCGGGGATAGCGGGGTTTTTGACCAACCACGCTACAAATAACATGTTGAAGCACAAAGAATTATACCGATCATAGCGGCGTCAGCGGATAGACGATGTTGACAATGAGAATATTGGCCGCCAGGATGATGAGGTTCATCAGCAGACCGATGCGCATGAAGTCGCTGAAACGGTAGCCTCCAGGGCCGTAGACCAGCATGTGGGTGGGCGAACCGATGGGC
>ODAI011778889.1_pt1 | contig 43260 bp, 35 predicted proteins | sample 1539321 | NCBI WGS metagenome assembly ODAI01 (sample SAMN02144231, study PRJEB22623) | gut metagenome | biome: sheep rumen | host: Ovis aries | place: New Zealand
TAGGTAAGGAAATTTTAGAGGTTATAAGGATTTGTACAGTGAAATATGCCTACAAAAAATATGTAGACACAAAAGCTTACGGGAACTAGGGTTGATGTACATTTTCCGGACCACTTCAGTTCTTGACTCATTATCAGAAAATAATTGAACTTGTTTCTGATAATTTTTCGTATTCGAGGTAGGTGATATTCCAAAAGCATAATAATTCAAAGAATCTTCACCAACCCAACATAATAAGCAATTAGCCTCAGCCAATGATTTGATCGCAGCATGGGTGATTGTTGTACCAGGACCTAGAAACAAAGCCGCAATTGTTGCTATAGGCAAAGGAACAATATTACAATCACAATCAATCCACTTAACGCTGCTGTCATTAACTTCAATACGACCCTTTTCAAGATAAAGAAAAGGATATCGATCTCTTATCTTTGGAAGTAAATCGCGGGTTAATTTAATAAAGATCCTACTCATTTCTACGATTTTCTCACAGTTATAATTCTCTCCCTATATTTTTTATAATCTCCAAATTCAACCGGAACATCATTCAACACCCAAAAATCAACCCCTTCCAAATCATCTCTTCGCCCGTCATATGCTTCAATTGACTTATATCTTTCTTTTACAACCGCAATATTATCCGCTTTATCTACAGCATCCTGATATTCATCAAATGTGCCACGATAAATAATATCTGATGGTACACAACATTTTCTTCCCAAAAACAGAGGCCATTTGGGAGTTTCAAGAGCCGACGCTATATCGACATCAAAATTAGATGGAATTTCTAAAATACAGGCAAATGCCATATTTTGTAAATAATACCGGTAAGTGATTTTTGTTCCTCCACCGACAGCTGCCTCACCTTGTTGAGTTTTCGGTATAAGATATTTTTCCCATAAATCAGAATTATCATAACCAGATCCTATCATATGAAAATCTCTCATAATTGAATTTTCAGAAAAATCACTTTTTGAATTTTCAGAAAAATCACTTTTTAATTTCTTATAACCAAACACATCCAATCGAAAATCAGACATGACAGCGAGAATTTCAGTTTGAGCACCGGACAACCCCAATGCACACAGAATTAAACCGTAAACACCCGATTTTGTTGGGAAGCGTTGCGTTTCTCGCCTTGAATACCTCGATCTGTCTCCCCAACTCTGTAACGGTCCCTCTAGCCACATCAGCAAATATTTTTTTTCACACATAACTATAAGGCATCCAGTACTCTTTCAATAATATTGTCTATAGAATCATTATTTTCCTGACTAAAAGTAATTTCGGCTTTTTTTCTATATAAGGAGCCGAAATTATTTTCAAACTGGTTAATTGATTTATTTAAGGTTTTAATACTGTCGGATAAAAATCCACCATTCAAATCTTTCACAACAGGTTTTTCAAAAGAAAGTTGAATAGGCTGACCTTCCCTGACTAAAATTTTGGCATAATTCCACGGGCACATTGCAGTCATCGTATTCTGCTTTGCAGACGGTACAGCAATAAACAATGCCTTAATGAAAGATGAAACTGCTGTTTTAATCTGCTCTTCATCATCACCAAATGAATCTTTCAGTTGTTCAATATCCAGACATACATATCGGTAATATGTGGCTGAATTATATTCAGACATTCCCATATGAGCACTGCCTTGCTCATCTTGTTGCTCATCTTGTAGATCATCCATAGCAGTAAAAAAATCTATCTCAGAACTCACCTTATGTGTTGATATAGCATGACTGAACATACTTGCAGCTTCAACATTCATATTAGGAGCCTTTGCAATCATTCTACCGAATAAAACTATATCTAGTGCATCTATAGGTCGTTTTTCTATATTTTTTATTGCTCTGTCAATTAGATCTTTTTTATCTTTTTTATTTTTTTTATTTTTGGGGATATCATTATCTTTTTTACTCTCTTCCTTAAGAGAATCTTTTAAATTGATATAAATATTCGCTAACTCATACAATTCATTTTCAGAAATGAATACCAATGTATCATCAGTAATTTTGGAAGCAATTATTTTAGAACCTTTTTCTGCATCATCCGGACTCAGATGCTTATCCTCAAAAATGGTAGTTAGCTCTTGTTCGATCTTCTTTGTTCTCAATCCAAGTTTTACTCCTAACTCATGAAGAGACAATCGAACTGCTCTTTTCCAACATTGAGAACTAACACGTGCACGGGTTACACCACCTATTACTGCAGTCTTAGGCGAGCCTACATCATCTCTGTTCAAGCAACTTACTGGAAAAGATTGTAATATGTGAAATTCAATTTTTTTAGAAAAATTTTTCATAACAAACCCTTAATATACTCATTCAATCTTCAATATAACTAATCAATCAATGGAACAACTTGCAACAAACCACACCCATATGTTTTAGAACGTCCTATGCCAGTTGTTACCGCATTTATAAATAAATTCTTATCAACAACGGTTAATTTTCCGGAAAAACAAGCCTTCTGTATGGACATTTGTTTTTTATTCTTATCTTTGAATTGATCAACATAAACACTATCTAGTGATATGTACGATTTATCAACTGTAAAACCATTTCTAGCAGCTAATCTAGTAAACCAATCAATAATATTTTCTCTACCTTTCACAGGTGTTGATTTTCCTTCTTTTCTAACCACAGGATTAAGCACCACTTGAAAGCTGTATTTATCTGACTGAAATAATTTTTCCGGAACCATTATAGTTCTGAACTCAATTGAACCATCTACATTCTCAGAAACAGGTCTATCAGATAATATATATACTCTTAAAGATAATGGACTTTGTCTTTTGGCAAGACCCCATACAATTCCGCTTGATTCATTACGGTCAGATCTATTTTGATCAAACATACTATAAATAACTCTGTGCCATGAATACGTATCAGTAATTCTAAGTTTTTTCATTGCTGAAGCAGAAAACTCTGAAACAGTCAAATAATATTGTTCATTCATCGGTTTCAAGTTCCTCTTTTTTTTCAGTTTCACTATAAAAATCAGTTGCCCACTTTTTCTTAATTCTCATTTGAGAATTGTCATATTCAAAAGATATTAAATCTGACAAAAATTCGTAAAAACACATTTTATCCAGTAACCCTCGGCTTATAATTAAATTTAAAGCAGATCTAAGAATTATTTGCAGTTCAACAATTGAATCACAATTTAATATTCTTCTAATTCTTGCATCACTAATATCCTTACTATCCGATTTTTTTTTGCTGATCGCCAATCTGAGAACTCTTCCAAAGGAATCAGATCCAGAATCAGACTCTAGCTTAGATCTAGCAATAAGCTCGGCAACCAATGAATAAGGAATTCTCTTATTATCGTTTTCTATGTCAATACCACACTTAACTAAAATTCCCCATGATGACAAGGCCTGGTTTTCAGAGCCCGAGCGTTTCAATTTTGCTGCAATTCCGGAATCCCTTTTACATATCTTAAATATGTAATCAATAAATTTTTTACGCTTATTTTCTTTAGTACTACAATTATTTTGATCCATTTTTTGCGCCTCCACATAAATAAGCCTTGCATTTTACCCATGCTTCAATCTGTCGTGGAGTGTTGCACGGACAATACTTATCAAAAACCCCCATAGAAAATACAAAAAATTTCTTTCTAAGATTTTCTACTTCATCTTCACTATTTGAGCAACTTTCAACTATTTGTTGAGAAAACATATCCACATACTGCCAGAAATCCATTTCTGCTCGTTTTGGTAATTCTTCATTTTTATTTTTAAAATTTTCAAGATACATTTTTACTGATTTTTTGAGATTAAATGCCATCAGATTAAGATTTTTAAACATTTCACAGAGCAAATTAAACCATAACTCAGACTGTATTGAAGATGCAGGCAAATTAATTTCAGATTCAACTTCATCATCACTTCCTGTGAGATATTGTTCTCCGGAATTCGAGGTTAACTTAACCCCACCTGACCAAATGGAAAAACTGGTATCTAATTTTTTTATTCTTTCAAGTGCCAATCTCAATTGATTGCAAACGCATTTAGAATTTGATGTAGTATTTATGAAACTTAACAAAGATTCTAAATCCCGCCATGGATTTTTATCTGGTGATGCCCAAATAGCGTTAATAGCGTTAGCATCTTTCCGATCATAAATAACACAAACAGAAGGATCATATATGCCATCCTTGTAATTTAAATGAGTAATTCCTTCAGTTATTTTAATGAAATTGTCTGAAAGACAACAAAATCTTGACAAAGGAATCATCCTCCCGATAAGTGTCTTTTTTAATTTCTCTGCTATCTCATCATCTTCACATTTCGGCATTTTTTCCCATGGAGCCACTCCTATTCCTTCAAACATAGGAAGACTTTCAAGATCCTTATGAGTTAACAAGTTAAAGTAAACTGTTTCAACTATAGATTTACCACCATAAAAACTGTGAAGAAATCCACTATTACCAATTCCTGGTCCGGGCTTACCTCCCTTATTTTTTTTATATGAAGGATTTAAAGAAAAACTGTTATCTACCTTTTTTCCTCCAAATGACAAGGACATTAATCTTATTAAAAGACGAGCCTTTTCAGGATCTGACAAATTTCTTTCTTCCTGCCACTGCGTCACAATTGTTGTATTTCCAGTAGCCACATTTGGAATGAAATCACCATATGATTTTTTTGTTTGAGATAAATTATTCAGGTCGTTATATTGGAGAAATGGTTCCTCACCATATAAATAAAATTTGCTATAAAAACTAGATAAATAGTCTGATACTTTTTTAATAAAACCATCTACTCCCATATACAACCATTCTTCATCATCTTTAGGAGTAAATGCACTCTGACCAATAGCAAGTAGCAATTTCATTAAAGCAATTTTATCAAGTGGCCGACAATATATTTTTTTACAAGTTATATCCGTAAAAACATCTCTTAAGCTCTTCAACCCTTTGTTTTCAACGGGAATCCATCCGTCATCTATAAGATTAAATCTATTCTCCATTTCTTCCCCTTATCTCTAAACCTTTGTAACTGTTATAGAAATAGTCATACTTATCTGAATCAGGCACAAATGAATTATTCGACAACGTACCATCAGCATTTGAAAAAATCATAATAGCTACATTTATCTCTTTTTCACTGTTTTTTCTTAAATTAGCATGGCGAGTAAGTCCTAAATCTCTTGCTACAGAATATTTAATTCTAGGCGGAAGTTTACTTACAGGACAAGGTACTGAATTATTTTCTATTTTAGTCATAAAGATTTGATTATAATTACATTGTTTTTTATTTATTCTGATCGAAAACCCGTCATAAAAAACAATATCCAAATATGAATCACATTTTTCAAATTTTTTGCAAACAATAATGCTAGAACATGGTTCCTCTACATATCTAGATGAGACATCATCACAGTTAAGAGTAATGACACCATCTTTAGATAATTGCGATTTTGCTTTTTGAATGAGTTGACAACTACCCTTCTTTCTATAAGTTCCAGTCTCCATTATTTTTTTAAGCTCATTCCATGAATCATTTTCTATTCTCTGCTTATAAGTTTTATTGATAATTGTTGGAATATCTCGAGGAATTTCTATCTGCTTAACTGATTTCATCACTTCAACAGTTCTGCATAATACATATGGTTCGTATACATAACAGGATTTTCCAAAAATTAAATATGGATCTAGCAAAGCCTTTTCAAGGTCAACATCAACAATCCAGAAATCACATGTTGCAGATTTATTTCTAATACGTTCATGACGCCATAGACGTCCGATTCTCTGCAAAAGCATATCAGCAGGTGCAATTCTTGAAATTATAAAATCAGCATCAATATCAATTGACTGTTCCAATATCTGTGTGCCAATCAGTATTCTTCCACTTTTCAATCGTGATGAATCATTAACACTTTTACCAAGAATATTGAGCCATTTATGTTCAATACTAGTTCGGTCTGACATAATAAATTTTGAATGGATCAATCCTATTTCAATCGAATTAGCACGACGAGCATTATTTTTCTCACAAAAACAAGTATAAACTTGTTGAGATTTTTCTACTGTATTTTCAATCCAAACTACCTGCTGCCCTTCTGCCGCTCTTTTCATTACTTCACTTATACAATCTTCCTCAGAATGAAATTCAACCGAAACAGATTTAGATTTAATAAATTCTGTGTCAAATGCAAAATAGTCGGTAACTTTATCATCCTTACCAATATAGGAAATCAACGGATAATTGTCTTGAACATGGTACTCAGAAATAGAGCAAGAATTTAGTAAATTCTGCTTTGCGTCACTTTGCAGAGTTGCAGACAAAATAATTACAGTGCACTGTAATTCATGTAGACGGTTAACCAATTCTTTAATGAACACCTGAGTATAGCAGTCATAAGTATGTATTTCGTCAAGAATTACAACCTTTCCTGCCAAACCAAAATCTCTTATAAAGCCATGCTTAACATTCAATACCGACATAAGAGCCTGATCTATTGTTCCAACAGCAAAGGTTGAAAGTAAACCTCTTTTAGCCGAATCAAACCATGAAAAAGTTTCGCTACAAACAGATCCGTTATTTATTTCGTAATATCGTGATTTGGAATGAAGCAACTTACATGCAAAAGCATTTTTATCAGAAATAACATCAACAAAAGCTCTAAATCTTTCATATATTTTATTGGATGTTGTTTGGGTCGGTAAGGCAAAATAAATGCCAGTAGCAGAATCTGTTGATAATATCTTATAAGCAGCATACAGTGCAGCTTCCGTTTTTCCAATTCCCATTGGAGCTTCTAGAATATAGACTCCACCTGGTTGAACAATTTCGAAAAATTTCTGTTGTAATAAATTAGGTTCAAGATTAAAGATACGCGAAAAATCGAGATTTTGTTTCAATGATAATTTTTTAAACCCTAGCGAAGCCAAACTTTCTGAAATGAATTTTTCGTCTACGCAATCAGTCAAGTTACAAAACAAATCTGACGATGCCAACCAATCAGAAATAGTAGTCAATCCAGAGATAGCAGACAATTGCGCAGCTGTGATAAGATTGAAATTAGCATAAATTGTACTCAACTCTGTTTCTGAAGAACAAAATTTTTTAAACAGTTGGTTCAACAACTGTTCTCTTCTTTGATTCCATTTTTTACCACCAAACAGTTCCCCCTCAATAACATGAGCTCCTGAAGATGAAAAAAATCCATGGTGTTGTCCAACAATGTAAGAAACACTCTTGTTTTTATCACTAAAAAACAATCCTCCAACTTCTGAATGTGAGTGTGAACAGGTATTTTCATAAATACTAAGGCTATCGAAATAAGCAGGTCTGTACGATGGTTCTACATCTTTAAATAACCGTAACATAAAAGAAGGAGAAATTTTTCCCAAATCGTGGAGAGAAACAACAAATTCTGTTCCTCGAGGAAATATTGAATCCCTGATATTTTGAGGATATAGGCTGATTAAATATCTGGCAATATGTCCGGAAATAAGGGAGTGCAACCAAAGAGTTTGACCTGGTTTAACAAGTTCTTCATCAATATAAGTCTTCGCATAAATACATTCAAGCGAAGGAGGTTCAACTTCCATAGGTTTATTATTTTTCTTTATCAAACTACTGCCGAACATAAATTACAATAAGCACCTTAAACATTTAAAAATGAAATAACAATAATCAGAGTTAAACAAAAAATTGCTGCCTTATCATTGTTATTTACAAACAACAAGTACAAATTTGTCTCTTAGCGCATTATTTCAAAATCAATTAAGACACTATTAAATATTTGCAAAATCATTTTTTATGAAGATACTAAATTTTTATACAAAAAGGCTTGATCAAACTCACATTATTTATGCAATAAATGTCTATATTAGCCAACATTTATTATTCAGTTCATTAATTTATTTATATAAACAAATTTATGCATTTAAATGTCATAGTAACAATACACAACACAGTCATCTTACGTGATCAGTTTTCTACTTTGAGCTAATCAATGGCAAAAGCATCAAATGTCAGATGCATCGAAGGATATAATAAAGGCCCAATATTATTCAACCGACTGCTTCCTACAATGAACATACCCTTTGTCCACAATAATCAACTTACCGTTATACCGTTCCCGTTTAAATATTTAAGAGAATATCTGAATATGCAAGTAGGCAGAAGTACATTACTTGAAAAAGAAGCATGATTTAAAAGCAGTAAGCAGCGAATAATTAATATTCTATCTGTTACGCGAAAAGACACAAAAAAGACCGGCAGGCAAAGCGCCTCCGGCCTTCTAATTTAACTAATTATATTACAGTTATCTATTACTCGAGAGTTGCAGCAACTTCATCTGAAATAGAACCGTTGTGGTAAACCTGCTGAACATCATCCAGATCTTCAAGCATATCAACCAGGTTGATAAACTTCTGAGCATGATCTGCATCGATGTCTGCTTCGGTTGAAGGGATCATTGCAACCTTGGCAGAAGATGGTTTCATACCAGCTTTTTCGATTGCATCGAGAACATCGCCGAATGCATTAGGATCGGTGTAAACATCGATTGAACCGTCATCATTTGAAACAACGTCATCAGCACCTGCTTCCAGAACAACTTCCATGATCTGATCTTCATCACCGGATTCAAATTCAATTTCACCCTTCTTGGTGAACAGGTAAGATACAGAACCAGGAGTACCGAGGTTACCGCCTGCTTTGGTAAATGCGTGACGAACGTCAGCAGCGGTACGGTTCTTGTTGTCGCTCAGGCATTCAACCAGAATAGCTGTGCCGCATGGACCGTAACCTTCATAAATGATGGTTTCCAACTGTGCACCGTCATCATCTCCACCTGCACCGCGCTTAACTGCACGATCAACTGTATCACGGGTCATATTGTTGGAAAGAGCTTCTGCAATAGCAGCTCTCAGACGTGGATTTGCAGCAGGATCGCCGCCGCCCAGTCTGGCTGCTGTTGTAATTTCACGAATTAATTTGGTAAAGATCTTACCGCGCTTTGCATCCTGCAGACCTTTACGGTGCTGAATGTTATGCCACTTACTGTGTCCTGACATGTTTAACTCCTAAAAACTGTTTGCCTGTCAAGGCATAAAATATTTTAAAAATCTTAAAATTTAAATTTCAAAAAATTATTTTTCAATATCTGTAGGCTGGATTGCAAGTTCCACCAGAGCTTCAGCGCTGCCGAAGGCAGGAGCATCTGTCATCAGACAGGTTGCCGCTGTGGTCTTAGGGAAGGCAATCACGTCACGGATATTGTCAGATCCGGTAATAAGCATGGTCAGACGGTCAAGACCGAATGCCAGACCTGCATGAGGCGGGGTACCGTACTTAAGAGCATCAAGCAGGAATCCGAATTTCTCCTGCTGTTCCTCCTGGCTGATGCCGAGAACTCTGAACACCGCCTGCTGAACTTCATTCTTGTGGATACGAACGGAACCGCCGCCCACTTCATAACCGTTGAGAACCATATCATAGGCATTTGCATAAACTGAATAAGGATCTTTTTCCAGTTCTTCAACCGACTTGATATTAGGTGCGGTGAACGGATGGTGCATTGCGGTGATACCGCCGTCCTGGTTTTCCTCGAACATCGGGAAGTCAACCACCCACAGAGCAGCCCAATCTTTATTATAGATATTCAGCTCTTTGGCAACTCTGAGTCTCAGGGCGCCGAGAGCTTCACAAACAACCTTTCTCTTCAGATCTGAAACGAAGAAAATGATATCACCGTTAACCGCTTCAGTGGTCTTAACGATTTCATTAACCTGTTCTTCAGTCAGGAACTTGGCGATCGGAGACTGAACACCGGTTTCATTAACCTTCATCCATGCAAGACCCTTGGCTCCGTATACACCTACAAAGCTGCCGAATTCATCAATCTGTTTTCTGCTGAATACTGCACCGCCCGGAACTCTCAGAGCTGCAACGCGGCCCTTAGGATCATTTGCAGGTCCCTTAAACACGGTAAATTCACAGTCTTTAACGATCTGTGCGATATCGCGGATTTCCATCGGAATACGCAGATCCGGTTTGTCGGAACCGTACTTTGACATTGCCTCGTCCCAGGTAAGAACAGGGAAATCAGGCAGTTCTACATTCTTTAATTCCTTCCACAGAGATTTGATCATTTCCTCCATCATCGCCTGGATATCCTTAGGCTCCAGGAAAGAGGTTTCAATATCAATCTGGGTGAATTCCGGCTGACGGTCGGCACGCAAATCTTCATCACGGAAACATTTAACGATCTGATAGTAGCGATCGTAGCCTGCCATCATGAGCAGCTGCTTGTAAAGCTGAGGAGACTGAGGCAGAGCATAGAACTTGCCGTGATGGATACGGCTTGGAACCAGATAGTCACGGGCGCCTTCCGGAGTAGGTTTACCGAGGATCGGGGTTTCAATATCCAGGAATCCGTGATCATCAAGATATCTTCTTACGAATCTGGTGATTTTAGCTCTGGTAACCAGATTGCTGGTCATTTCAGCACGGCGCAGATCAAGATAGCGGTACTTGAGTCTCAGATCTTCAGAATTGTTCACCTGGTTGAGATCGAGCGGCAGAGGCTCTGATCTGTTGATGATTTCCAGATGGCTGGCGTAAACCTCAACGGCACCGGTTTTAAGATCTTTATTAATCTGATTGTCAGGTCTTGGTTTTACCACGCCCCTGACGGTGATGCAGTATTCATTTCTCAGTTCTGAAGCTACATCATATGAATCCTTGCGTTCTGGTTCGAACACAACCTGAACCAGACCTTCACGGTCACGCAGATCGATGAAAATCAATCCGCCGAGATCTCTTCTCTTGTTTACCCATCCGCAGAGGGTGACTTCTTTATCAACAAGATCTTTACTAACGAGTCCACAATATACGGTACGCATTTATAATCCTTAACTTTTTAGATCTTTTTTATCAAAAAATAAACTCTGCTATTCTACCACAAACAACCGGAAAACTAACCAGGAACAGCAAGAAAATTATTATTTTCAGACCGGGCGTAAACAGCCGGACACAGAGCACAGACGCCGACATAACTCCCCTCTGCAGATCCTCCCGGGGTTTTGCGTGATCCCAGGTACCGCACCCGGCCCCGCTTTGATATAATCAGCCGTAAACATAAGGAGAAGCCCGTGAACAGTCAGGAAATAAAACAAATCTTCAATCTTGAATACAGTATAAAGGATTACAGTTTCAGCTTCGTACTCCATGCGAAGAAGGACGCGCAGGCGGTGGGTTACTGTCTTTCATTCCGCGATAAAATGTTTACCGCCCGGGAATATTGCAGAAGCAGACTTCCCCCCTTCAGATGGGAGCCGAAGGAAGGCTGTTCCATGGAAAAATACTACGTCAAGGATTACGAATTCGGGGACATCTGCCAGCTCGAGGTGATGCTCAACAATCTGACCCGTTTTCTCGGTCATGATGTTATCGAGTTCGATCAGAAATTTTTCTCTGAAAACAGCCGCAGAGAGCTGTTGAATGAAATCATCAGGGATGCATTCCGCAGAAATCTCTACGAACTCAACCGTCTTCCGGTTCCTGAAGCACTGCGCAGCACCGCCCGTGAAACCGGATCCGACAGGCAGCAGCCAGCAGGCGGCGCCGCATCATACTCATCTGAAGGACCGGCCTCCGCCGCAGCAGGCAGCACCGTAAGTTCGGACTACAGCAGAACCGCAGCGCAGCGGAAAGCTGATCCGGCAGCCTTCCGCAGTTCACCGGATATTTCCGCCGCCGCAGCCGGCAATGTAATAAAAAACGATCACCGGGAGGAGGAGGAGAAGGAGGATTTTCTGGAATATTTCCTCAGTTTCGACGGAACCATGAACCGCAGAAAATTCATCTTCCACATGCTGAAGACCTACCTGCTGGTAACGCTGGTATTTATAGTATCGGTTGTGATCCTGACCTATGAGGATCAAAACGGAAAGAAGCTGATCCCTGATGAGGATGGTGCCATCACCGCAATAACTCTTCTGATCGAGTTTATCTTTCTGTTTGTTGCAACCTGCTCGTTCTGCACCCGCCGGGGCAGAGATGCCGGATTCGGCTCCTGGACTCTGGCACTTCTTTTTATTACACCGATCAATCTGCTCTATCTCGGCGCACTGCTGATTTTTCCTTCAAAAGAACAGAACACCGAAGGTTCAGAGAATTATAACGGCCGCAGCTCTTTTTCCGGACCGGAGCAGAAGCAGGAGGAACCGGATGATGCCGATAATGACGATCTCAGCGATTACGATGATGATCCGGATAACTACGATGAAGACTGTGATGACGAAGATCTGGACGACTGCGATGAAGACGATGATCCAGACGACTACGGGGAAGACATTGATGATGAGGATGATGAAAAGCTGAGAGGCGATGTAGATCTGTACGATGAAGACACTAATGAGGACGGCCGCAGATCATAATACCGCTAAACTCCGCCCAGGAGCAGATCAGCAGGTAAATGCCGAGATCGGATATTCCTCCGGATCTTGTCATTTCGGCAACAGCCATCACAAAACATATTCTCTGATCTGCGCATAACGCCGCGCTCTGTTATAATCCGGTGCATACACAGCCATAAACGGGGGAATTATGACAGCAAAGGAACTTCAGGACAGATTCAGCTTCAGCTACGGGGAGCGGGATCAGAGCTATACCTTTGTGCTGTACGGAAGAAACCAGTCACCCGCCGTCGGCTTCACCCTATCATTCCGGGATCGGGTTCTGCGGGCCCAGGAATTTGTCCAGAGATCCGTTCCGCCTAAAAAATGGGAGCCGAAACCCGGCTCATCCTATGAAAAATATTATCTCAAGGATCATGAATTTTCAGATCTGTACCAGCTGGAGCAGATGATCAACAATCTGACCAGATTTCTGAACTATGAGATGATCGACTTCAACCAGAAACTTTTCAACGAGGACAGCCGCAGAGAAATTCTCAGGCTGATCATCAGGGATGCCAACTGGAGGGGGCTGTACAAACTCAACCGTCTGACGCCGCCTGATCTTAAGCGGTATGAAAACAGCGGCAGCAGCTCAGACCCGGCTGCATCCTCCCCGAAATCATCCGCCGGCACCCGGTCGGCCGCACCGTCAGCAGTTTCCGCCTCCGCAGGATCTTTTTCATCAGCCCCCGCCTCTGCGGCGCAGTCCACAGCTGCAACTCAGAGGAGCTCCGTACTGTCAGCCTCCGCCGGAAGCACTGCAGATCACAGCTACCGCATCGGTGACGTCAAAGTCAGATCCGTCGCCCCGTCAGTGGCAAGACAGCATCCAGGTGCAGCGGGACACAAAGCCCGGGAGGATGAAGGATCAGGCTTTCTGGGGTATTTTTTCAGTTTCAAAGGAAGACTCGGACGCAAGGCCTTCTTCTGGCGCACGATGCTGGCAATAGTACTGGCCGGGGTGATACTCTTCGGTCTTGCCATGGCCTATCCTCTGATGGAGGATACCCTGCAGGAAATCGAAGGGGATGAGGAAATGACACCGGAACTTTTTGTCACAGCAATGGCGGTTCTTGAAGCTTTTGTCCTGGCTGTCATCGGACTGTCACTGTGCGCACGCCGGGCACGGGATGCAGGGATCGGGGCCGTAAGCTGTTTTCTGGCCCTCGTCTACCCGATCAATTTCGGATATTTTCTTGTACTGCTGCTGTTCCCTACCAGAAAAAAATGAGCGGACGGCGGCTCAGCAATAAAAGGAGTTAATATTGGATAACGACAGAGCCAAGGTTTATGCCACCTTCAATGTAAAGTTTGATTCTCTTACCGACTGTTTCACCTTTGTGATTTTCACCAGGGATCGCACCTTCGCCCTCAGGTTCGGTATTTCCTACCGGGGTCAGAAGATGAGCTGCGAGGAGGTGGAGTTCAGGGGAGGCAGATGGGAGCACAAATTTGCCGCCCTTCAGAAAAATGAAAATCTGAATGAGGACTGTTTCACCGATCCGGTGGCGCTGCAGGGGACTTTTCTCAGGATAATCAAATACTACGGCCGCAGCATCGAAGATTTTGCAGAAAAATATTTCACCCGCAAAAACTGCCTCGCGCTGTTCAGTATTCTGATTAAAGACGCCAACGAACGGGGGCTGTTTGAAAGGTACCGCTATCCTTTCGTCGCCCCGTATGAGGAACAGTACGAAGAGCAGGATGAGAGCAGCACCGCCGGTGCCGCCGCCGGAAACAACAGCAGTTCATTCCGGCAAAACAGCAGTACCGGCAGTGATAAGGAAGATTCAGACAGCAATGCCGATAATGACCGCCGCTTTGAAGAATTCAAAAAAAGGGTCAAATCAGAATACAAGGCTTCAGGCAGTCAGTACAGTTCCGCATCCGGATCTCAGGGCAGCGGATCTGCCGGATCATCCGGTGCCGGATCCCGGACCTCATCCGGAAGCACCGAAGCAGGCAGTGAGGATACCCCGTTTGCAAAGTACGCAGAGCACTACTCCAGCGCGTCAGCCGGCTCACCGGGCGGTTTTGTTAATTTCGTCTTTCCGCGGGGGATCAAAATCGGACGCGGGCAGCTTTTGGTCCGGATCATAGTCATCAACATAGTCCTTGTTATGCTCTGCGCAATTCTCGGTCCGCTCAAGGCGGTAATGCTGCCGCTGGTAATGATTACGTCAATGATCAGTCTGTTTATGAACTGCATGGCACGTCTTAAAGATCTGCAGTGGTCGGGATGGTTTATGGTGCTGCTGTTTCTTCCTCTGTTCAACTGGATCCTGCTCGGAGCTCTGCTACTGGTGCCGGGTAAAACAAACCGCTGATCCGGTTTCATCCGGATTTACTTCCGGTCAGGATCGGGATCCTGCCCTTTACAATTTTTCCTCCCGAAATGTTGCCGATAAACTCCAGATTCGGCAGCTGGCCGAGCAGCGCCGGTGCAAACAGATCCGCCTCCTCCTCTTTGAGCATCTGGGCCTGGGAGCCGGAATGGATTACCGGCTGATGGGGATCTGTGCTCTGTCCAAGGGTATGGGTCAGGGTGCTGATCCTGGTCTTCGGAATTTTGTCGGTAATATAGGTCTGGGTCTCCACATCGGTAACTCTCAGGGCAAAAATATTGTTGATATTGCCAAGCACCTGGGTAGCCTTGTCGGCAGAACCCAGTCTGGCGGCAAAATCCGCAAAGGTCTGGGTTGCAACAAACAGCCGCAGTCCGGCACCGCGCCCCTTGTTGAGAAGCTGGATAAAAGGCTCGTTAATCACCTCCGCCGCCTCATCCACAAATACATTCACCGGACGGTTGTCTACCCCGTAGTTATAGCGATCCCCCGCCACCGCGGTCAGATCTGAAAGGATCAGCGAGCCGATGGCCGAGCCCACCATGCCGTCGGTAAGGGAATCAAGACCGAAGTAGGCAACTCCCCCGCTGTTGATGATCCTGGCGGTATCTAGAATAAGCCGCTCCTCCCCGCCGCGCTGCGGATCCGGACTGAGCATCGTTCCGAGAATACCGGAGGTGAGCATATTCATAATCGGCAGCAGTCCGGCCACCATTTTGGAAAAATGGGCGGTATCATGCTCATACATGGACAGCAGCCCCTCGATATCGGAATTCGGATATTTTGCCGCAAGCTCCTCCCGGTAGAAATTTTTCCAGCTCTGCGCCCTGCCCTCCAGGCGCTGTTTTTCAATCCGCTGCAGAAAACTGCGGTATTTCTCCCGACCCTTCGGAACTGTAAGATCAAGATATGACTCCAGAGTTTTTACCACCAGTCCGGCCGCCCCTGATTCAAGATAGTGGCGGATGGTAACCAGCTGTGGTCTTACCCTGCAGATCACCATACCCTGAATGATATTGTTGAGAGCCTGCCAGGAGAAAGCCTTGAAGGTGGAGCCGGAACCGCTTTCCGAAGGCATCAGCGCCGAGATGCGGGAGGCGATTTCAGTTGGACGGGAAAAATTATGCAAAGGATCGATGCAGAAGGATTTCTCCGGAAAGGCGGGATTGAAATACAGGAACCTCTCACTCTGGTTAAGACAGCGGCAGGCGCGCTCAGCGTTATGGGCAAGTTCCTTATCCCCTTTCGGATCGATGATTATCACCGTTTCGTTGCGGGCCACCGCCTCGGAAATCAGCAGATCGAACATTCTGGTATTATGAGTGATTATCAGATCGTCTGTAATGTAGAGATGCTCCGCTGAATCAACCATAATGCAGCGGCACTCAGCCCTGCCGGCGGGAACGATCTTTTTAATTTCCCGGAAAACAGTGGTAAATTTTCCGTACTCCAGTTCTTTGCACTCAAGCACTGGAACCTCCACCGCTGTACCCTGCCGCATCAGAGTGATAATGTCACCCAACTCCACCGTGGTTAGGGAGGAACAGCGCGTCAGGGATGAAGCAGACTCTGCTGCGGGAACACGGACTCTCACCCGCCACAGGTGCTCCAAGGAACAGCGGGTTCTGCGTCCGTCGCTTAAAATTAATTCGTAGATCTCAAGTACTCCCCGGGGGAAGATACCGCTGATACGGCGGGACATTCCCTCGGGATCAGTAATAAAATCACCGACCTTCAGATCCCCCATGCACCTGCGGCCAGAAGGGGTGAGAACCGCGCAGTCAAGTGGCTGGGCCTTGCCGGCTCCGGTGGTACCCACAATCAGGGTATGCCCCTCGGCATGTTTAAGCTCCTGATAAAGAGGTACCTCCCTGGTTTCAAGTCCGTGGATCCACGGCTGGCCGATCACCGGCGGCGGCGCCCTGCGGCCGGTCATGAAATCCACCGCACGGGCGGTCAGACTGCGTTCAGGTCTGAAACAGCTCTGATCCATTGCCGCCAGCTGACTTGCCAGCTGGGCATGACGGTGCTCCCATTCAAAACCGGTACCGATCCACATGGTTCCGGGAACACTGTTTTTACGTAAAAGTTCATCAAAGGTAATGAACTCAAGTTCCCGGTAAATCAGATTCTGCTGGCGGCGGTACAGTCTGATCCCGCCCGGCAGAGAGACCGAAATCTGCACTGCGGCCAGCGCACCGGCAGCGGCAAGAGGCTCCAGCGGAAGATCCTGCAGCAGGGTAAGTACAACAGTTCCTGCGGCCCCGGCGGTCCACATACCTGCTGTCCACAGTTCATAGTTGGGGCGGAAAGGATTGTCAAAATTAAACGGACGGTTCACCGTCTTCATGGTCGGACTCCTTGTTTTCAAACAGAGCTTCAAGAATCACCTTCTGACGGGAAATATTCAAAAGGCCTTTGAGTTTTAATTTCGGATCCCGCAGCGACCGTCTGACATTCAACAGTTTGAGCTTCGGATAACGGGTGGCAATCAGCTGTTCAAATGCATCGACCGGTACTGCGGTGCGGTTGTCGTCCAGAACCTCCACCCGTTCAAAATAGCAGGAGGAGCCGGCAGTCATTAGATCGATCATTTCATTGATGCAGGATTCAACCTCCCGGCAGTCAGCGGATGAAGATTTGGCCCGAACGGTTTTCTGCGGTGAAGGTTCGGCTCCAACTACAGTCAGGATCCCGATCGGGCCGGCAGGTTCCGTTGCAGGCTCCGGGGAATTTTCTGAAAAATATTTTTCAAAACTTTCTGACGTCAGCGCCTGCTGTTTAAACTCCCGCAGCATAGCCCGTGAAAATGAACTGTTGAATCTTACCAGGCGGTGCTGCTCTGAGGTCATAACCTCACGTCCGCCGCTGAATTCACCGAGCAGCCGGTCGGAGGCAAGATGACTGACTATAAGATCAAGATCCTCCCGCATTCCCAGATCTGCAATCAGCCGTGACTGCTCATCGCGGTAGATCCCGGCCGGTTCCGCGGTATGACTCAGGATCGGCAGAAAAAACTCCCGCAGAAAATCTCCCGCATGGTAACCGCGCTGAAATAACTTCTCCCAGTTGCGGCTGATCTCAAGGGAGGGAATTTGCGAAAGTGCTGTTTGATCACAGCTCTTCTGAACTTCAGGTGTATTTTCACTGCGGGATTTTTTTGCCTCACTGAGTTTTTTCCTTCTGGCCCGGAGTTCCTGTTCCAGGGTTCTGCTTAAATCACTGCAGCCGGACTCATCCGGCTTATTCACGGTCGGCTCAGGAGGCGAAGAATTTTTTTCCGGCTCTGATGACGGCAGAGAATTAATTTTTTCCTGAGTTTCTGTTTCAGTAATTTTCACAGTTTCATCCGGTTCAACCGGGAATTCACTGCCTGCGGCTGACCGTTCATCCGCAACTGCGGCAGCAGTTCCGCTGCTCTCTGTTCCGTCATCCGGTTCAGCAGCGGAGGCGGACTCCGGCAGTGTCGAATCCTTCTGCACTGCTGAAAAAATTTCCGGGATCTCCAAATCTTCCTGCAGTTCTTCCTGTTTCACCTGAGGCTCTTCAGTCTGATCAGAATTTTCTGTCTGAGCGGAATTTTCAGGTTTCTGCTCCGGAACTGCGGCAGCCGTCTCCTCCTGCTCCCGCAGTTCCAGCAGATTGTCGAGAGGGTTCGGCAGTGCTCCGGAATAAATTCTGTCAATAGAATCAATTTTAAGCGCCAGTACCTTCACCGTAGGTGACAGATCCGGCATAATTTCAAAATAGCGGTAGCGGTGACCGTCTGTCACGTTGGCAATACCAGCCCCGCTGTCTATAATCAGATCAGCAACGGTTTCTTTACTGCGGGGAATACCGGGAATTTTCTCCTCATCGAGCAGAGCTGTAACATCCCTGAAAAATGACCAGTCGATATAGGTTCCGTCCTTCATGTACAGTATTGCACCTCCGGGAGCATTGATTTTCCATTTCCCCGAACTGACCAGCTGACGGATGGCATCGAAAATATACCGATCTGCCGGAAGACCAACCATGGCAAGTGCCGGATCGTAACTGTTGCAGAGACGGTCCTTTTCAACAGAATCAGAATCCGCCTTTAGCACGATTTTTACCAGCGGCTCATCGGTTGCGGTATGACTGACCGCATGCAGAACTGATTCAATAATCGAAGTACTGCCCCTCAGACGCAGATATTTTTTTACCTCCGGGGTAATCACCGATTCAACTCCGAGGATCCCTGCCTCCTCATGTTTGAGATGACGGTTCGGACGCCAGTGCAGAAAATATTTTTTCAGACGGTTTTCCCTCAGCCAGTCATAGAGATTATCAGTAAGCGGATTCCATTCCAGCCTACCCTTTTCATCGGTTACCGTCATATCGGTTATAGGTTTTCCAAGATCATGCATCAGTCCCGCGGTGCAGCAGGCAAACCTCCACCTCGGTTCATTGAGTCTTCGTTCCCGGGGTGTGTCATCAAAGCTGAATATTACCGAGTCTGATGAACGCAGCGCCAGATAGGCCACCTCCAGACCGTGACGAAGCAGTCCGCCGACGCCGCGGTGATGATGAATTTCAGAAGCAGGAAGAAGATGAACAAAGGAGGCGTAACGCAGCAGCATCGGTTCAAGAAGTTCGCGGTACTGCAGATCATTTAGACCGCAGCTAAGTCTGATCCGGTCAACCAGTTCCTTCTGGCTGTACAGAAGCTGATGCGGATCGGCAAAGGGAAGCCCCTCAAGAAAAGGAGGATACCTCGGGATGTCGATTTTCAAATCAGGTTCGGAAAATTTTTTTTCGGAATTTTTATTTTTTTCTCTGCCGCTGAAAAACTTTTTTTTGAAATCAGAAATTGAAAAGATCATAGCCAAAACCGTATAGTTCCGGCTGTAGGATAACAGTTTGAAAATCAGGGAAAACTAATGGGGCGACCTTTAAGGATAAAAAAGACGGTATTGTTTACAATTTGAAAGTATACGCTACCACTATAAGTCTACGCCCAAAGCTTTATATAAAGGTTCTAATTGAGTTCTGACCGCTACTGATATAGTCTGAATATTCAATTTTGAGATCATACCATTGCTCTTTACCCATTTGTATTATTCTCCAGGTAATCATTCAGACTGTCATCAGAATCCGACAGCAACGAAAACAGATAGTCACCCATACTCATATCAAAACGTTTTGCATCAGACTGCAGTTGTTTCTTAGCACGACCGCGAAATGCAAAAAATTCTGCAATACCCGGATTTCTGTTCATACCAACGTGGATCCATTCCGGTTCCAGGTAACTGACTATATATGGCGAATGACAGGTTATGAGCACGGAGCAATCGCCCAGCAACTGGCTGATTATTCGAATGTAAGCCTGGAATAAACCGGGATGTACGGAATTTTCCGGCTCTTCAATAGCTATCAGGGAAACATCATTTATAGTCGATACTATGATTTTTGTTAAAATCATAAAGACTCTTTTAGCACCGTCAGACATGGTCTCAAAATTAATAGGATTCGAAAAATTTTGATCACGTACGTAAAGAACGTGAATAAATTTTGAGAAAACATACGGGATATCACCTGACTGCCCCGGTTCCTGTGCATCTATCTGAATTTTCCTGACAATGAGATCATCAATATTAGGAAACAGCTGCATATATACATCTCGCAATAATTCAAATTTATCAGGATATTTTTCCTTAATATAAAAAATAATCCGTGGAAGATTGTTAACGCTAATCATCTCACTTTCAAAACCGTTGCGTATAATCGGATCCGGCTGATAAAACACTTTAGCATCTAAATTATTTTCAATATACACCTTAACATTATTCAATTGTTTTATTATTTCAGAATAATAGAGATCATCAAATGCAGCCAGTTTATTTACAACCAATTCCGCCGGACAGACATTAATAGTGGTTGAACAGCGACCGCTCTCAGTTCGTCTATACGTTGCACACTCACAGTTTCGAACGATAATCTGAGTAAATTTCGGAGCATCAGCAGTTTTGATTTTTAAAGATTCGCAAACAATAAAAGGATCTGTCTCAACAGAATTTTTCCAGCAGAACTCAAACTCGTATTTCAGTTGATATTTCTGGTTGTTGAACTCAGTTGATGCATCCATTTCATATCTGTAATTACGACCCTGTAAATTTCTATGCATGGGAATACAGTTTGAATTAGACATCATGGCAATTTTTTTCTGAATGTTTGCCTTTATAAAAGTTATAGAAAAATCAATACCTGATAAAAAATTTGATTTACCGAAATTATTTAATGCAACCAAAGCCGTTATATTACTTAGGGCAATTTTTACATTGGACAGATTTTTGTAGCCGTCTATTTTAACTGTCTGGATTTTCATACATCACATCCCCAGTAACTTCCAAAATAACAAAAAGCAATAATTTATTGCTTATAGTATCATTATATCAAAATAATCACTATCTTAATAAAGAAAACGAAACAAAATACAACGTATTAATATATTACTATATACAGAACTATTGCTAAAACAAGGCGCTGTTAAATCAGGAGCAAATTCCCAGTATGGATCTTCTATTCTTATAATTTTCCCAGCATACTGGAACATTTCCAGTGCTCTCTTAATCGTTCTCTCCTAAACTCCTAACTCCGCAATAATTGAAACAATTCGTCATTGCAAATTTTCGATCGTGTCCAACATCACAGCGTTTTCCGTTTTATTCAAAGCTATATTTGACTGATATCGACAGTGATATTTTTTCGAGTTTCAACTGAAACAGCCTGAAAACGTGAGTATACAAATTACGTAATGTGCCTGTAATTTCGATTACATCAGAGCCGTATTTTTTAATAATTTCAGAAACACCGTGAATATTTATACTCAAACAACAGACTTGAAATACCACCATCAATACAGAATTTTCCTGCTAATCTACTTTCCTGTAAAACCGGAGACTTTCCTATTGATAGTAGTGTAGACGACATTATTCCGGCAAATCCAAATATCGGCATACCTTCACAACAGATTGACAGTTCAGTTTCGAACACACACAAAAAAAGAACCGCCCGGTGCATTAAGCAGAAGGCGGTCAGTATTCAAAATATTCAAAAATGGAAAACTACATTATGTATTCACTCAGACGCAGATTTACATCCATAACATCCTTGACCAGTTCTTTGGCTGAATCAACAATGTCACTGCCGAGTTCAAACTGATCAGTAAGATAGTTGAAGGCCTCGGTTTCATTCTCACTCAGATATTGATCTGAATCGATAAGATAAATCACATGAAACAGTACAATCTTTTTAATTTTCTCACTCTTTGATGAGAAATAATCAATCAGATCATTAACAGATCCGGTATCAGGGATCTTCTCCACATCAAATTCAAACTTCAACTGTTCAACAAAAGACTCTTCATCAAAATCATACTGGCTGTCAATCTGAGCCATTTTGTAAATTAATTCCACCAGTTTTTCAGACTGTTCGAAATCAAGTTCATTAGAAAACATTTTCTTCCCTTTGGAAACAATAAAATCTTTATATGATCATACAACAAGTGAAGAAAATTACAAATTAATTCGCTGTCGCAATTCTGTTTCTGCGTGGATGCATTAAAATATCTGCCACTGTTCCCGCCGCTGTGTTCACTGGAGCGTACGCCAGCAAAAAAAGTCGACCGGAAGGTCATCCTGTTAAAAATCAATTAAAAAAAAGGAAGCAAAATTAATTTTTTCAGGAGATTTTTATGCGCCATCTATTTAATCTGCTCTCGGTTGCAACCGCGGCAGTCACGATTTGCGGATGCAGCAGCCGGACGGCAGAGCCTATTTCAGTTTCGCAGCAGATCGAAACAGCCGGAATTTCAACCGGCACCGCTCGTACCGTCCGTCATTCAGGCAATCTTTCTTACATCTATCTACCGTCAGCCGCAGGAACAGACATCAAATCCAGAAATTATCCGATTATCCATGTACTGACAGCTGCAGGTTCACACAAAAAAAGTTACGAAAAAAATTTTTCACCGGTTCAGCGCAATTTCTCTGATCTGAGTCCGAGGTTCTGTCCGGATAACCGGCAACGGCAGACAACAGTATTAAAAAAAGATCCGCCAGGTTGTACAATATTGAAAAAATAAGAAGGAATCCACATGAATCTCTATATCTGCGAAAAACCGTCCCAGGGACGTGATCTGGCAAAAGTACTCGGATGCAGCACCAGACACGAAGGTTCCCTCTCCGGAGGAAACAACACCGTAACCTGGTGTCTCGGACACCTTCTAGAACTGTTTGAACCGCACGAATATGATCCGAAATATAAAAGATGGTGTATTGAAGATCTGCCGATAGTGCCTGAAAGCTACCGCTACCGGGTCAAATCAGCTTCGGCAAAACAGTACAAGGTGGTTGCAGATCTGATTAAAAAAGCCGACTGCGTCTTCATCGCCACCGACTTTGATCGTGAGGGGGAGGCCATAGCCAGAACAATTCTCGAACGTACCCGCTACCGCGGACCGGTGAAAAGAGTCTGTCTGTCCGCACTTGACGATCTGAGTATCAAACGTGCCCTGAACAATGTCCGCGAGGGGGATGAAACAGTATCACTGTACTATTCCGCCCAGGCACGGCTGAGAGCAGACTGGGTCGTAGGTCTTAATCTCAGCAGACTTTTCACCCTGCTCGGCCGGGCCTCGGGGTTCAACGGTTCAGTTCCGGTGGGAAGAGTAATCACTCCGACCGTGGCACTGGTGGTGGATCGGGATCAGCAGATCAGAAATTTTGTTCCGGTACCGTACTATGAACTTAAAGTACAGGTAAATACCGAACGTGGAAATTTTACCGCCGGATGGAATGTTCCTGAAGCTGTTGCCGACGAGTCGGGGCACTGTCTTGATCGCAAATTTGCCGAACAGGCGGCGCAGGCGGTTAGCAATGCAGCCGGTATTATCGCCTCAGCTGAAAAGAAACCGGTAAAGGAGGCGGCACCACTGCCCTTCGATCTGACTTCACTGCAGCAGTATGCTTCCAAAAAATGGGGGTATACCGCCCAGCAGACTCTTGATGCTGCCCAGTCACTCTACGAATCCCACAAGGCCACCACCTATCCGCGTACCGACTGCAGATATCTTCCGCTGTCCCAGTTCAGCGACGTTTCCGCGGTTCTGCACTCTATGCAGGCAGCAGATCCGTCTCTCGCGGAACTTGTTGCAAAGGCCAACCCGTCACGCAAAGGCAGGGTATTCAAATCCGATATCGATTCCGCCCACCACGCAATTATTCCAACCACCAGAGTTCCGGATCTCGCATCCATGAATCCGTGCGAACGCAACATCTACAACGCGGTAAGAGCCTATTATCTCATGCAGTTTTTTGATGACGCGGTGTTTCTAAAATCAGTCATCAAAGTTGAAGCCGGGGGACACAGTTTCACCGCCAGGGGTAAAATCACCGCAGATCAGGGCTACCGTATTGTTCCGGTAACACTGGGTCTGCTAGGAGGAGAGCCGGAGGATGAACAGCAGGAGGATAATGTCAGACTGCCGGATGTACAGACGAACGATCCCTGCACCGTAACCGATCCAACCATTCTCGACAAGAAAACCCCCCCGCCGGCACACTTTACCGAAGCTACACTGCTGGCCGCCATGGAGAATATCGCCAGATTTGTACAGGAGGAAAGGTTTAAAAAAATTCTGAAGGAAACTGCCGGGATCGGAACTCCCGCCACCAGAGCAGGCATTATAGAAAATGCCATCAAACATAACTATATAGAACGCAGTAAAAAATCTCTGCTGGCCACCGACAAGGCTTTTGCGGTAATTCCGAAACTTCCTGCCGGAATGAAATCGGCAGGTCTCACCGCCGCCTGGGAACAGGAGCTTGATAAGATTGCACACAATGAAGAAACCACCGGTGACTTTATGCAGAACATTGAAAAATGGGTCCGCAGCATGATCACCAACTATCTTTCACGCTCGGATTTCGTGATCAGCGGTGTGGCGCCTGAAGGTAAATCAGCAGCCGGAGGAATCCGAACTTCAGCAGGAAGATCAAATAGAAGATCATCTGCAGGAACTCGAAAATCCACTGCTGTAAAATCATCATCTGCTGTAAGAAAAACCCAGCCTGCAGCTGTGGCACCGGACTCCGGCGCACCTGCATGTCCGAACTGCGGCAGGCCGATGATTCTGCGAACCAACAAGACTAAAGGCAACCGGTTCTGGGGATGCAGCGGATTTCCGCAGTGCCGCGGGACAATGCCGGCTGATGAGTAATCACATATTAAATTCGTAAGTGATTTTTTCACATGTATGCTTGATATACTGGTATACACATGATAACGTGTATACCAGTTAAGGGCTATAGGTAAAAAGTATGTTAGTTCGATTCAGTGTTGGCAATTTCTGTTCTTATGATGAGCATCAGACCATATCCTTAATATCAGGAAATGTTAAAAATCACAGCGAACGTCTGTATGTTACCAGGGATTTCAAATTATTGAAATTCGCAGCAATATTCGGAGCGAACGCATCAGGCAAATCAAATATCATTAAAGCTGTCCAATTTGCCGGCAATATTCTCATATATGGTGCGAACTCACCATTTGCTGATAGCAACCGATATAACTATCACCGTCTGAATCATTCAAACCAAAACAAAAATTCTTATTTCGAATTCGAATTACTCGTCGATGGTGAGGTTTATGCGTACGGGTTTGAGATTTGCATTTTCCAGAAAAGGATTCGGGAAGAATGGTTGATTAAACTTGATAAATCCGGAGATACCAGTATTTTTACCAGAAATACAGATACGGGAGATTTTTATTTCAACGATCAATATCTGAATTCCCAAAACACTAACAGAATGCAAATCTATCTTGATGACAATAAATATGTAACAGACAAACTGTTTCTGGCTGAAATTGTATCTATCAACAAATCTGAAATATATAAAAATGAGAGCAGATTATTTTTGTTGAAAAAAATATACGGGATGATATCTCAAATTAATGTCTCATATCCAAACACCCCTGTTACCGGTTACGAATCTCTGTCAGAAGACAATTTTTCAGAATTGCTGAATGCATTGAGATGTTTCGACACAGGAATTTCAAACATCATATCAAAAGAAATATCACGCGAACAGGCCTTAGATAAATTAAATTCTTCTCAGATTTCCTATGTGGATGATGCCATAGAAAAACTGCGCATATTAAACTCTAACGGAGCCAACCGGCATAATAACACGGTGAGAATGAATATAGATGGACGATTGATATTATTGTCTTTGATCGATAGTGAACCAAAATTCCGGGAAATAATGTTTCAACATTTCAGCATTCCTGATGCAATTTTTTCACTCCGTGATGAATCAGATGGAACCATAAGACTGCTTGATCTGCTTTCGGTCATATTTGCAAACGATAGTTCTATTTTCATAATAGATGAGCTAGACAGAAGTCTTCATCCGCAGCTAACTGCACATTTTATTAAGACTTTTATGAAAATTGCAGAACGTAAAAATATTCAATTAATAATTTCCACACATGAAAGCCGCCTGCTTAATCTAAAATTATTACGGCAGGATGAAATATATTTCGTTTCCAGGGCTGAATCAGGTTCAAGTGTCATTATTCCATTTGATACATTCAAGGAACGTTTCGACAAAAAAATCGATGTTGCGTACCTTGACGGTAGATACGGTGCTGTTCCAATGTTCAACAGCATATTTCCAGACTTGGACGATGAGGAACTGCAGTGAGAATACCACAACCATACGGGCAACGTTCTTCAGTAGGGATTTCTGAAGCAAAAATCAAATATTTTTTAGCATTTGAAGGTAGGAGAACAGAATACAGGTACTTTAGAGGGATCCATATTAATCGAAACGAAGTAGGTATTGATTCCCTAGTTGAAATAATTCCTATTGAACATGATAGTAAAACCAGCAGTAATCCGCTCAACCTGCATAATGAAGCCAAAGAAGCTTTAGATAACTGCGATAATTATTTTCCTGAAGCCGGAGATCAATTTTGTTTGATTGTAGATCGTGACAGAAAGAGTTTTTCAGAAATTCAATACGAAGAACTTTTAAAATATGAAAAAAATGGAAACATTAATCTAAACATCAATAACTAGTTTATCCAAACTAAACTTTTCAAATTCTTCTATACATCATAACGCTCAGAAACATGTATACACAAGGATTTATCATATCTGATAATTTTCTGTTCAAGAAGGCGGAATAAAATGAAAAGAACTTCCGCTCATATTCATCATAGGCATAACTGCCTGATATACTCGACAATGCGATAAACCTCTGTGCTGGGCATAAATTCCACACTGTGAATGTTCTTCCCGTCTTTTATTAATTCAGCTTCCAACTTCTTTGCATTATCCACAGCAAAATCTACCTTTTCAGACAGCAAATCAAACATTTGATCGCTGTTTTTTGCATATTTAGGAATATATTTTTGCAGTTCTAAAATTACATCAGCGCTTGATTTATATTGTTTAGTTGAATAGATGAAGTGACAGATGAACCATATTTCAAAACATGGTCCGGAAACAATTAAATCAATATTTTTCTTTGACGAATAATTTTCTGCTTCTTTAATTTTTTTGTTTTTGCCAGCATCAAAATCTGAATCAATTAAACAAAAGGCTCGATCTCCAAAACTTGGATCAAACCCAACTTCTTTCTGATCTTTAAAAATATTCTTGACCATCGTCAGCGGATCAGTTGAATGATCAGAAGAAAAAAACAAGGTAAATTTACGGTTGGAGGCAAATTTCTTCAAGTAATTGGTTTCTGTCTTATTGTTACCCTCCGCGTTAACAATTATCACGGGTCTTCTTTTTTTATTTTCTATTCCTCTCCTTTTAGGAGAATAACCAGGTGTTATCACTGCCATAGTTCCTCTCCATTACCTATAAAAGGAATTGCACCGTAACGGCCCAGCATATACGATTTGTGAATATCCTCCGGCTTTCTAGTTGCCTTATACTCATCCAGCGAATACAATTCACTCACACCGTTTTTAGGATCTTTCTCAATAAAATAAATCTGATCTCTCCTAAGTATTTTTATATCCAGCAAATCCAATGTATGCACCGAAATTATTAATTGCGCATTTGCTTTATTCACTTTTGGATTGTGGAATAATCCGATTAAATAAACCAGTAACATAGGATGTACACTTGAATCAAACTCATCTATGCACAATGTTTCCCCGGTTTCAAAGGCCCTCTTTATAATAGGACTCAAAAAAAATAAATTCTTAGTACCGAGTGATTCATCATGCAAATCGAGAGAATATGAACTCTCGTTACCCAGATCATCTTTGAAATTGTGAACTGTTGTAATTACTAAATTCTTAGCCCTGTCAATCTGTTTGAAACCAGCAACACGATACCCGTATTGCTCCGGAGGAACTTCACGAGTTTCAAATTCATAATCAGAAATATTAAGATCAGCCTCTTTTAGCACCGCTTTGATAAAACGTTTCAGCGACTGATCAGAATCTTTTTCAAACAGTTCTCCTGTTATCGGCAATAAACCGTCATACCTATTTGAAGGATAAGTATTAATTGAATTCATAAACCACATCATGGGAATTCTTGTTTCTTCGCAATTCCATACTGTGGCAGTTGACAGAAACAGTTTATTTACGGTATTTCTGCTGATAATAGGGCTTAATTTAGATCTTAACGATTTCTGAGTAATTTTATATTTTTGGGAGCTTCTGTTGCCTGACTCATCTTCTATGCCGTCCTCATCCCTGATAAAAATGACAGTCGGTTTTGAACTGTTGTACACATAGAGATACTCTGTTTTGATCTGTGTTTTTATTGCTGAAAAACCGTATACATATCTCCTTCCGCTAGCAATAAATACAAACTCAAAATGACTTGGTCTGCCAATACTATTCTCATCAAATGCAAACGGGGTAATTAATTCAAGCCGGTCTCCAACCTGTCTGTCTGCTGATCCCCTGATAGTCAATATAGCAGACGTCAGAGCGTGAAATATATTACTTTTACCCGACGCATTAGCACCAAAAAAGGCTACGGTTTTAAGTATATTCGTATTCTTATCATGTACAAAATTATCTTCGTGTCCCTTTTCCTGAGATGCTTCCAGTGACAATACCGTACGTTTTTTTATTGATTTAAAATTTTCAACAGAGAACTGTAATAACATATTTCCTGTAAACGCTCCTTAATAACCTTTGATGCTATTTAAGATTGTTTAAAATCAACAATCCAGCCTTTTCTTTTTTTCAATAAGGTTTAACTTTTTATAGGAAATACTACTTGATATAATATTTCCATCAATATCTTTAACCTAAATTCCCTGTAATTTTTGGTAACTACAACTCGTGAGGAGTAGCACAGTGCTACTCCTTTTTCCTTATTATACCTTGGTTTTCCAAACATTACCCCTTTATTGTACACCTGAATTTTGTTATAATGTAGTTATACTAACGTATTTGGTAACTACATTATGACAGAGACAACTTCATCAGGTATAAAATTATCTTTTCAAACCAAAGGTAACTATAAATACGCTAAGGTACCAGGTATCTCTTACAGGGAAAATGGCAAAATCAGAAAGAAGGGAACTATTTATCTTGGTCGTGTAATCGATGAGAAAAATTTTATTTTTTTCAGCAAAGATAGAGGTATTTTCAAATTCGACCCTGTTAACAATTTATTCCTTGATGCACCCGAGAACTACACGGGACAATTGAAAAACGACCAGAGAAAGAAACCAACTCTCATTTTAGATTTTGGAGATTCATATTTCCTTTCGCAGTTAATTCGCAACATAAAATATGATGAAGTTATCGAAGCTATAGGATATAAAAATTCTGACACCATCTATTCGATGATCATGTTTTATATTCTGACAAACTACTCCTGCATGCACTGTAACACCTGGTATGAAGGTAATTTTGCAAAAATTCTATACCCAAATGCAGATCTTCATTCTCAGCGGATCAGTGAATTTCTAAAATTTTTAGGCAGAGAGGATGTCAGACAAAAATTTTTCAGAGCTCATATCGAGTGGCTCAAAAAAAATATTTGTAATGATCCTGCTATAGTGATTGACAGTACCGGATTACCGAATGACATAGATATCGAACTGCCAAATGTCAGCAATCACAACGGCAAAATCAGTAACGAAGTTAGAATGGTTTCTGCAGTTCAGAGGGATTCAGGATACCCATTAATCTTCAGAGCAATTCCCGGTAATATCAATGATGTTTCGACCCTGTCAACAACAATTACCACACTTGGTGAGTATTCTGTAAACACTGATTTTACACTTCTGGATGCCGGTTATGTTTCAGATAAAAACATCGATGAACTGTACGAGGCTAACATTGATTTTGTTGCGAGGTTGCCGGAAAAGCTAAAAAATCTGCATAAGTCTATTGTAGAATCAGGAAGTTCAGATTTAAAAACATCTAACAATCTGATTGAATTTATGGGTCGGTTTGTTTATGTGAAGGATGTTGAATGCAGGGTCGGTACAAAGCAAAATACAGCCTATGCTTTTCTATGCTACGATGTCGCCGCGGCATCTGATGAAAATTACAAAACGATTGCCAATGCCAAAAAACTTTCTAAGAAAAAATTGAAAGAAAAGCATTCAGACTTCCATAAAATTTTTGAATCGTCGGGAATATTCATCATACTTTCTTCTTTACCGTTCAAACGGGAGGAGATTCTGAATGTATATTACAACAGACTGATTGTAGAGCAATATTTTGATCTCGGAAAAGGATTAAGCAGATTAATTCCGCTCAGAGTTCATTCAGAGGACAGAGTGCTGGGTCATCTGTTGCTCTGCCAAATTGCAGCAACGATTAACCTGTATGTACAAAAAACTTTGGAACAGTCATACAATAATTCGGTTGAATTGTACTTGGGTTTAAGAAATCAGAAATGCACAGTGTATTCAACTAGAATAATTACCAATGAGGCGCAAAGTTCGGCTACAATCTTATACGACAAATTTAAAATTAAGTACCCGAACTATTTTGATAAGCAGGGGGATAAGTTGCAAGCTCATAGTTCATTACCGAAGTCTCCTTCCAATAATGAAGTATAGAGTTTATGTAGCTACAAATTATCCCAGGGAATTTAGGTTAAATTAGATGTTTTGGAGTTCCTGTATTGTATTGAGGGTGTAATATTACACCCTCTCATCTATTACCGTTAAAGGTAAAAAAATTTATGCATCTGAATATGGGCACAAAGCTTTTGTTTTGTGGATCTAACTAAATTAAAGCAATAGCAAATTCTCGTACTTATGCAAATGAGCCCGGTGAACTGAAAAACAAAATAGGAACAAATGTCGGACTGCTCATAGAGAGAATGCAGCAACATCAATAACTGATGGTTATGTTGAACTTGTATTGATCACAACTTTGCTTCAATACCGTTTCCGGTAATCCGAACGATCCTGAACACCAAACCGTTACCAATTATTTTCTGTAAGACAGAAAATTCACTGGTTCCTTTTGAAGAGTTCAGGAATTTTCTGAGGATATTCAAAGCTCCGTTGATATCGGCATTTATAAATTTGGCCCCAAATTTATTAAATGTAACGTTTTAATAATTCATCGTCAGCCAGTGTTTTTTCTAATATTTGGCTTAAAAGAGCGGTGTATCCTTTGCCAAAGGCTTTAGCTTTAAGTATAGCTTCAGCTGATAAGCGAACAGACACGACTTTTTTCCTTTGTAAAGCCAGTCTTCTGTTTCTAGCTTCTATCATTTGATCTAGTTGTTCATCAGTAAGTTCTGGACAATCCTCATCTGGTTCGCCAGGTATTTTTTTTAGTGCTGCCAACTCTGCTAGTTGTTCCTCAGTGAATTTGAACGGTTTAGATGTATCTAATGTTCTTGTAACTGTCATAGTATTTTTTCTCCTCTTTTTTAGTTGCACGTCTTGCAGAGATTATTCGATATACCCTCTGTTCTTCTCGAAGTGTATAAGTAACTGTTAGTAGTATTATTCCTTGTTCAGTAACGTTACCAATAACATTAAACCTATCTTCATCGATTGAATGTTCAACATCAAACTGATCCAACCTATAAGGATCGGTAAAAACAGACATTGCAACTTCAAACGAAATACCGTGTTTTTTTATGTTTATTTTTTCTTTGTTTTCGTCCCATTCGAATTTTAATTCTGAAGACATCTCGGTTATCCAATGTATTATTTATATTATATATTATATATTATATTACAAAATGGAATATAACCAAATTTTATTGTTGAATAATCAAAGTTTTCAGGAAAAAAAATTACAGTCATTTTCTATGTATATCTACTTGATATCATTATCTTTTTTGAAATTTCAGAACTTATTCTAGAAAAAACTTGTTGCGTACGCCCAAACTCTAACACTCCTTAAATTTGTCTATCTTCATTATCAACAAACTCCTGTAATATGCTGTCTTATTTGCTCTGCGGCGTTTTCCTTTAGCTATATATCTAGTAACCATTTCAGCTTGTTTTCTAAGCATAGCATTCTTGTGTTCGAAGAACCAATTCAGTTGTTCATAATCTGACTCATCTGTAGCTGATAGAACTATGCCGCAATACTACAGAAATCAAACGAATATACAACTCACGCAGCTGTTACCAGAAATAATTACAACTGGAACAGTTACATTTAATTCATTCAGGCAAAGCTCTGACCTGCATATTTAGCCTGCCTGTCTGTACGGCAGATACGGGGCGGTTCCGCAGTTAACTCTATGAATTGAATACAAAATTCCGGAAATCTTACAATAGGACGATTCAAAAATTTATGTTAAAATATGCGCCGTTTAATCACAATTATGCATATTTTCCGTATTTCCGATCACCGGTCCTACCCGGAAAATATGATAAAGCTTAAAGATTTTAACTCAGGAAAACTTATATGGCATTGCATCCATTTGCAGGCAAACCTGCAAGATTAGAAGACTTAACCAATATTCCAAGATTAATCTCAGAATATTACCTGAATAAACCGGACATGAGTGTTATCGAACAGCGTGTTACCTTCGGTACCTCAGGTCACCGCGGAAGTTCTCTGACTTCAGCCTTCACTGAATCCCATATTCTGGCAATCAGCCAGGCTATCGCCGACTACAGAAAGAGCCAGAACATCACCGGTCCTCTGTTCATCGGTAAAGATACCCACGGTCTGTCAGAGCCTGCATTCTGCACCGCAGTGGAAGTTCTTGTTGCCAACGGCGTAAAGGTATGCGTTGACAAAGATCTGAACTACACCCCTACCCCGGTTGTTTCTCATGCTATTCTGACCTACAACGAAAACAGAACAGAAGATCTGGCTGACGGCATTGTTATCACCCCGTCACACAACCCTCCTACAGACGGAGGTTTCAAATACAATCCTACCAACGGCGGTCCGGCCAATGCCGATATCACCAAATGGATTGAAAACAAGGCCAACGAATATCTGGAAAACGGTCTCAAGGGTGTTAAATCAACTGCCTACACCGAAGCTATCAATTCACCGCTGGTTACCCGCCATGACTACATTTCAAACTATGTAAACGATCTGGAGAATGTAATCAACTTTGAACCGATCAGAGATAAGAAAATCAAGATCGGTGTAGATCCTCTCGGCGGTTCAGGTGTCTACTACTGGGATCATATTGCCAAGAAATACAATATCGACATCGAAGTGGTAAACTACAAGGTTGATCCAACCTTCTCATTCATGACTCTGGACAAGGACGGCAAGATCCGCATGGACTGCTCATCCCCTTATGCCATGGCTTCACTGATATCCCTCAAAGATCGCTTTGACATCGCTGTTGCAAACGATCCTGACTACGACCGTCACGGTATCGTATGTAAATCAGGTCTGATGAACCCTAACCACTATCTGTCAGTTGCCATTCAGTATCTGTTCACCCACCGTGACGGATGGCCGAAGAATGCAGCTGTAGGTAAAACCGCAGTTTCCTCTTCCATCATCGATCGCGTGGTAAAGAGCATCGGCAGAGAACTCAAGGAAGTTCCGGTAGGATTCAAGTGGTTCGTTGACGGTCTGTATACCGGAACCTACGGTTTCGGCGGTGAAGAAAGTGCCGGCGCATCCTTCCTGAGAAAGAACGGAAAGGTATGGAGCACCGACAAGGACGGTATCATTCTCGCACTGCTGGCAGCTGAAATTCTGGCGGTTACCGGAAAGGATCCGCAGCAGCACTACAATGAAATCACTGAAAAATTCGGCAATCCGATCTACAACCGTATCGATGCTCCTGCAAATCTGCAGCAGAAGGCGGTTCTGTCAAAGATGGATCCTTCTTTAATTGAAGCTTCTGAACTGGCAGGCGAAAAGATCACTGCTATTCTGACCAACGCTCCTGGCAACAACGCTCCAATCGGAGGTCTGAAGGTTGTGACCGAAAACGGCTGGTTCGCAGCAAGACCTAGCGGTACCGAATCAATCTACAAGATTTACATGGAATCATTCAAGGGACAGGAACATCTTGAGCAGATCAAGACTGAAGCTGTTGCCATTGTTTCCGCCGCATTCAAGAAAGCAGGTGTATAACGCCGCTTATTGAACAGTTCAAAAATCTGATTTGAAAATCCGCCGATTGGCGGATTTTTTTTAAGACTTCCAGGGACACTACGAAAAATACCTACACCAGCAGTCTGGTTATTGCGGCAACTACGGTATTCGGTTCCACCACGGTAACGACACCATCCAGATCTATATAATCCCCGCCGAAATCACGGGCGGAACTTCCCAGGACCAGAACCGAAACCCCGGCCTCCAGCAGATACGGGATCACCCCGTTGCAGCTTCCGTCACGGTTATCGATGACAGTTACAAGATATCCGCCAGCCAGCAGTTCACGTTCCACCGATGAGAGAAGCTCATTATCAAATCCGTCAACCTCCGGATCAAACACAAAACACTTAGGCTGGTATTTCACAATTCTTCGACGCAAATCCGCAGCCGTATGAGCAGAACCTGAAACCGAGATGCTTTCCACCACACCACAGCCTGAGGTCATGTTGGTTACACGGTCAATCAGAATAAATTCACCAAGAGTCTTATGTTTCCTAAACACATCAGCCACAACCAGATCAGCAAGACTGATACGGCACAGACCGATCTCATTTTTCGACAGTAAATCAACATTACGGTGCTGTCCGGTATTGACATCTACCGCATAATCAATCGCAGTGACCGTCCCAGGGAGCATTCTAGTACCGAGTTTGACAATAAAGTCATCCCCCTGCTTCAGCAGACGATCATCCATCCACAGCACGGTTGCAGTAAGATTATCACCAACACCGACATTTCCTCCGGAGGCGAGCACGCATCCGCGGGATACGTCAACCTCGCGATCAAGCTGGATCGTTACCGGCTGACCGGCATATGCCTCATTAACATCGCGGTTTCCCAACAGGATCCTCGAAACTTTTCCCTTTTCCCCGCTCGGCATGCTGACAACCTCTGTTCCGATGGAAACAGAACCCTCTTCAATCTGTCCCTGAAAACCGCGGAAGGTATAGTCCGGGCGGCACACGCGCTGAACCGGCATATAGAAGAGCTCATCCTCAAGACTTTTAGCGCTGATCACCACATTCTCAAGATAGGTCAGAAGCGACGGTCCGCGGTACCAAGGGATCCGGTCGGAGGTGCGGGTGACATTGTCTCCCTCGGTTGCCGACAGCGGAATAAGATAAACCGAATGGAGGTCCAGAGATTTCTGGAGTTTCTCCACCTCCAGTCTGATTTCATTGAAACGAACCTCACTGAAACCGACCAGATCCATTTTATTCACCGCAAAAACAAAATAGCGGATCCCCATCAAAGTACAGATCCTGGCATGACGTCTGGTCTGATCCAGCACTCCCTTGGTGGCGTCAATCAGAATTACTGCAAGATCGGCAAAGGATGCACCAACCGCCATGTTTCTGGTATATTCCTCATGACCGGGGGTGTCGGCAACAATAAAACTGCGGTGGTCTGTGGTGAAATAGCGGTAGGCAACATCGATGGTGATACCCTGTTCACGTTCTGCAAGCAGACCGTCTAGAAGCAGAGAATAATCAATTTTGCCGCTACGGCTGCCTACCTTCGATTCAAGTTCCAAAGCTCTGATCTGATCAGCATACAGAAGTTTTGAATCATACAGTATGTGTCCGATCAGAGTAGATTTTCCGTCATCCACACTTCCGCAGGTGATGAACTTTAATAACTGATGTTCGTTCTTGGCTTCGCTAGTCATCTAAAAATATCCTTCTCTTTTTCTTCTTTCCATGCTACCTGCCGCCTCGTGGTCAATTACACGGCTGCTGCGTTCCGACGACACCGCACCGAGAGTTTCAGCAATAATCTCATCGAGAGTCTGGGCATCCGACTCCATTCCTCCGGTAAGAGGATAACAGCCGAGGGTGCGGAAGCGAACCTTTTTATATTCGATCTTTTCCCCCTCCCTCAGTTTGAGTCGATCATCGTCAACCATAATGATGTTGCCGTCACGGTAGATTACCGGGCGCTCCTTGGCAAAGTACAGTGGCACAATTTCAATGTTTTCACGTTTGATATATTCCCAGATATCACGCTCGGTCCAGTTTGAAATCGGAAATACGCGGATACTTTCATGTTTCTGAATTCTGGTATTGAACAGTTTCCACATTTCAGGGCGCTGGTTTTTTGGATCCCAGCTCTGCTCGGTATTACGGAAGGAGAAAATTCTCTCCTTGGCCCTGGATTTCTCCTCATCGCGGCGACCGCCTCCGAAGGCGGCGGTAAAACCGTACTTCGACAGTGCCTGTTTAAGAGCCTGGGTTTTCATGATATCGGTATAGGCAGAACCGTGATCAAAAGGGTTGATACCACGTGCCACTCCGTCCTGATTGGTATAGGTGAGCATTTCAATACCGAGTTCTGCAGCACGGCGATCGCGAAATTCGATCATTTCCCTGAATTTCCAGGTGGTATCCACATGCAGAAAAGGAAACGGCGGCTTTTCCGGATAAAAAGCCTTCAGTGCAAGATGCAGCATAACGGAACTGTCCTTGCCGATGGAATAAAGCATAACCGGCTTTTCACATTCAGCCGCCACCTCCCGGATAATATAGATGGATTCTGCTTCCAGTTTGTCCAGATGGGTCAAATGATTCATGTTTACCTCTAGTATTTATTTGCATTTTTCGGATCGACTTCAATGGTCAGGGCGGATCCGTCGGCGCGTCTGAACATCCAGTGGTTAATTCCCTGTTTTCTCGCAAAAGTCATCTGAGTACCTCTGCCACCGAGATCTGCACCGAGATACATACTTATAGCCTGACGCGGGCATTCCTTGAGACAGGAGCAGCAGCCCCAGCAGTCCCGGGGGCATGTAATCTGCGTTACCTTCGAGCCGTCATCCTGTCTGACAGTTTTCAGCAGATTGCCGGGGCACACACCTGCGCAGCGGCCGCAACCGTTACATCTGTTCTGATCAATTCTGATGCTCATAATGTTCTCCCATTGCCACCAGGGGTCTGGTGATCATTTCAATCGAACCGTCTGCCCCCAGCCTTGAATTTACATAAAGCTCCCACTTCGCTTCCTGATGCGGGTGGTCGGTGTTCTCAGCAAAACAGTGCCATCTGGTTTCATGACGGAACTTCAGGTGGGCCAGCAGAGCACGGCAGACAGTAAGCCGTTCCTTAAGTTCAGCAATGTGCAGAAGTTCAAGCATGCAGTCCGCCCGCAGTGTCTCCACCAGAGATCCGAGATCATCAATTCTTTTCTGTGCCTCCAGCAGCCCGGCAGCATTGTAGCGGTAGTCGGTGGAAATTCCCCCGGCATACTGATCCATGATTTTCTGCATTGCATCCTCAAGATCTTCGACCGTATACACCGATTCCTGATTATTAAGATAACGGCGGTACTGTTCGATCAGAGCCTGAGCTTCGTCATCAGAAGGTGGAAGTACTGTCTGATTATTTCCAAAATCCTCCGCGATTGCTTCGGCGGCAATAGCGGCTTCCGCCAGGCATCCGGTCACATATTTCTGCGGGCATCCGCCGGCCACATCCCCGGCAGCATACAGTCCGGCCACCGTGGTTCTGCGTCTGTCGTCGATCCAGAATCCGCTGGCAGTATGACCGCCGACAATGTATGGTTCTGTTCCCTCGATCTCAACATCGTACTGTGCCGGACCGCGGTTCTGTTCGATCCATTTAAGAGTCTGTCCGGGAGCCATATTAAGATAGGCCCGGTACAGTTCCTGTTCCTGCTGTTCAGATATTCCGGAGGTTTTAAGATAGCAGGGTCCCCTTCCCTGTTCATTTTCCGCAACCGTGCCGTACAGGCGTTGCGAAGTGGTAAGACCGTAGCGTTTTTCATAAACTTCACCGGCACTGTTGATCTGTGATGCTCCGACTCCCTGGGCAATGGTTCCGGTCGGCGCGATGGTATCCTTGCACCGCAGAGCAATAAAACGCATTTCCAATGTGGTCAGTTCCGCCCCGGCTCTCAGACCCATGGCATAACCTGCTCCGGTATTGAAAGGTGAATACCACATTTTGTGGCGGGAGAAGCCCGGATTGTTCGGACGGTACAGGCCTGCAGCACCGCCGGTGGCGATCAGCACAGCCTTTGCCCTGATCTGATAGAATATATTCTCCTCCACAGAAAATCCCACCGCCCCGGCCACGCGTGTTCTGCCGTCATGTTTAACTGTTACAAGATCAGTAAGATTGGTATGCTCTAGCACAGTAACACCGGGGGCCCTTATGGCGGCAGATGCCAGCAGCGGCTTGATGTTCTCACCGTTGATTTTAATATTGCGCCACCCCCTGGAAACATATTGTCCCTGCTCATCCTTCAGGATCACTAACCCCATTTTTTCAAGCTCAGCGGTCACCTCGTTAAGGCGACAAGACATGGAAAGCAGCAGATCACCTCTTGCTATCCCCGCAGCATCATTCTGCGCATAGCGCACATAATCCTCCGGCGTATGTCCAGAAGTAATGTATGCGTTGAGTGCGTTTACACCGGCTGCAAGACAGCCACTTCGTTTAATCCCTGCCTTTTCGGCAATCAGGATCCTGAACTTTCCTGATCTGGAAAGTTCTCTCGCGGCATAACAGCCGGCGGTTCCGCCTCCAATAATCAGTACATCCGTATCAATAACTTTAAGATCAGTCATTTATTTTTCCTAATTAATCCCTGCATAAAAATCCGCAGTCCAACCATTATGTCGCGGCACAAACAGAGACATATCCATCGTTCCCGAGCTGCACCGAAAAAAAGAAGGCTGTAGTCCCCTTCTCTAGATGACATATGGAAGATTCTCAGGTTTAAGATTGTCATTAATGACAGTCTCAGCCACGTCACCCCTGATAACGTAAAAACGGGAGATAAACAGCTGGATGGTCTCGCCGATGGCAACCGGAGCTCTGGTAATCTGACGGAATACGGTCAGAAGCACACCCTTGACCCTGACTTTAAGTTCCAGACTGTCCCCGCGGAAGAATACATCCTCAACCACACCCTTTTCGGCAGTGGCTGAATACTGGAACACCTCATCCTCTCTGGCAGCATCAATGAATTCAGGTCGAACCACCCCGATGCTTTCCGGTTCAACGGTTCTGAATCCGGAAAACACCGATACATCATCAACCACAGTCGGATTGCCGATGAATCTAGTGACAAAGGAGGTTTGCGGACGGTAGTAGATCTCCTGGGGAGTACCGGACTGCTCAACCCGGCCGCGGTTGGTTACAATGATCTGATCTGCAACCTCGATGGCCTCATCCTGATCGTGAGTAACGAAAATACTGGTTATTCCGACACTGTGAATAAGATTCTTAAGCCAGCCGCGCAGTTCCTTGCGAACCTTGGCGTCAATGGCGGCGAAAGGTTCATCAAGAAGCAGCAGCTGAGGTTCGGTGGCAAGAGCTCTGGCAAAGGCTACTCGCTGACGCTGACCGCCGGACAGTTGACTCGGATAGCGTTTTTCCAGACCACCAAGCCCGACCAGTTCAATCAGATCCATGACTTTCCGCCTGATCTCATCTTTATCTACCTTCTTCAAGGTTAGACCGAAGGCTACATTGTCAAACACGGACATATAGCGAAACAGTGCATAACTCTGGAACACAAAACCGATCCCTCTTTTGCTGGCGGGTACTTTATTCACCAGTTTGCCACCGATATAGATCTCTCCTGAATCTGCGGTTTCAAGACCGGCCAGGATCCTCAGGATGGTGGTTTTGCCGCTGCCGCTCGGACCCAGCAGTCCCACCAGACTTCCCCTGGCCACACTAAACGAAACATCATCCGAGGCTTTATAGTTACCGAAGGTTTTATTTACGTGGCTCAACTCCACATAGGTATCATCTTTCAAATTCATTTTACCTGCCGGCAGATCCGCTCTGCCCCTCCATAAAATCTTAAAAACAATTCAAATCAATCAGGCGTCTGCGGCCGCCTTTCTGAGCTTTCTTTTCCCTCGCATTTCAAAAACGTTTCGGGCTATAAGGATTATGATGGCCATGACCACCAGCAGTGCCGACATGGCAAAGGCTCCGGTGAAATCATATCCCTGATACAGCAGTTCGATGTGCAGCGGCATGGTGTTGGTTTTACCGCGCAGGTGTCCGGAAAGTACGGATACCGCACCGAATTCACCCATTGCTCTGGCGGCACACAGCACGACTCCGTAGAGAAATGCCCACTTGATATGCGGGAAGGTAATCCTGCGGAAAATGGTAAAACCGCCGGCACCCATCAGGGCCGCCGCCTCCTCCTCGTCCCGCCCCTTGGCATTAAGCACCGGAATTATTTCCCTGGATATAAACGGGAAGGTTACGAAGATGGTCGCCAGCACAATTCCAGGAACTGCGAAGATAATCTTGATGTGATGCTCCGCCAGAAAAGGATACAGGATACTCTGGCGGCCGAATGTCAGCACAAATATCAGACCGGCAATGATCGGTGAGATGGTAAGAGGCAGATCAATCAGTGTTGAAACCAGTTTCTTACCGCGGAAGGAGAATCTGGTAATTGCCCAGGCGGCAAACAGTCCAAATACGGTATTAATCAGTAAGGTCAGAACTGTTACCTCTACGGTAAGGCGTACTGCAGCCAGCGCGTACCGATCAGTGATAGCATCGCTGAATACCTTCCATCCGCCGGAAAAAGCAGTGTACATTACATAAATCAGCGGTAACACAATCATGGTTACCACAAAGGTAACACTCAGCCCCACCAGCGGCCATTTAATCCATGGAGAACTTTTGTAAATCATATAACCTCCCCGATCAGTTGATTCCGTTGATAACACGGTTGGCACGGCTCTGCACCACCGCATTGGCAAACAGGATAACAAACGCCATAATAAGCATCACCAGCGCCACCGAGGTCGCACCCGGGTAGTCAAACTCCTGCAGTTCCGACATTATGGCAAGCGGTGCAATTTCAGTTTCATACGGTTTATTGCCGGCGATGAATACCACACTGCCGTACTCACCGAGACATCTTGCAAAAGCCATGGTAAAACCGCCTACCAGCGCAGGCAGGATTTCAGGAAGAATTACTCTTCGGAAGGCGGTAAACGGCGACGCCCCCATGATAAAGGCAGCCTCCTCATATTCACCTTCAATTTTCTCCAACACCGGCTGTACCGACCTCACCACAAAAGGGATCCCGATAAACACCATCGCAACGGTGATCCCGAGCTGAGTATAGGCAATATCAATCCCAAAGGAACTGAACAGAGCTCCTATCGGTCCGCTACGTACAGTAAGATGGGTAAGGGCGATACCGGCAACCGCTGTCGGCAGTGCAAAGGGCATTTCGATAAGTCCGTCTATGATCCTTTTACCCGGAAAATTATAGCGCACCAGCACCCAGGCCAGGATCAACCCCATGACCATGTTGATCAGAGAGGCGCTGAAAGCAGTCAGCAGACTCACTTTGTAGCTTGCTATGATCCTAGGACGGGTTACAGTATCCCAGAACTGCGCCAGCGTCAGTTCCGATGAATAGACGATCAGTGAGCACAATGGAATTATCACAACCAGACTCATGATTGATACTGTTACACCGAAGGACAGACCGAAACCGGGGATCACACTTTTGGTTTTCTTTCTTTTAACCATGACAGCTACGGAGGGCTTTTCAGCCGCGGCAGCCTGCTGACTGATGCTCATCATTTTCTCCTTGAATTCCTACAAAAAAACCGCATGCCTCCTGCATTCCTGTTCAGAGTAGTAAAAGCATACGGTATTTATCTAATCGTTATTTTGATTTTTTATGACTACTTTTTCTCGTAGATGGAATCAAACAGTGCACCGTTGGTGAAATGTCTGTTCAGAGCTTTGGTCCAACCGCCGAAATGCTGGATATCGGTAAGTTCAACTTCAGTTACTATCCATTTTCCGTCTTCAGGCAGGGACTTCACTGTTTTAGAACCTGTAGCATTCTTGAATTCACCGAGAATTTTCTGATTGGACGGACGGTAGTACCACTGGGCCTCCAGTCGCTGCGCATCATCGGAATATAGATAGTTGAGATATTCAGTGGCAACTTCTCGCGTTTTGCGTTCATCCACCACCTCATCCACTACCGCTACAGTCGGCTGGCACAGAATTGATACTGACGGAACCACAATCTCGTATTTACCCGGATATTCCTTCAGAGAAAGAAATGCTTCGTTCTCCCAGGCAACCAGCACATCACCCTGTCCGTTTTCCACGAAGGAGGTGGTGGAACCGCGTGCACCTGAGTCAAGCACCACTACGTTCTGGAAAAGTTTCCTGATGCTGGCGATGATCTGATCCTCACTCTGTCCCTGTTTTTCGAAGTAGTACCAGGCAGCAAGGTAGTTCCATCTTGCACCGCCGGAAGTCTTCGGATTCGGGGTCACCACACCAACATCATCACGTACCAGATCGTTCCAGTCCTGAATATTTTTAGGGTTGCCCGCTCTAACCAGGAAAACAATCGTGGAGGTATACGGTGAGCTGTCAAGAGGGAAGTTCTTCACATATCCTTCCTTGATCAGTCCAGCATTTTTAACCGCATCAACATCACCTTCAAGCGCCAGGGTGACAACATCAGCCTCCAGGCCGTTGGCAACTTCCAGTGCCTGCTTGCCTGATCCTCCGTGTGACTGCACCACATTGACGTTCTGCTTTCTGGTTTCAAGCCAGTGCTTGCTGAAGAGCTGGTTGTATGCCTTGTACAGTTCACGGGTCGGATCATACGAAACATTGGTAATTTCAAGACCGTCACCTTCATCCGCGTAAAGTGCACCGCTTCCTGCCAGCAGCACTGCTGCAGCTGCCGCTGCAATCGTCTTTTTGAAAATATTCATAAAATATCTCCTTACCGTCATTGGACAGTAAATTTTCTTAATTTTTTTCTTCTTAAAATTTGTATAGATTGTGTACAACCTGTACAAATTTTAACTTGCCTGCCAACCATTTTTTTCTTCCATTTTTATTTGAATTTATAATGGCGCATA
>ODAI013863254.1_pt1 | contig 43239 bp, 52 predicted proteins | sample 1539321 | NCBI WGS metagenome assembly ODAI01 (sample SAMN02144231, study PRJEB22623) | gut metagenome | biome: sheep rumen | host: Ovis aries | place: New Zealand
CGGTTTCGTTCATTTTCTTAAACTCTTTGCAAAGAATGTCACAAATACAGTCTGCCGGATTTTTATCGTCTGCAAGTTTACAAATACGATCTGCAATTTTGACAATTGAATGCTTGCCATGTTTTTTATCGTACCCATAACAAAACTTAACAAAAAAATCCTCCAGCTTTTTACAAACCGCGCTCTTTGTCTCTTCACTGTTTCCCGCTATAGACATAGCCTGTTCTGCAAGCTGTGTAATTTCATCGGAGCAAGCAGCTTGTTCATTGTGTGTCTCATTATCTGTTTCTGAGTTTTGTATATCGGCCACTGCCGGTATACTGTCTGGGCAAACACCAGCCGTAGGGCCCATGTTAGGCCCGCAGGCTGGTGTTTGCTGTATGTGTGTGTTTGTTTGTACCTCCTGTACTGTATTATTTGTGTTGTCTGTACTGTCTGTCTGTATGTCTGTGACATTTTCCGCGTTTTTGTCGTCATCCGCGTTTATGACGACATTTTTGCGATTTTTGTCGTCCTCAGGCATAAAAAAAACAGCACTTTGCGCTGGTTCCGGGGCGTCCTGAGCTGGCACTGGCGCAATGTTTCCGGGGCCCTGTGGAATGTCGTTGCATTTCCCCACGCAGGCTTTGGACTGCGGAATGTCGTTGCATTTCCCCGCGCATCCTACCGGACCAAAGTCCTTAGTGCTCATGCTTTTAGCACGCTCCCTTTCAATAGCAGCCATAACTACTTGTTTACGTTCTGCCAGTGTTCGCTTCTTTTTGTCGGAATAACTCCAATCTACGATGCCGCACAATTGTATGTTTTCATCATCGCTTAACCTGTACATAATCTTGTACTTGCGCATTAAGTTCGCAATATCAAAAACTATTTGTACATCTTTTACGCGCATTAGCCTTGCAAAAATGATTCCATCTTCTAAGTCAAAAATACCATCATCATCTGCAAGCTTAAGCGCCGTGATATAAAACATATAAGGTGCATATTCATAACCAGCCGGCATCTGTGATTCTATATAACCCATCTTTTCATCGTTCAACAGGTCAATAGGATATTGCCGCCAGTACACGTCCCGTAACATTGTTCCTCCTAGTAATAATAATATTGCGGGGCTTTACCACTCGTCGGCTTCATCCTTCAAGAGACTGTGTTTAATTCCGTCTCCATAGTCGTCTGGTCCGCAAAGCTTGTAAAGTCCCCGCGCCGCCTCATATATGGGATAATGCAGCGATAAGGTGGTTATAACCTGCGATACACCATGATGGCTTACGCCGGCAAGCGCTTTAATCTGAGAGAAGGTAAGCGGTCCTTCTCTAAGCTTCTGCACTATAAGGTCATAATCAACTTTTTTTTTCTTAGGTTTAGCTTCCTCGTCGTCCCATTCAAAAACAAACGATTGCTGCACCCATTGTCGCGTGTCTCCCACCTTTTTATTAAGGTCCCCACCTTATTTTGCCAGGACACGGCGTTCATATAATGAATGATGTTTAGCATTACAGTCGTTAGCACGACGTTTCCTTTTTGCTTCATTATTTCCAACGTTGTAAGGAATGTAATGAAGTCCGGTGTAATCTCTGTATTTATGCTTATCAATGTCATAAATAAGAGTAACATTCACACCTCTTTTAATTGCCAAACGTTCAAGATTGCTTAATGGTCTTTTTTTTACCTGATTTGCCATTGTTTCCTCCTTAAAGATCTACAAGTATTTCATTATTAAGCAGCTTTCTTTTTCGCTGCCTTTTTATAACTAAAAACTTCTACCGGCACCTTTTTCATCCATTCATCAAAAGCTGCTTTTATTTCTGGGGAAGGTAAGCAGTTATCTCGGTCCACTTCATCAGCATAAAACTGATGTATTGTTCCGTTAGGCATTACCTGTGCTGTTGCCATAGGTACACCGTATTTTTGAATAAATACAATTGTATATTTACCTTCTGCCATTCCCTGATAATATCCGCTGGCAACTATACATTGATGTAAAGCTTTAGCCTGTCTTTGCCATTCTGCAAAATCAGGGGTAATAAAAATTGAATAACCTTTACATTTCTGTGGTAGCCCCGCAAACTTCTTTACAAGACTTTTAAGCTTTTTCATTGCTGCCTGATTTTCTGCAAGTACTCTTGCAGCACGCGCTTTTTCACGTTCTTCTAATAACTTTGCGTGAATAGCAAAAATATCTTTATTATGTCTCCAATAAGGATCATTCATATCATGCTCCGATTGACTAAGCATTCTTAAAACATCCTTAAAAACACTAACCTTTCGCTTTATAACAGTGTCAAAACAATCTTTCTTTACACCTTTGATTTTTTTAAGATAAACAAAATCATCATAAGTAATTCTGTAATCTAAGCAGCCCTGTCGCTCATACTTATCTACATTCAAAAAGTATTCGGCACATGTATCTACATCTTTACTTTTCAAACATGATAAAATTTCCTGCGTTGTAAATTCTTTACATTCAGGATGCCGGCGCATGAATAAACACATCTGTTTACGCTTTGCTTCGCTCAATCTCCAAAAGTATTTACTCATACCAACTGTGGCATAGCCTGCGGCAAGTACATATTCAAGTTCCGGATGCTGTTTCCACATAATTAATACATCCATATAGGCCCAGCGCATTTTGATTTTGTATTTATTCAACGTATAGCGGAATGATGGATAAACACTGCAGATAATATCTTTATCTTCTTCGGTAAGCTCACCACCACCAAAATTACCTGCCTTTGATAACTGGCACCATCCTTCAAGCTGTGCAATTGCAGGATCTCCGCGCTCATAAAACTTTAAACCTGGAAAAGCAACACACCAGCCTCGCATACAACTTTGATATAAATTGCGCTTATAATACTCTCCATCATCGCTTTCCTGGTAAACATCAAGCTCATGTTCATACCAATAAGCTCTGATAATCCGGTATATTTTTCCGTCAATGATTTCAAAACGGTCATTCCAATCTCTAGGTACTTTCATTGCGGCTCACCTTAAAACTCAAAAAGCATACCGTTACCGTTCTCGTCATACTGCACTTCGTCCGGTACTACGGTTTCTTCTGCTTCTTTTGCTGCATCCTCGCTCATGTCGCGTGCAACATCCTCAGGCATTGCGCAGCTTTCAACCTGCACAACATCTTCTTCGCTGTCCTCAGCTTCGGTCCCACCCTCTGCTTTGTCCTCTGGCATGGCTTCTGTCTTATCAGCTTCTTTTTTCTTCTCTTCTTTCTGTGGTACATCACCTAAAAAGAAGTCGCGGGCCATCTTAAAAACAACTGTATCTTCAAGACACGCATGATTTCCTGTCCTAACCTGTTTTGCGCAGCTTGTTATAAAGTCGTAACATTCGTCAATTTTTTCCGGATTATATACAGCTTTAAGGGCCTCGTCCTGTTCGCACTGTTTTTCAAGATATTGTTTGATTTTTTCTTTCTGGTCGGCTGTTACATTTCCCAGCTGTTCCATGTATTTTTTATAGTCGTATGCCATACTTACAGCCTCCCAAAAACTTCTGTAAGAGAAGTTAAAGCAGCCTTTGCTTTTTCAAGAGTTTCCTGCTCATATTCTCCGGCTTCTTCTTTGTTCTGACTGTTTTCATCCAGCATGGAAACAAGCGTCCAGCTCTGTTTATTTACTTTGACAAGAGTATTTTTCAACTCTCCTATATATTCTGCCATTGTCATGCTGTAACCTCCTGGTCCAGTTTTTCAACGGCCTGCTTTTCTACTTCACTTAAATAAGCACTTGTGTTTTCCAGTGCTTCTTCCTGGCTTTTATCAATAAGTCTGTTAGCCTCGTCTACGCTCATTTCTCTGCGCAGCTCTTCAAAACCAGTGCTTGTTGCATAATAAAAATCATGCAACCCAGTCTCTTCCAGCACCTTCTGTGCCTGTGAGATTTTGAAACACAATCTCTGCATTTCAACGTGGTACTCGTAGTTAGTCATAATAATACTCCTAATAAAAAAAACGCCAGGCTAGCTACCGTCTTGCTAGTCTGGCATCCGTGATTTGATCCAGCAGAATGGATCTAAAAGACGGTGAATTAGATCAATTCTGGGCTTCACAATCAGAATGTTTAACATTTCATCTTGTGAAGTTAAATTAATCTTACACCGTGTTATTTACATTGTCAAGCACAAAATAATATATTAAATAAATAAAACTGCAATTTTGGTGCAATTTTTCTGCATTTTTTGTGAAAAGTTTAAAATCGCATTAAAGTTTTTTTGGTATGCTAGCCGATATACTCTCTCGGAGGATTTGTGTTATGAAAAATACCGTCGTTCAAAAACACAAAGCTGTGCTCCCTTTATATGTTAAGGGATTATACCAGCATAAGTACACCTTAAAGCAAGCTGCAGAATCTACCGGATATACCATCCAACACTTATGCAGGCTTAAAAAAAAGTATGCGCAGCTTGGCAATGCAGCATTCACTCATGGCAATATAGGTCATGTTCCGCCTCATAAGTTAGATGCAAAACTACGTGAAAAAATTGCTTGTCTGTATTCCGGCCAGTACTCAGATGTAAACTTCTCTTACTTCCAAAAGTGCTTGCAAGAGTTTGAAAACATTGATGTATCACTCTCTACCGTGCGCAATATACTCGCGGAATATAACCTTGTGTCACCTGAATCTCATAAGGTCAAGGTCAAAAAAGAAGTACACCGTCCACGCCTTCGCCGATACAATGAAGGTGACTTAATGCAGGTAGATGGCACTCCGTTTGCATGGTTCTATAAGTTTGGCGACGATAAGCGCTATTGCCTTTCCGGTGGTATTGATGATGCAACCGGTAAAATAACGGGCCTGTACTTTACAGAAAATGAATGCTTGTACGGTTACCTGGAAGTGCTCCGTCAAACATGCAATGCTTATGGCGTTCCCCGTGAGATATACTCAGATCGTGCTGCAATATTCTGCCATACTCCAAAAAACAAAAAGCTCGCACAATGGGAGAAACTGGAAATAATGCATGAAAAAAGAACGCAATGGCAACGCATCTGTGAGGACCTGCATATACATCTTATCTTTGCATGGTCTCCGGAAGCAAAGGGCCGTGTAGAACGTATGTGGCGCACAATTCAAGGCCAGCTTCCTATATGGCTTTTCAAACAGGGTGCAAAAAGTGTTGAGGAAGCAAACTCAATAATTCATAAATATGTTGAATGGTTTAATAATCAATATGCCGTAAAACCTACGGATGATGACAGCTTTTATATTGATGCACCAACCAACCTGGATGACATTCTGTGCGCTCAGTTCAATCGTCATGCAGATGCACGCGGCTGTGTTACCTTTCAAGGCTCTATATTCTATCTTCCGGAAGGTCCTGATATAGCGCGACGTGATGTTGTACTTTGTATTAATGAGCACGGACTTTTTGCAAAATACCTGGGAAGGTATTACCGCTTACAGCCTACAGAAAACTGCATCCAGCAGGTCCGTGCCGATCCTATGCCGCAAGTCGTCGTCAATATCATATACCGGTACCTGTACGCTTACGGCAAGGAAATTAGCGCGTAGCCATCTTTGCAAGATCAAACTGGTGTATCTTCTGGCATACTTCGCGCTTCCATTGCGATATTCTGGATGGCGTTTTATGAAACTTCTCGCTAAGCTCCATAATGCTTAGCCCCGCAATTACATCGCAGATAAAAGCAAAGTCATGTACTGATAGAGGGCTGTCCTCCAGTTCCTCATAAAGTACTGACTTTTTTGTTGTTCTGATTTTTTTGTAGACATAGAGTACTGACGGTGATTTTCTACACATGTTTCTTTCTCCTATAATTTTATTATAGGTTAAAATCATGGGGTTCTTTAAAAGTCATAGCGCAATTATATACTAAACTACAAGGTTCATGCAATAAAAAAGGCCCGCGCAATCAATGGGAAGGGTGATTGTTACACGGGCCTGAACTATTCACTTAATTATTTTTTATGGACTAAATATAAAGTTATGGCAAAACTTCACATTTAGGGCGGATGCTGTGCAGTAAGGGAGGTTACTGCCTGTTCCGTTTCCTCAACATAATCAATAATTAAGTTCCAATACCAATAAGGAATAACAACAGTTACTATTTCCGTATCGTCGAATGTAACAATATTGTTATCTTTATCCAGCGGTTTAATATCTTCCGGAGGCTCTGGGAAGGCTGGGAAGAATACAGTCTTAACTGCCGGCGCTGTTTCTGTCTTTTCCTCTTTGGGATGACTTACGCAGGCGGTCAAGGCCAGCATTAAAATTATCAAGCTGATTACCTGAATGACTTTTTTGTGCAAGTGCTTCATCCTCCTTTTTAAGCTCTGCATTCTTCTGAGCAACAGCAGCGGCCTCTTCTGCCTTTTCTGCTCTTGCTTCCAGCGCGTCTCGTTTCTGCTCGTCCTTTGCCTGTTTGAATAAAACATAAAAGACTGCAGAAAAAAATGCACCTATACCGGCAAGTATTGCAAGTAATTTCTTAATCATTTGTCTCCGCTTTTCTTAATACTTACAGTAATAAGCCCAGCAATAAGTACAACCAGTCCCGCAACCATAGTTATAATCTGTGACATTGTGTCCTGGGCCATACCTGCAACTGCGCAGCATCCACCCGCGACGCCAAAACAAATAATACCTACGATTTCTCTCCAGGTCTTTTTTTCTGCTTTTTGGATTGTTTTCATAATCAAAGTAACAAAACCAAAAGCCATAACAGCAATTGCTGCATAATCTACCATAGCAATTTTGCTAAAGTAACCTACGATACAACCTGCAATAATGCAGATTACCGCAATGATAGTCCATGCTTTTTTCATTGCTTGTCCTCCTTGTTCATTCCTATTTTCTTAAGGAAGCCCTCATACAAAAATGTAGAAGCTCCCAAAATAAAAAGCCAATAATAAAGCACCTGCTTCCATTCAATAGCCTTAGATAAGGCAAGTGCAACTGTTACAATGATGCACCAAAAAGCAGATAACCATATTTTCTTGTGGTCAAAAATCTTTATCTGCTTACCTTTCTTCTGCTCTATGCTTTCTTCAATTGCAGATGCAATCCAGCTGCTGGTATATACCAGCATGATTACACACACAACTGCAACCATAACCGGCACCGGTACATACTCTTTTGCAGTGTTCAAAATAGAATTAAAGTCCATTCTCTTCTCCTATGCTTCAAAGTGAGGGCAATCAGGAAATTCCTTCCAGCGTCCTCCCCACTTAAGTCCGCAGGATTCTCCGATTTCTCCCATAACGCGCCATACTTCTGCAGGCGCATTCCACCATAATTTACCGTCTTTTACCGGCACAAAATCTGCTGCACGTCCACTCATGTGGTTACTTTCCAGCGTGTTGGTGATGATAGTTTTTGCTTCTGCATCCCCTATGTCATAAAGTCCGGCGGCCTTGTAATACATTTTTACATATTTCACATCCATACGTCCGCGTGTAAAATATGCCATTTGAGTAGTAAGGTCGCGCAGCGTTTCACTTATAGCAACCTTTTCTACACCCATTTCCTTAAGAAGTGCGCTGCTGTTCATTTTTGTGTAAGCATCGTGAAACTTTCCCTGCACTGAATATTCAAGATCAGTAAGATTTTTGTGTATCATAACTTCCTCTGTCTCCTGTGTTTCTTCCGGTGTTTTATTACTTTCCTGTGACAATTCTTCCGTCGAGGATAAGGTCCATTTTTGCATTAAGGCCAGCAAGCTGTGTATAAATCTGCTGAGTATTTGAATCCATTGCGGCCTTGTATTGTTCAAGTCGTTCAATGGCTCTTGCATTGTTTTCGATTTTGTTTTGGCACACACCAAAAGTAGCCCCCCATCCTAAAATTGTGATCATTAGAGTAATAATCAATCCGTAATTAATTTTCTTATCTTCTGCCATAGGCCCACCCTGTATTAAGTATAAATCCCGCCATTTAAAAAAATCATAAACAAGTAGAAAAAAAGTTATATTTTACGTGGATAAAAAAAAGGGAGGCACATTGCCTCCCAAAAACACAACGGTTTTATTTTCTACATCATGCGGGCTCGGAGTTTTTCTTCCCAGGAATTAATCCAGTCATTGTAAAGCTCGGAGTAGATTCCGGCTGTACTTACGGTTTCGCCTTTTGCGGCGGCTTCCTGTTCGGCACGCATCATAACGCCTTCAATAGTGCGCTTGCATTCGTTCATCTGGGCCAGCCGGTTTTTAGCACGCGCATACATTGCAGATGCAATAGCTGTGTCGCCTTCGCGTTCTGCAGCTTCTGCATAATCTACAAGCATGTCGGCATCCTTCAAGTCGTCCATCTGAACCTTAAGCAGCATGCTGGCAATCTTCTTGTTATCCATAGGGTCCTCCTATGTTATGCTGCTGGTTCTAAAGCTGCAAGTTTTTGTTCGATGTAGTTTTCAAGCTGAGTAGTCTGTGCTACCTGACTTGCTGCAAGCTGTGCAACAAGAATCTCCTTATCCTTATCGGCAAGTTTATCGCGCAATGTCTGGATAGTCTGATCCTGAAGCATGTTGCGTGTAAGCTGTCCGTCTGCAAGAATAGTGTTCTTTACGTCACAGCAGCAGCTTGACTGTTGAGCGCTTAAAGCTGCAATTGCTGCCTGAACCTGTGCAAAATTATTCATATTTGCAAGATTCTGTGTCGCAAACTGCGAGCTTATGTTGTTGTTAGTGTTTACGATGGCATTCTCAATATTCTGAGAAGTAATTACATCGTTCACATCCGCACGGGTTGCCATTCCCTGGAGCACTGCACTGTTAGCGCCGCCTCCCCAGAGATTTCCGCCACCCATGAGCATTACGAGAAACAAAATCAAAATAATGATTCCAATTCCTCCACCCAAGATTCCGTCTGAATCTCCCATAATATCCTCCTTGACGATTAAACGCCAAACTTTCCTCTGTAAAGTCCTGCCAGCCTTTTAGCCTGGTTTAACTGGTTCTGGTTTATTTTTCCGGAAGCTACAAGTTCATTAAGTATCTGCATAGGATCCTTTCCGGAAGCAAGTATTTCTTCTTTGAATTGTGAAAACCGTGAAAAAATATTACCGTTTCCCAAAGCTCCGGAAACATTTTTGTTTTTAAGATTTTTCAGTATCGAGCTTGCCATTTGTAACCTCCATCATTTTTTTAATGTCTGCAATGTCACTTTTAAGTTCATCAAACTCTCTGCGGCTTACTCCACCGGTAGCTTCCGTCATTTCAATTTCTTCATAACGGAATGCCTTAATAGATGATTTACCAATAGAATCGCATTCTTTTATGTAAATAATGTCATCCTTGTCATCAACCAGCACAATACTTTCTCCTTTATCAAGACTGAATGTACGTGCTTCGTCCGCACCACTAACAGTTATAATCTGTCGTTTTGGTCCGTTATTTTTGTTACCATCCAGCTGATTTAAAAGAGAGCTCGCAAGTCCCTGCGTGAGTGTATTAGTAAGATTTGGATCTAATCCCATTTTTCCGTGCCTCCGCCTCATATATTAAAGCAAGATAGAAAAAACAGAAGTGAGGATTTTAGTAGATTTTACGTAGATTTACTGTAAACTTCGCGTAAGATAAACGCCGATTTTCTGTAAAGCATGTCGCTTAATAAGCGACACACTATCTATTGATAGCGCATACAAGTCCGCCATATCCGCCAGGCGCTCACCTGCAAGCTCCGTGCGCTCCACAATTTCGCGCTCCTGCTTAGTGAGGTTTACGCATTCCAGAAGGTATAAGACTTTTTGCTTATCTACGTCGGCAAGTGCAGCTTTTGCTAGTTTTACAATTCCTGTGATCATACAGTCATTGTATTACTTGTCTGGCCCGCCGGACTGTTATAACATTGTAGTTTTATTGTAGTTTTATTATAATTCCCTATGTTTTTCAAACCATTCCAGCTCGCGCCTGGTCGGGTGGCCGTGTTTCCTGGGCCTGCTCCTTAATGGCGGAAGCGGTTTAATATACATGTTTACGGTTATAAAGTTTTTCATTGTGCTCCAGCGTACACCAAACTCTTTTGCCATACTGTTTATACTCCAGCCTTCTTTTATATAACCGATGATGATTTTTTTGTATGGAGTGAGCTTAAAATAATGCGGCTTTTCGCCTGGCTGCCTGCCGATACGTTTTCCTTTTGTACGCGCAACGGCAAGTCCCTGCTTAGTGCGCTCGCTTATAAGCTGGCGTTCTATCTGCGCACTTAATCCAAAAGCAAAAAGAATTACGGATGATACAAGATCGTTTTCGCTCTCCGGATTAAGATCAAAATTATTTTTAATTGCAATACAGCGCACGTTCTTTTCTTTAAGCTGAGTGATAATATTAAAAATCATCGTGAGACTTCTTCCCAGTCGCGACAATTCCGTTATAACAAGTATGTCTCCGGCCTGCAGCTTCTGAACCAACTCTCCCAGATTCCGTTTTTTGTAGTCAATTGTTCCGCTTTTCTTTTCTTCAATCCATTCATCAATAGCATACTTTTCACTAATAGCCTGCTTCTGATTTTCAAGATTCTGCTCTTCCGTGCTTACTCTGATATATCCATAGTACATATATTTACCTCCATGACTATATTAATAATGTCATGTGAGGATGGGTATTTAATTTAAATGGACGGAACGAAAGAGTGTTTTGTAACATACAGAGGAAATGTAAATATTGCCCAAGGTGAAGATTCTGTTGTTTTAAAAACATTACCTATTGCTCCAAGAGAAGTTGTAACAGTTCCTGTTGTAGCAAACACTTATTATACATTTAAGAATTATTTTTATGTAATTATACAAACAAATGGAGAAGTTATATTAAGAAAATTAACTACGATTTTAGATGCAGAAACAGTAACAATTCTATTTAGTTGTACTTTTATTGCTTAAATAAACGGACGGAACAACTAAATATAATAAATCAAAAATAGATAGCTTACAAAATCACATTGAATTGTATTCCAGAGCAAGAGAAAATGTTGGAGGTTTTTCTATAACAATAAATAATTTATCAAAATATCAAAATCTTATAATAAGATGTAGTTATGGAAATGTCGCAGGACAATATTATGTTACAGATAATTCCATAGAAATACTAAATACAGTAGATACATTTACAATACGAAGTGCCGCTTTTTATTCTAACACAGAAAGGTTTAGGGCTTTAGCAATTAATTTGAGTAATAACACTTTAACATTTTCAAGTGGATATGCTGGAAGCACAACAGACGATGAAGGTTTTTGTATACCTATTAAAATATGGGGAATACCAAAAGCATAATATATTAATTCATAAATGTTTTAAGTCTATCTGTATATATCTTTATATGTTTCTACGTTATTATTTATTGAGAGAATAGATATAAGTTTACCATCATAAGATTTGAATTCAATCCATCCATAATAGTTGTTGTCATATAAAAACCAAGTTAAAGTTCCCTGTCCGTGTCCGAAAATGGTAATATTTGATATGTGAAATTTATTATCTGCTATTAAAGTTTGTCTTAACGATTTCAGACACGCTTCTATACTTGCATTTGTAGTCCAGTTTGGAACGGATTCACGTTTAACAACATAAGCACTTTTTGTTACAATACTTCCGTCCGGTTATTTATGCCAGGAAAGTACAGGATAACTGAATTGTAACAGTTTCAGCATCAAGAGTTGTAGTTAGTTTTCTTAAAATAACTTCGCCACTTATATTGATAATTACATAAAAATAATTCTTAAAAGTATAAGAAGTGTTTGCAACGACTGGAACAGTTACTATTTCTTTTGGAATAATTGGAATTGTCTTTAAAACAACAGAATCTATTCCTTCTCCAATTTCTACATTCCCTCTATATGTTACAAAACATTCTTTTGAGCCGTCCGCATAGATTGTATAATCGGCGCTGCTTATAACTACCGGATTCCCGATAATAACAAAGTTAGTGCCATCATAAAGAAGCTCCAGCGTAGTGTAGGCCTGCAGGTACTTGTATACTGTAGGGCTGCCTCCCATGTTCTGGGCTGTAAAGTTAGCAAGTGCGCCATCTTTTGGCACCTTTACATTTTTGTTACTGCCATTGTAATTGAGTACAAGTCCGGTAGATGTATTTACGCCGGTAATATCTGCAGTAAAGTAGGCTCGCACAATGTTGCCGGTTTTCAATGGTGCGCCGGTCAAGGTAGTGCTGCTGGCAATAACTGCCTGATTGCGTTTGTTAAAGCTGGCACCGTCTATTGTGTAAGTCTGGCCGCTGCTCTGAGTTACCATAATTTTGTCGGTATCAAGTATGTCTGTTACCGGATTTAATGATGGAATTGTTACACTCATGTTTTACTCCTGTTCGATAGTGTCTTTGTGGCGCTCTATGAGGGCACCCTGGGCAGTCTGCTGGATGTATTCAACGTCGCCGGATGCCTCGCGGTCCTTCTTAAAGTCATTGTTCATGTCGTCAAGGCCGCCTGCAAACTCCGGAAACTTTGCTTTTAGAAGTGCATAGAATGGCTGCATCGCAAAATCCGCATTCATAATAACGCACTGGCGCACCGTGGGCTGTTTACCTTCGATACGTGCCTGCTTGTTCAACCAGCTCTGCACCGTAAGCGTCATCTGGATGCCGATCTTGTCATCGTTCACAATACGTATGTCGCGCAGCTTATGGTATGCAAACTCGGCGCCATACTCATTTTCAACCTTCTTGTCTATTGCCATAGCAACTCCTGAAAAATGGCCGACCAGGAACGGGGGAGTGATAAGATTTGCTCCCAGCCGGCCCCAATGGGTAATACTTAAAGTATACTCCCGCCTTTGCAGAAAAATCATAAACACGCCGATAATTATTGTATGACTTACTATGAAATATTAAACGTGTCTACTTCTGCATCCTCACATGAAATACTGGTTGCTTTTAAAAAACTTGCAAAACAATACCATCCGGATATAAATAAAGATCCTGAAGCTACAACGAAGTTTATACAGATATATGAAGCATATAAAATATTAAATAATCCTGAAACTAAAGCAAAATATGATAAACTTTTACATAATAAAGAAATAATAACACAAGATACACAATTTAATGATTTTGTCAAAAATGCAAAAAATGAAGGTAAAACTTTTGCTAATACTACATACTATAAAACTATGATTAAAATATTAAAAAAAGTGAAAAATGGTTTTATAGAAACAGGCTTATTTATTATTTATTTATTTCTAACAACTCTTACAGAAGTTATTCTGCCTCTTTTAATACGTGGAATAATATATCTAATTATAGGAGCCATAGTTTTTGGTTTAACTTTTATTATTTTGAAGTTTTTAAAATAGTTATTTTAATTTAATACTTTAAATCTTAATGGCTTTATCTTATAGAAATTTCTAATTGATTTTTGCAAACTTGTGAGATAAGATTAAAGCATGAAAAGATTTTTATTTAGTTTAATTTTTGCCTTTTGTCTCTGTTCTTGTAACTTAATTGATAAACAATATTATATTACATTGTCTGTAGATACAGATAATAAAAATATGTTGTTTATACAAAATGCATTTGATTCTGGTAAAAATCATTTTGAAACATCTGTAAATACAACCTTTTATTTAAATTATTTTTTATTACCATTATCAGATAATAAAATTGACATTCAGGATGTATACAGTTCTAATCCTGATATTATTGCAATTAAATCTATTGATGAAACTTCAAAAACTATAGAAGCAATAACCCTCAAAACTGGGGAAGCTAAAATTACTATCAAAACAAAAAAATACGGTTCAAGTACATCTCTTTATATTCAAGTTAATTAGGAATCATAAGGTCTACTTAATAAAGACATAATCTCATTTTTAACATCCATACATAATCCGCAGTTTATTTCACACGCAGAAACTCTACCTCCACCACCTTCAACTTCAACTTTCAAAATATCATCAAAAGCAACAGCTACATCAACTGTAGCACTTCTTGGATCGGTATCACCCACGGGAATAGTATCGGTCCACAAAGTTGTACCATTTTTTTTAAGTCTGTATATAGCAGCAGTTTGTCTTACTGCACTTGCATCAACATAAGCAAGTTTACATCTAAAAATACCTGTCCCTACACATCTATAGCTTTTAGATGAAGTAGCACCAGCGCCTCCTGATATATTCATATAAATCTGTAATAATTCTACATCACCTGCTGCGAATCCAGATATATTTAACCCTTTTGCAGTTACCATACCAGAAAAATTACCAGTTGCACCTTCCAACTTTCCTTTTATTGTTGTATCACTTTTTATAAGTGCTTTTCCACCGATAACAACATCATAAGTATTAAAATCTGTATTACCAGATAATGGTACACCTATAGCAACTTTGTTAGGTGATCTCTGACCGGCTTGTGGATTTGAACCAAGATGTACATCTCCGTTCGCATCAATGTCGCCATTTGTATTTATTTTTAATCCAACTGTTTCCGGTACATATAATAAACCGTCACTTTGTATTGCACCATTGTGTCTTAAAAATATTGTTTTTACAGTAAGATTAGTTATATTAGCCCATAAAGCAAAAAAATTAGCAGCCCATAAAACCGGAAATACATTTGGGTTATCTTTTTCATATTGCATTATTTCACTCATGGCCTGCATATAATAACTACCATTAGCTGCAACTTGTGGATCTAACCATTCCCAGCTTCCATTATTATATCTTCTTATCCATCCTTCATGCTGGTCTTGCCCTATATATAAATAAAAATCTCCCTGTTTTGGATTTTGTGGCACTGATACACCATAATATACTGGTAAATGACTTACTTTACCATCAATTTCTGTTTGTTGTGCATTATACTCAGCTATAAGATCTTCAATATCATCATTTATCTGCAAGATTTGTCCTGCAATTATTGTCTCTTGTCCTTCACGTGCATTAATTTCATCCTGTAAAGAAGTTTGGCTTGCTTTGGCGTCTATCTGATCCTGCAAGTCATCAATAGCATCCTGGAATATCTGTGGAAGCTCGCCGGTGATATTAATTACATCTGCAAAAGCAGCAGCATAACGCCAGTTTGTTTTATCCCATTCCGGATGCCAGGTACCTGCCTGGAAATAATAGATGTAGCCTTTAAGATAAGTGTGCGTTACTAACAACGTATCGCTATTTACTAACAGTTCTTCATCGTTTACTATCAGGCTTTCGCTCATTGTAAAGCTTTCTGAAACAATAAAAAACGCTTCTTCTTCATCTGCAGGAAGTTCTGTGCGCGGTCCTTTGTAGGCTCCTGTTGTTACGTTTTTCCATTGTCCGTTTACATACTGATATAAGGCTCCGTGATAGATTGCTGTTTCACCTTCTTCGCCTGGCTCTGTAAGGCTCTGCAATACACGGAAGTCTATAGTGTCAAGGATGCCTGCAGTAATTGCAAGCAATACGAAATTCTCTGAAAAATAATAGCCTGAAAAATAAGCATTAAACGTGTCGCGGTCATCTATATTTGTTTCGCTCTGCATGTCGTCAAACAATTTAAGCGTGGTAAAAAGATAAGTACGCAGCTCGTTATAGGTATCAACATAGTCTTTAAGGATGCGGCTTTCTATTCCCAGCGTGGCGGCCTGCTGTGTTATGGCTGCAAAACTGCGGTCAATGTTCCGGCTTTCGCGTAATAAACTTTGTTTTTCAATAGGCGTTATAATTCCGTCATCGCTTAAGGTTTTCCAGTATTCATCCTGCTGGCGGCTTATAACATTAGTCTGCTTGCGCACGGATTCAACATTCTGCCTGATTTCTTTAAATGCTCCACCTTCAACTTTCTCTAAAACTTTAAGGCCCTTTACTACAAGTACCTGATCTGCCATGTTGTTTTCATAAGTTTTCATACGCTATCCTTATTCCTCGATTATATCACCGGCAATACCGTAAACGTCACTAATTCCGCGTAATAAGTTTATGTCACCTTCTTCCAGCGGTTTACCAAGCAGCTTGTTGATTTCTTTTAATCCGCTTACCGGAGCACCTGCAGCCATTCCAATAGCTTCGGCGCTTAAGGTAGCTGCCTTTTCCCAGTTTCCTTTGGATGCGTTTGTAAGGGCCGATAAAAGCTTAGTAGCCGATGGCGTCATGTCGGTGCCGCTCTGCATGAATCCGCGCTTTCCTGTAATAAACTGGTCCACCACGTTTGTAATTTCACTTCCCATAATAGGAATTGCATCTGTAAACTGAGTAGTAGAGTAGAATACAAGATTGCGCAGTGCCTGTAAGCCTTTGTCGTCGTCGTCATCGGCCCCGGAAGTAACTCCTTCCATAACGCTGTTCATAAAGATTCCCGCAAAAACATAGCCCAGTATTGTATATACAATGCGCTTGAATTGCTTATTACGCACTGCATAAGGCATGTCGTAGCGGATATTCTGCCATATAACATTAAGAGAAGTCTGGAATTGCAAAAATGCTTTCATGGCTTCTGAGCTGTTTTTGAATAACGGTGCAAGGTCTGCAGCGCGGCTGGATGGCTGGCACTGTCTTGTGCAGTCGTCTGCATAGCGCACGGCTTCAACTTCAATATCTTCCATGATTTCTTTACGGGCCTGTGCTTCCATCTGTTCTGCGTTCATGTACTCGCTTGTACCTATGTCTGCATACATATTACGCTCACGCAGTTCTTCCATTTTTGTGTCATAACGTGATTCGCTTGCCCTCTGCAGTCTTGCATATTCCTTTTTATAGCAGGCCAGCCATCCAGGTGCAACACATACCCAGTCTATCCATTCAAGTCCTGCCATACCTTTCTTTCCAAACTTACCAAGGGCGCGGTCAAACTTTGTCTTTCCTTCTTCGGCCATTTCTTCAATAAGCTCGTTCATAGGATCCATAACACGGTTATTCATAAATACCGATTTTTCACGGATAGCCTCATAAGTTCCCTTTCTTGTACATTCAAGTGCAGCACTTGCATATTCTGCAGGATTTACAAACTGCATATATGGCCATGGGGAAGTTAAGCCCTGTTTAATGATTGCACTAAACTTCCATCCAAGGTATGCCGGTGCGGTCCTTCCTCGTAAAGTATGCAGCCATTCTGCACCTGCTTCACGCACTTTTCCTGCATTCGGATTTGCAACTTCGTTTATGTAGTTATCAAGATACTGCACGGCTCCTTTGCCATAGCGTGATTCAATAAAGCGTCTTGTATAAGAAGCGTCACGGCTCTTGTAAATTGCATTAAGCTGGCGCACGTATGGCGCATAAGCAATAAAGTGCTCTGTGCGGTCTACGCTGCTTCCCCAGGTAGCAAAAAGTCCAGTCTGCACCGGTTTTTGATGCAATGGATTCATCTGTACACGGCGCTGTGTCATTCCTTTATTAACCCATTGCTTGCCGGCGTCGGCTCCATAAGCACCAAGTAAATCTTCTTTTACCTGGTTTACATTTGTGTCACCATTGCTTTCGCGTCTAACAAGAGGTACATAAGCTCTTACACGGTGTACCGGCATATTAAACTCATTTATAGAGACTTCGTTCATGCGCTCATACTGCGCAGCATAGTCTGCTTCAATGGCTTCCATAAGGGCCTTATATTCCGGATGCTCTGCTATAAAGCTGTTTGCAGCACTAAGGGCTTGGGCCCATGCAGCATGACAATAGGAAATATAAGCGCTTGTTCCAGGTCTGTTGTCTAACTGTCCCAATTCTTTTAACTGCTTTTGTTCTGCAGTTAAAGTGTCGTTCTTTATAGCCAGTTCCATTTCCTTATCAAGTTCTACCCACTTTTCTTTCTGTTCCTGGCTTAAACTGTCGCTCATCATGTTACCAAACATAACTGCATTGCGTGATGTAGCAGCCCAGTCATCGTTTGCTTCAAGTCCTACTAAACCTTTTGCAAGCTTCTTCTCATCGTCTACATAATCCTTGTCTGCAGCAAGGAAGTAAAGAAGCTCGTCTACAGTAAACTCTGTATTCAATGAAGGCACAGGAATGCTCTTTGCCAGGTCACCTTCTGTTATCTTGTTGGCCTTCATAATTTCGTTTATTGTCTTTGCACGATTATTGATACTGCGTGTCTTGTTGTTGTAGCATTCATCTTCGCGTCTATAAAGCATATAAACATTTTCGTCTTCGCTCTGGTTATCAAGCATACGCGCAAAACGCAGTACATTCATGTCTGAATATCCGTGGATAAGTCGGTCAAGCGTTGCTTTTATACCTTTTTCTTTTCCGGCTTCGGTTCCTTTAAGGCCTGAATTCAAGTTCAAAATCTTGTTGATTTCTTTCTGCTTGCGCTCTTTTTCTTCCGGAGTATCGTCATCGTTTATAACAATTCCGGTTTCTTTTATAGCGTCCTCTACGCGTTTACGGATGGCTTCTGCCTCTCGCTTGCGGGCTTCATTCTTTGCAGCAAGCAGGTCGCGGCCTTTTGTGTAAAGTTCGTCAATGCGCTGTGCAAGCTGTTCAAGTTCTTCTGTGGTCCATTCACTAAACGGTCTATTTACAATGCGGTCAAACATATCAGCACCAACAGCATCCTTTACCAGCTGTCCCAGTTCGTCACTGTAGCGCAGGCGGAATGCGGTCTCCATAACATTGTGCTCTATACCGTCTGCATCCTTATAGGTTTTTGGCTTTCCGTTTTCGTCGTATGCCTGGCGTGAGTATTCTTGTGTATCAATATCAAGATCAATACTTTCTTCGCGCTCTTTTGCAAGCTTTTTCAAGTTCAAGTCACGGACCCAGTTTTCTTTTGGAAGGTAGCGGATTGCAGCTTTTCTGTCTTTTGCGGTCCAGCTATCAAAATCTTTTATGGATTTTAATTCAGATAGCTTCTTTTTAAAGTTCATAAATGCTTCGCTTGCACGTGAGTTTGTATTAAGATAGTCCATAAGTTCCTGTCTGTATTCGCTGTCTGTAACTATCTGACTTATAACGCCCCGCAAAAACGGACTGTCAATTCCAATAAACTTATTTACTCCACCAATAAGATTAGGTTCAAGCATACGCTGAATAGCAATAACAGTCTTTGCATTATCGTAGTCAATACGGTTAAACGGTACGCGGCGCATAGTTCTCTTTACAAGATTAATGCGCATCTTCTTTACTTCTGCAGTCAAGTTCTTTTCTTTCTGTTTTGCATTCAAGTCCTCGCGCACGGTAGCAACCTGCTCCTGGCGGTCCAGTGCTGCCTGTACTTCGGCTGTTATCTGAATTGTATTTTTAAGGTCATTAAACTTGCGGAATAATTCATCATAATTTGCCTGCAGGTTCTGGCTTTCGCGCTTATACTTTTCTGTTATCTTAAGGCCCTTATTTATCTTGCGTGCTGTGTCACTGTTCTTCTGAGTAACCTTAGATTTTGCCATTAAGAGTTCTTCATGCAGTTTAAGAAGTCTACGCTTTTCTGCATCTGCAATACGCTGGTAGTCTGCCTGTGTCCCTATTTCAAGCTCATTATATTGCTTTTCTAAATCTTTAATCTGCCGATCAAGACTTTTTATATAATTAAACAACTCGTCATCAAGCTTAAGGCTGCCGTTACGGATCTTGTTTGCAATATCGCGGTTATCCATTGCTTCTGCAATACGCTTGCGCTTCTCTGGACTCATTTTGGAAATATCCTCGCCAGGCTTTACAATGTCATAATAGCGCTTCTGATACTTCTGCAGCTTCTTACTGAGTATTGCACTTGTTGTGTCCTGTTCATCAACAGCATACTGCGGATCTTCCATAACTTCTGCATAAAGTGCACGGAAGTCTCTGCTTTTCATTGTGTCGGTCATTTCTCCCATAAGGCGCTTGCGCATTCCTTCTGAGATTTCACCACCACCTTGTACTCGTCTCATTGCAGATTGCCAGTTATAATCGCTCATTGTAATAGCAATAGCATCTTTGAGCTGATCAATTTTGTCTCGCTGGGCCGCATCCATGTCATCTTCCACATTGCGCCATTCGTCACTGTCTAAGTCTATAGCGTCAATGCGTGCAACTTCGTGAAGGAAATCATCCAACATTTCCGGATTCTGCCTGATATAAGTAGTGAAAAGCGCATCCATTGCCTTTGCAGTAGTAGTCTCTTTTGCGTTCTGTTCCTGTACAGCCTGCTCATTCTTTTCCTGTTCCGTCTGCAGTCCGTGAGAAGTTTCCCAAAAGCTCTGGTACCATTGTGCATCTGCCTCAGAAGGAATAGGCGATACTTCATCATCACTGTGCATAACTTCGCAAAACTCCATAAAGTCCTGCCATGTTTCAAAACCCTGTGCCTCCTGCATAAGCTCTGCGTTTGTCTGGAATAACAAGTGGTCAATAATTTTTGCATCGTCGTCGTTGAATATTACATAATTACGTGAACCTTCGCCATTTCCATAGATTGTTCCTGCTGGATAATCTATACCTTTAAAACCTAGATTGTATAAAAAGTGTGATGCTGCTTTATCACTACCTCTTAGTTCTTTACTAATTGCTTTATAAACATTTGAACCATAAAGATATGTAACATTTGGATCATCCTTATATTTGTTATAATTCTCTAAAAGATTTTTTAATCCATAAAAATATCCATGATCTTTTATAATTCCTTCTACAATTTTTGGATCCATGTTTTCATCCCATTTTATAAATCCATCATTAGGGATTTCTACGGTATAAAGATTTCGTTTAGGTTCAATTCCCAGCTGTTTGTAAACATCATCTATAGTCAATGTCTTAAACATTTCCTGCAGTTTTGTTTGCTCTGCTTCATCTTCTTTAAGTCTGTTTTCTGCAAAACTTATTTTTTCTTTCTTTTCTTCCTCGCTTCTGCTAGAGTTTTTCATTTTTTCGATAAACTCTTTATGATGCTTTATCTTTGCCTCATTATTTTCTAATACATATTCTTTAGCATCTTCAAAAGACATACCGCGATAAATTGCAAAAGCAATATCAAAATAAGGCCTGTTTTCATCTGTAACTGCGACATTATTAAGATTTAATCCTTGTCTGTTTGCATAGTCTCTTGCAATTTCCTCGCTATCTGTGACGTATGTACCATAACCAAAAGACATACTACCTTCGCCGGATAATCCATAGTTTTCTGTATCAAACTTATCAAAGTCCGCGCCGGAACCGTGGTATGCAGTCTGGAATAAAATGATTTTATCTTCCGGCGCAACATCTTCTGTGGCTGCAATAAGAGTATTGAGGCGCTGCTCCGAGGTAAAGCTTTGTCGTGCTTGTACATTTCGACTTTCTACTTCACCGGCAAGACTTCGGTAAGCCTCGTTTTCGTCCATATAGGTACGGCCTTCTATTTCTACTTGTCCGTCCAGCAAGTTTTCTTCTATCTCTTCAATACGTTCTCGTATTTCATCTGCTTCTTGTGATAACTTCCTGTATTCTCCATTATCATACTTTGATATTGCATTTATACGGGCTTCTTTATATTCCTCATTAGATAGATTTTTTTCGCGTAATTCTTTATCAATAACAATCCAGTCATCTGTAGGAATATACTTAGACATTACATTTATTTGTTCATTATTTATTTCCTTTAAGCGCTCTTCAAGTTTTTCTGTACTTATAGGTGTAAACTGCTCAGGCGATCCACCTTTAGCAAAACCTTCAATTTGTTGTATTGCATGTTGTACTTCATGCAGCAATACAGATTTAGCTTGCTTTTCCCAGTCTGTTAAGGCCATATTCGGATTTCTATAAAGAGTTATAGCTTCTTCATCTGGTCTATATTCTCCTTGTGTTCCGTCTCCGTTACTAGGTTCAATATAAACATCAACACCCTGCAATGTTGGATAAGCTTTGAATAATTCTGGGAAGTCTAAAACATCTTCAAGCATAAAATGCTTTTCTTCGGCTTGTTTTTCCTGCTTTAAGTAATAAACTTCTGATAACTCTTCAAGTCTGTCTTGTTCTTTCTCTGTAAGTTCTTCGCCTCTATAAAGCTTTTCGGTTAATTCTCTATATTCCGGATGGAAGCGCTCCCAGGCTTTCATTCCGCCATAAACATCAATAGTTACTTTACTGTCGTCCAGTTCATAACGCCATAATCCGTCATCACCTTTCTCCCAGCCGGTAGCAAGTCTTATTTCCTGTGCATCCTTGCCGGCTGCTTCCATTTCCTTAGCAATGGCAAGGTTCTGCATACGGCTTACGCCTTCCTGAGTTTCTGCATCATCAAGATTCTGTGCGCCAATTTCTCCGGCAATCTGGAATAACAACTGCTGCCTATTTACATCCTCAGTGCTTGCCAGCGTAGTATTGCGTCTCTGGTCCGGATTCATAAGAATACGGCGGGCAACATTACGGGCTTCAATTTCGCCATAATCATTCATGTAGGCATCAAGGCCTTCCTGCAGTGAAGTAGTATCGTAGTCATACTTTTTATCGCCGGCGGCCTGCATTGCATCCATCATGTCATTGTAAAGCTGTTCAATGTCGGCACCCTGTAAACCTGTGCTTTCGGCATATTCCATAGCCTGAATTACGTGCTGTATTTCATGAACCAGCGCACCTTTAAGGCCTTTCTCTCCGTCTATTCCCTGCAGATAGCGCATGTTTACTTTAATACCTTCCGGTGTTAAAACTGCACGGAATGCGTTTGGATCTGAGTAAAAGCTTACGCGCACGTTCTTCATATAAGGAAATACCTTATAAAGCTCCGGTGCGTCGTATATGTCTCCCAGGTTGAGATTTGCTTTTTTGCTTGCCATTTCCACAATATCCGGGGAAGTTCGCATTAAATTGTTAAGTGCAGGACCGCCTTTAATACGGTTTATGCTGTCGTCAAGCTCATATTTCCATTGTCCGTTTGCGTCCTTTTCCCAGCCGGTAGCCATACGGATGCGTGCGGCACGGCTTTCTGCAGGCATACTCTTGTATTTCTTTTCAAGTTCATTTGCCGCATCCAGGTCCGCAAGAATTCGGCGCTTTTCTTCGCTCTCTGCCATTCGTTTTATAGATGGCTCGCCTGCAAGCTGGTAGAGTAGGCCTTCCTGTTTCTGGAATAAATCAAACTGTTCTCCGGCTGCATCTACAATAGCGTCTGCTTTTTCTGCAATTGTGGAAGTCTCGTCTTTTAAGACTTCTGCTGTTTGAGCCTTCTGTTCATCACTAATATTAAGATTTTCAAGCGCATCATCAATAGCGTTACCAGTCTCTTCTTCATTGCCTTCATCCAGCTGTGCTTCTATTTCTTCGGCGCTCTGTTCGGTAACTTCCTGCTCATAGTCTGTATATTCTTCGGCCTCTTCTTTTTCAAGTTCTGCCTGTCTTTGAGCTTCTTCTGCTTCTGCCTTTTTTGTGGCTTCTGCTTCTTCGGCTTTACGCTTTAAGCTGGCTCTGTATTCGTTTTCTTCTTCCTGAGCGGCTTTAAGGGCCTTGCTCATAATTGTGTCGTCACCGTCAAGCAGGCGGTTAAATACACTTTCGATTTCCGGAGTAAAGTTTAAGTGCTGGCGCAATTTGTTATAACAGTCTGCAATAAACTGTGCAAACTTCTGGAATATGTTTTGCATCTGCTGGCTTTCGGCATGTCCTGTTTCCAGCCAGTCCTGGAATCCATAAGCAAAAGCTTCTGCAGATGACATTGTGCGTCCGTCACTGAATGTATATTTTGAATTAATCCAATCCCCGTTTACAACATTAAAAGCAGTCTCTGCATCTGTCTTAAGGTCTCCGTCAAGCTGGTTCTGGAATACGTGTGCCATTTCGTGGGCCCAGGTAGAGAAGTCTGCATTTTCACCGGCATAAATAACAGCCTTTACCTGCTGTCCTACCTGCTTCCAGTTAGCCTGTGCAACTCCCTGATTCATTCCACCGGCTTTGTCGTTTATCTGTTCTCCCTGTGCAAGTGCGCTTTGTGCAAACTCTTCACGGCTTCCAAAAATCTGATTTCCAAAAGTCTTGCTTACATAATCCGATAAGCTCATATCCATGCGCTTTGCGGCCGATTCAATAAGAGTAACTGCAGCCGCAACCTGCTTGTTGTTCAAGTCTGTGCGTGTATAACTTCCGTCGGCATTCTTTGTTACATTGTGAATATTCCTGCGCACTTCTGCAGCAACTTTCTTTCGTGCAGCAACCTGGTCAAGGTCCTGAGAAGAGTAGTAATTAAGTCCGTTCTTTGCCCCGGAAGGATTTGCGTCAATGAGGCTTTGCTTAAACTCCTGCATTTCTGATGCTTTAGGATTCCATTCAATTTTTACATCCGGATGCTCGCGAGCAAACTCATCAAATACTTCTTCGCGTAATCCTGTGCGGTTTGTATTGATTTTAAAATCGTCAATTGTTATATCGCCGTTTTCATTAGTAGAGTAGCGTATATAACCATATCGGTTATTTTCCTTTTTTGTCGGATTTCCTATAAGAAAAGTGCCGCCGGTAACATTGCCGTTATCGTCTTTAATCTCTTCATCATTGGTATAAAGTCTGCCTTTTTCATCACGTGCAACACTTTCTGCTTCTTCTTCAATTTCATTACCATTTTCATCTACAGTAACCTTGCGCTCTTCGGCTCCTTCGCCGGCATCAAGGCCTTCTGCAATCTGCTTTGCATCTTCTGTAGCTCTTGCCTCTTTACGCTGCTGAGCTTTTTCCCATACTTCCTGTAATACATCGGCTTTCTGTTCATCGCTCATGCCTTCAAAAACCGGATTCTCTTTTACAGCCTCCTTAAACATTTCGCCTGATTCATATTCTTCTGCAATGTCTTTAATCTGTTTGAAGCTTTTAATATCTGCAGCACCGTTTATACCAGCAGGAATAAATCCCATAGATATTGCACCAAGTACACCACCTTTAAATGCTTCTGTAGTCTGCTTTACAATATGGTTAAAATCATCATCCGGAATATCGTAACCATCAAGGCTGGCTGCAACCTCCTGTCCTATAATGCTTGTAATTTCCTGCAAGAATTCTTCTGTACCTTCGCCAAGTACGTTCTTTCCGTATTCTTTAAGATAGTTTACAAGTAACTTTTTACCAGGTCCAAAATGGAAGCGCTTTGCAATTTTTGTACCTATATCTTCAAGGCTCTTTTTAGCGGCTCGTTCTGCAGCTTCTTTTCCCATTGCCTTAGCAGTCCCTTTTACGATTCCATTTGTAATACCAAGATCTGCTTCAATAAGGCCTTGTATTAAACCTGAAACTGTGGAAACAATAGCAGCTGTTTCGTGGCTTGCACCGTTTGCCCTCATATCAAGATATTCTTGTCCGGCGGCTAAATATGATGATGTTGCAAAAGCAGCACCAGTACCTACACCAGGCGCAATAAAGTTTCCAAAAACACCGGCACCTGCAACATATCCAGTGAATGGCAAGCTCTGTGCTCCGGCTTCAAGCGCCTGCATAACCCATTTGCGCGGAGTTTTATCCTGCAATAAAACATTTTCCTGCTGTAAAGCATCTATCTGAGCCATAAGGCTCTGGACCATTTCTGTATCATTATTGCCTGTGGCTGTCATAAGCTTCTGGCCCAGTAATCCAAGTTTTACGTTATTGTTACCAAGTGTAAACATGTCGCAGATAGCTTCAAAACGTCCTTTCTGATCCTGCAAGTCCGGAAACTGCGCCTCGTTCAATTCATCCACCTTTGTGTAGGCTTCTTCAATAGGCATTCCATACATCTGAGAATATTTAATGGCGCTTCCTATTCTGTAGGCTTCTTCCTGCGCCTGGGCCGGATCTTCAACCTGTGAGATAATTTTATTGAATTGTTCGTAATATTCGTCTGGTACGTCTACACCGTAGCGGTTATAATTTGCAAGCTGTTCTTCTTTCTGCTGCTGTAAAGCTTGTGAGCGCTGTCCCCAGTAGTCATTTTGAGTATTTTGTTGTGGTAGAGTAGTCTGTGTTTCCTTCTGCTTTTTAGTCCAGTAGTCGTCATTGTTCTGTTTAGGAATAAAAAAATCTGACATAAGTTATAACTCCTTATATCAGATTTTATATTGTGTTGAGCTGTTTTGTTATAAACAATTAAAACTATTTACTGTTCAAAATCAAGTCGTAGCGGTAGTCCTCATTGTTTTTAAGAATCCAGTCCACATATTTAATACCATAGTCCTTTTCAAACTGTTCGCGCAATTCTGATTTTTTCTTGCTGTCCTTCTGCTTTTCAATCTTTTTTGCATCTGAATCAATTTTAAGAATTGCCTGATTAAGATATTCTCGACGCATTTCTGTAGTTCCCTTCGTCCATTCGCCTGAATGTTCACTGTCAATTTTCTTTGCACCAAGTACTGCCTTTGGTATTTCGTTTGCGTTCCGGATAGCCTCTTCTGTTTTCTCTTTACGTTCTTTATTAATACTTGCAGTATTTTCAGATGCAGCTTTTTCATTAGCTTTTGCAGTTTTAAGCGCTTCTTTTCTTGCACCTTCCTTATCCGGAATAACTCCGTCTATAACTTCGCCGGTGTTTACATCTGTAAGAGTAAATCCTTTTCCGTCCTCTGTTGCATTTACTTCGTAAGCACTTCCACCATAAGTAAAAATAGGTACGCTTGTCATATCGTCCTTTGTTTTCTTGTAATAGAAGTTTATATCGCCAGCATCGGCTCCAAGTGTGCCCGCAACTGCATTCTTAAGTACGTGTACAATTCCGCCTTCTGCTTCAAGGGCTTCTTTCTTTCCTGGAGCCCATATTTCTTCGCCATTGTAGGTGTAAACATAATCTGCACCATGTACAAAGTTTGCAGCTTCTGCAATATCCTTTGCTTTGCTGGCGTTATAAGTTTTCTTAAGTCCACTCTTAATGTCGTCTTTCTTCTTAAACTCCATGTAATCAACGCTTTCTACATAACAGTTATTTATCCACTTATTAAACTTTTCCATGATTTCTTCGCCTGTTGTTGTAGAGTTGCTTTCCAATATTGTGTCTAACATAAAGCGTGATAAATCACTTGCTGAGGCTTTTCCATAATTATCCGGATTCTTTTTCATATCCTCAATTAATTTCGTAAACTTTCCATCAGCTCCTACAAGAGCTTGTACTTCCGGATATTTTGCAACCATTCTTTTTACAAGTGCATCTGTAACCGATTCCTGAGAAGTAACGCCTTTATAAACCGTCTCAAAGGTTTTTACTCTTTCGTCTGCATTCTTATCAAAGTTTTCCTGATAATCGCTTGTAAACCATTCATTTACAGCATTATCACTTACAAGCTGTGCAGCTTCATAACCGGTCAATTCCGGATAATCAATCAATATCTGAATTGCAGTGTCGCCTTCTGCTTTAATAAGGTCCTCAAACTTATCAAAATCACTTTTCTTTGGTCCGCTTCCGCTTCCGGAGCCGCTTTTACTTCCTTTTAAGGCTCCGTCTATAGTAAGTTCAAAAATAGCAGAATATTGCAGGCGGTCCTGTTCACTAAGCTTTAATCCAAGCATGTTATTCATAGCACGCTGTCCGCGTCTTGCAACTGCAAGTTTTCCTTCTGCACTTCCACTTTGGCGCATTTCCTGTACAATTTGCGACAAGCTGTTAGCATTTCCCTGCTGAATATCCTGCAGTTTTGCATAATAGTTCTGCTGGCAAGTTTTCTTAATTGCAGCTTTAAGTCCTGTTTTATCTAAAGCTTTTTCAAGTCCGTTTACATCTGTTGCTTTCATTTCCGGCATTGAGTTTTCAATGTCTGTAAAAAATTGTTCAAAACTTTTTCCGGCTGCAAGTGCCTGATCTAAAGAAGCATTGAATGTATTAAGATACATAGTTTCGTAGCCGTGTTTGAAGTTCAAGTCTTTCTGCTGGTCATACTGCTGCATTGTTATTCTGCCGGTTTCATACAGTCCCTTATCAAGCTCGTTTGCCATATCAATATACTGCTGGCCGGAATACATCTGAGACAATAGGGTTTTAGAGTTTTGCACGTCCACAATGTCTTTTTCCATTTCGCGCTGCTGTACCATCTGACTTACTTTTGTTGTAACTCCAACTCTGTTTTCTTCCAGAATGGCATTGAACATGTCGCCTTGCATGTTGTTCTTGCAGTAGTACTTACTATTTGGATCTGACATTCCAGATTTTATCTGTTCAAAAAATCCTGTCATTTCCTGATTCCAGTTAGTATAATCCGCACGCTGGCGCAGGTCCGCAAGTTTGTTTTCAATATCTTCACGCAGCTGAATCTGCTTATTTTGAGTAGATAGTTTTGCCTGTTTAGATAGTATATCGTTATCAACTTTTGCCGCTGTGTTTACAGCTCCAAAAAGTGCATTCGTAAAGTTTGCAAGTTCTTCCATCTTTTACTCCTTATCCAAAAAATCCGCCGTAAGATTCTAAAGCTCCGCCTTGTAAGTCGCCTTTATTCTTTTTTTTCTTAAACAAACTAGGTATACCTGTCTCATAATCCGCAGCTTCGTAGGCCATATTGTACAAGTTCGCACCTGTCTGATAGCCTGCAGAAGCGCCTCCAAGTATACCGGTTCCAAGTTTAGCCCAGGCTTCCCAACTATCCCAGCTGTTTGCTTTTTTAATATCTTCAACTTTTCCGCGGTTATAGTTATAAGTTTTTTCCATCTGCTCTTTTTGGTTTTGATAAATGTTATAGTTATAACCGCCTTTTTCATAGGAATTAAGAAGGTCAAGCGCATTGCCTCTTGTTACATCTGCGCCTATTCGTTCTCCCATAATGTTGTATTGAGTACCTGCAAGTCCGTTTAAAACAGATGCAAGATTATTGTTGTCGCTTCTTCGTTTTGTGTCCTGTGCAAACTGCAACTGTGCTTCGTTTGTTGCGCTTTCCATAAGAACAGCATCACTCAAACTGCTTCCGGCTCTAACTCCGCTTCCTGCCAGCCCCGCAAGTGCTGCACCTTCTGAGCTTCCAGCCTGCATTGCAGCATTGTTCCATTGCCAGGCATTCTGTGCACCTGATAAATAAAGATTATCAATTGCTGTATTAAAGTCATTTGAAACTGATCTTTCTGCTATATCCTGTCCCAGGTCCGTAAGGTCTGCCTGCTGGTTTGCAAGCTTAGCGTTTTTTTCTGCCTGGCGCTTTGCTTCTGCATAGTCCTTTTCTGCCTTACCTTTCTGCAGGTCGTACATATCATCAATAAAAGCGAGCTGATCCTGAGCATCATCATGCGCTTTATTTATTCCAATAATTGTGTCTATAGCATTTCCAACTCCACCTATTAAAGCTACAATGCCTGCAACTAACCAATTCATATATCCTCCTAAGAAGTCTGTGCATCCACACTAAGAATATTTACCGGCTTCATTCCGTCTGTTTCAATTTCAAAACATACATCGTGGTCTGTTTGTCCTGGATAATTCATATAAGCAACTCCGGAATAAGGAAGGTCTGCATCACGGATTGTATTAAACTTTTCTTCTGGTAGCCCCGTAACCTTTACCACCGGCTTATACGATTCATGGAAGCGCACCTGCAGCTTTGCAATGCGCACCGGCTTGCTAGGGTCACGGCCCACAATAGGCATGCTCTTTATATAACTTGTAATCTTATATCCTATCCAGCACCAGTCTCCTTCGTGATAAAAGTTATCCGGCACATTTTCATAATCCACAATAACGTCGGTATCTGAATTATAAATAACAGCACCGGTGTTATATTGAGCTGTAACTGCAGTCGCATCCGGTGTCCATTGCTGGCAGCTGTCAAGATAAATGATGTTATGCATATCCAGCACTTCAAGATAATAATTATTACCGTCTTTTACAGTAAAAAATACTAAATCGCTTGCATCATTACCTCTTGTAACTGCGCAGCTTTTTATCTGGCAATGCTCCATAATTATATGATTCCATGCCATAATACCGTTCGTTTTGTCATAAAGCAGTGTAGCAACACTTCCGTCACTTCGCACAATAATAAGGCGTGAATAAGGATTAGTCATATAATCAAAATCCACAACTGTGGCCTCGCGCATAATGTGTTCTGCAAGCAGGGCAATATTGTTAGTCCTGAATGCATTACTGTTTCCATCCCAGTAAAACTCACGGATTCCTAGCTTTCCCTGTGCAAAATATACGGTAGCGGTTTCAACTGCCTGGCCCTGTATGTCATCACTTCCATACCGGCCCTGCATTATGGCATTAATGTTTAAGGCGTTTATACCAGGGTCTATACTCCATATACTGCTTTCTGTTCCAACTGCAAGGAAGCGGTTAGATGATAAAAACTTTATGGCGTCATTCTGGTCGCTTGCAAGTTCAAAAAAGAGTGCGCAGTCTGCAGTAGTGATATTGTTTGCAACTACCATGTACTCGTAGTCCTCAGCACTTGCTGTGTCTACAGTTCTCCATAACTGAATAGACATAACTACGTTTGTTTCAACTGTGTGCTCTTCTGTATATGCAACATTAATCTTGTCGGTATCTATAACAAGAGTAGTGCTCGTTGCACTTACAACTTTTGTTCCAACCGGTACAAGTCCACTTGATACAAAATACTTTGTAATTGCTTCTTTAAGCACTTCGCTTTGTGTAAAATCCTGTGTTACGTTTGTGAGTGTAGTGCGGTGGTTAGTCGTGTCAATATCGCTCTGCGCAATATCGCAAGTGAATATATGCAGGTCTGCATCCTTTACAACACGGTTTACAGTAACATACTTTTTGTAAGTACAAAAATCATTGTAGCGTGTTCCGTAATTGTCCGGTGCGGCGCTTCCCCATACCATCTGAGGCTTGTGTTTTGTGGATGCAAAAAATAATCTGTTATTGAAAAATGCAACGCAGCCAGGATATTTGTTACCTTCCGGATCCGTAAAAAGTCCGTCATCTATATCAGGATCTTCTCCGTAAACTTCCCACTGGCTCACGTTCCATTTGTAAAGTTTTCCGTTTACAATGCAGTAAAAGTCTGTAATATCTTCGCTGAATGTCTGTGTATAGTCTGTCGGTACACCGTTTATAAGGCGCTTGTAAGTAAAGCTTTGTCCGTCTTTTGTTGGAAATACGCTGCCTGCAACTATCATTACATAGTCATAGTCGTCATCAAGTTCTACATCCGGAATAAAATCAAACGCCATATCGCTTGCAGTAAACGTGCTGCCTGATAATTTGATTTCAAACGGTTTATAGTTTTGATGCACAAAAATCATTGTGTCATAGTTCTGCGCATACTGTACTTCGCGTATTTCATACAAGTTTGCATAATCGGTATAAAGTGTTCCCACAACTTCATAACCAACATTCAAGATGTTTTTCCATATTCTGATTATTCCGTGTTTAGATCCTGGTGTCTGCGGATTATAGTCCGGATTAAGGCCCAGCTCCAAAACATAGATTGTGTTTTTATCCACAATAAACGGAATAAGGCGGTTATCACCTCCAAGCTGTCCCACTCTTTGTGTTCCAACTCTACGGTGTATTCCGCCTGTAGGTGTAATTTCAAAGTTTTCTATTCTGTTTGCTCCCTGGTAATACTGCTGTATATCTACGCGGCCGTTTAACTTCGGGCTCAGCTCACCGGATGCAAAGTTTGTTATAAGCATTACAGTTCACCTCCGCTTGTAAGTCCCAGCTGGTCCGTCCACCAAGGATTTCCTTTTGTCTTGTTCTTAGCCTGTTCTGCACTGCGCTTCATAGCACCATCTGCAATAAGGCGTGCTTCGTTATAAAGCATCTGGTATTTATCTGTACCGCCTGTGAGCTTCAAGGCGATGGATGCAGCTAGTTTACATTCGATGTAAGAGGATAATTCAGGATCAAAAGAAGGCTGGCTGTAAAAGTTATAATCTTCTTCGCTACGTATGTAGTAGGTAGTTCCCATAACATAAGATACTGCCTTTTCATAATTTCCTTCTTCGTCTTTTGTGTAATACTTATCAATATCATCCGGATCCGGATTTTCAACTTCTTCATAAACATACTTTCCCGTAAAATAATTACGGATGTAAAGCAGCACCGGATTTTCCATATCGCAGAAAATATAGCCGCCTTCTACTATGTAAGGGTCTCCGTCATTAATTGCGACAACCTTTGCGCAGTCTGCAGGAAGTAAAAACATATAAGCATAACCGGTAAGGTTTTCACCTGCATACTCGTCGTCCGGTTCAAGCGCAGTAAGTCTTGCGCGTTTCTTCTGGCTGGTCCAGTTATAAGAGGATAGTGCATCTAAAATTATCGCAAGATAAAATTCCTGTACAATGCGCACGCGGCTGGATGTACCTTCTTCCCATTCCGCATCTGTAATAGGTTCCTCGCCGGCCTTTGCAAAAGCACGTGCAACTAAACTTCTGTCTATATTCATAACCTTACCAAACCTTATCAAACCTTAATAAAAAATAAGGCACGGCACTTAATGGCACCGTGCCTTTTGTTAATGTAAAAGCTAAAGCTTTACAAAGTGACCGTTGTCACCAATTGGTGGCTTAGCCGATTCAGGAAGCTCTACTACGCTGTCTGCATAGTAAAGTCTGTCATTCCAGTAACAGGTTCTTTTAACCTTGTACTTAACAGTTTTTTCCTCTTTTTCGGTTTTGTTACCAGTACCGTTCTGGTCAAGCATATTCTGTTCAGCCATACATTACACTCCTGGATAAACATCCATACAAGCGGAGATCTTTCCGGCTGTATGAGTACCAACGCCTGTAACGGCTGCACGCATATACTTGTAATTCCAGTTCTGAGGGATGTGTACATCAAAGTTAGCATCCTTCACCAATTTAGCTTCAAGGATAACAGGTGATTCTGCAACTGTTACATAAGTTGAGTTATCATTGCTTCCCTGTACCAAAAGCTGCACGGAAGTTCCTCCTACAGCAGCAGTTTCTACAATGAAGTTTACTGCTCTGTATGATGGATCTGCCTTATCAATCTTAAGTACATTTGTCAGTGCATCTGTACCGGCGCTGCCAAGAGTAACCGCACCAAAATTAAGGGCGGCGTCAAATCTTGATTTCTGCATATAGCATCTCCTTTAATAGTTAAGCCCCGTATACGCAGGGCATTTTATTAGACTACCTGTGATTCGGTTGTCAAAATAGAAGGACACTTACGGATGCGGCCTTCACCAATCTGGAGTACATCATTACCCCAAGGATCCTTTGCAGGATAAATAACGTTAGACTTCTGGTTAGCAGTCCAGTTAAGAATACCCTTAATAACCGGATTACAAGCAATTGAAATTGTTCCGCCTCCAATTGCAAGATTGTCGAGGTTTTTAGCAACGTATTCGGCAATCTTTTCACCGATGTTGTTTGCAGACGGATTAATGTTTGCAAGACGGATAACAGACTTTGAATGACGTACAGCAAGACCGCGGGCAATACGATAGTGAGTTTTGTAACCCATAAACTCTTTACCGTTTGCATCCTTAATAAGCATACGTCCAAGGTTTTCAACTTCAACACCAAAAGTTTTGTGTCCTTTTGGATAAATGAGGTGAGCCTTATCACGGGCCCATTTAATCAGATAAACTGATGTAAGGCTGTTACCGGTTCCACCCATATCAATAACAGTTTCATTGTTAATCTTGTTGTAGCGATGTGCAAAACCGTTAGTATAATGCGGATCTGCATCATGGTTTCCGTACATAATGTCATCAGTCATATCCTGAGACAAACCTTCAATGAATGAAGACTGCTCGCTCATGAGAAGTTCTGCCTTGTGATCTGCATCATCAAAACCGGCTTCATCAATAAGCTGTGCATCAACTTCTGAGAAGATTTCAATGTTAGAGATAACATCTTCAATAGTCTTTGTCTGACTAGAAGATTTTCCAACACCTTCGTTGTAACCTCTATGCTCACCATGAGGGAGTGCAGTTCTTACAACTGTTGAATGAATTGTACCTTTGTTTGCTTCAATCAAAGGTGCATCCAAAAGAAGCTCGTCAAGTCTTGCGAGCTCTTCAATAATCATACGACTGTCACGGTTAGGCCCGTTAAGTCGTTTTGCCACTTCCAAAGAAGTGAGCTGGTCTGTTAAAGTTAAAACAGCCATATAGAATACTCCTATTTCTTAAAGAATGAGAAGGTCCCGCCTTCTCCAATAGTTTTATAATCGTCGGTTTTACCATTGGTATTGCCTGGCGATCCTGCCTCAGCACTCATTTCACCAAGATTAATGAACATCTTTACGATCTCATAATCTGCCAAAAGTCCGGATGCCTGCAACTTTGCAGCCATTTTAGGGCCACCATAAGTTGCAACACCACGTTTAAGCATTTCTATTTTTGTATCATAGTCATTGCCATATTCCTTTCGGAGTGCTGTCTGTGTTTCCTGCGCCTGCTGTTCAAAAGCTGCCTTTTGTTGTGCAAACACATTTTGTCCTACTTCCTGCAGGTTCTGGAATAAAGCCTTTGCCTGTGTGTCAGTAAGATTATTTTTGAACGCAAGTTCACGGAATGCTTTAGCTTCGTCCCCTTCAATGGAATACTTGTCAGCACTTTCGGGCTTACCAAGATTTTTATAGAAGGTTTCGATTTCCTCAGCGCTTGCATTTTCCCCAGGTTTCACAATGCTATTCCCCAGTTTACCTTCAAGCTCCAAGTATGCTTTTCCAAGGTCGCTTACTTTTGCAAACTTTGCAAGTTTTTCAGCTGCGCCTTCATCCTTTGTTATGTCGCCAATCTGCTCCATCCAGGCTGGGCGCTGTACCTTGCCTCCGTTATCATCGTTTGCAGGCTGTGTATTCCCCGCACCATTATCCCCAGTGTTTCCGCCAGGTTCTAGTGTAGGTTTAGCTCCCTGCATACCGTTCATAATGTCCTTAATGTCATTTGCACCGGTATCTGCTGCCGGTGTCTGGTTTTCTGCTGGTTGTCCTGCCATAAGTTATCTCCTTAAAAATGAGCAATTGTAGGCAACTGTCTTTTAGCACGCGCAATGTTATAACGAATACGCAAAATATTTGAATAAGTTGCCATTGCTGTAGTCTGTGCCTGTAATAAATCCAAGTCACCATCATCAATATCGTTTTTCTTAAAAAACTCTTCTTTTTCTTCTGGTGATTTGTTGTAAGCACAATTTAAAAAGGCTGTAGCTTTTTCAATTCTTTCTTCAAGCTCTTTTCCTTCACTTTCCATTCTTGTTAAGAATCCATCTTCTTCCATCTTTAATTCTCCTTTCTGCAATCAAAAATTGCATTACTTATCTGCATATCATTATTGCACCCAAGTCGTTTAAAAATCATAAACTTTGCATAATTATTTAATGCAGTTTCTTCCGGCCCCGTAATTTTGTAATTAAAAAAACATAAATCCTTTAAAAGCTGATTAAGCACAACACGTCCATCGGATGTAGAAAAAACACGCCGGAAGCATTCTGTCATTTGTTTATCAAGTTCAATTTTCTTTGCTTTTTCATCATCACTTTCCAGTGAATCAAAAATCTTGTCATATTCTTCGTTAGATGCCATTAGCTTCTCCATTAAGTTGCTTGTTAATCTGGTCCATCATACTTCCTTCTTGTGCAGCCTGTCCCAGTTTATTTGCATTCTGCATAAGGCTCTGTGCCATAGCCAATTGCTGCTGCCGTGCCTGTGCCTGCTGTTCTGCCTTAATACGTTCTTCTCGGATCTTCTTAACATCATCTTCTTCGCGTATAACGTTCTGAGGCATTTTCATTCCGTCCATAGTGCTCTTCATAAGCTCATCACCGTCAATATAGTCTCCGGCATTAGGGAACATCTGCATAATAGGACCAATAGCATTAAGTGCCTGAAGTGTTCCTCCCATCTGGTGATACTTCTGCTGGTTTTGAGCAAGAGGACCTGTAAAGTCAATTCTAATTGTTGCATTGTTTTCAATAAGGCTCTGAGGTGGTGGCGGAAGTTTTTTTGCTCTTAATAAAAGATTAAATGAACGAGTAATAATATTTGATAAAAACTTATTAAGAGTAACAATAAAAGTGGATAGTGTAGCAGCTTTTTCACCTTGCAGTTCCATGACTTCTGTAGCTGTCATGTTGCCTTGTTTTTCCTGCAGTGCTAAAAAGTAATCAACGTAAAACCAATCTTTCACATCCTGGTCATAATTTGCAAGTTCCTGCAATGTTATAGGATAGTTTTCACCTGTGCGTAAAGCTTCAAGTCTGCTGTCTTTTGCAGGTAAGTAATTAACAGCACCTGGGCTTATGCTTATATCATGCATTTCTTCACTTGCAAGCATTGGTGGCTGTGCACTTGTTTGAGCAATCTGCAGGCTTGTCTTTTTGATGATATTCAACGCTTTTATTTCATTAAGCGCATCCATAGCAGGACTGGATCCGTATGCAAAACCAGCATATCTGTCCCATTCAAAAACCGCAAACGGAAACTCGTTATAACCTGATTCTAGCAGAATATGTCTGTTTTTTAAGTCCAGATAAACGCAGGCATAAGGCATATTTTTTGCGTTTTTAAACTCCGGATTATAGTCTGTGCGAGGATAGACACACATAAGTATTTCGCAGTCGTCATTCCAGTGAGAAGTCTCTTTTATATCCCGCTGCATATTTTCGTGTACGTTTTCTTCTCCAAAAAAGTCCACAACGTTACGCAGTTTATCAGAATACCATCTAAAGCAGGTGTCTACTTCACCATAAGAATTAATGTCAAAATAAAGCTGATTTGGAGGGAAGGAAGTAAAACGCAGGCGCTGGTTTTTAATATCTTCATCAATATGAAGTGAACCGTGTCCTATGCAGGTACAATCACCTACGGCCGGATTAATTTCGCTGTAAAAGTTTGTACGGTTAAACATTGCAAGCATGATTTTCTCGCAATCTTCCAGCCAGTCTTTTACCTTATAACCTTTAAGTTGTTCCTGATCTTCAAGGGTTAATTTAAACCATACGAGGGCTGGACTTACTGCATAACCTACAATACCAGCATCCAGTGTCTTTTTATAACCGTATGCTTTTGAAGTAAATCGTTTTGGACGAGTTGGCACTTCCCCAACTTTATCCCAGTCAAGCACAATATTGTTAGAGTAAGTTTGAGCATCTTTCCAGTCAGATTCAAACTTTTTTCTGTTTTCCTTAAGTTGATCCCAGCGTGAATATAAAGTTTTAAATAACTCTTCTGTTTCCATGCTTACAGAATACACCATGTAATTCTGTCAAGTCATAAACAATAAAAATTATTTTTCTATTTACATTTCAAACTTACTGGTATAGTTAAAACAGCATTCTTTACATATTTTCTTTTCGTTTTCGGTTGATTTGTTTTTTCGTCTGCATTCAGGGCAAGGATTCAAAATCATAGAATAAATCTTTAATGTGTTTTCTACTGCCTCTTTTGATTTCTTATTTTGGTGCACCTATTCCATAAGGCGGATCCACAATAGCCAGGTCAAAAAACTTATCGGGTATAGTTTTCATGTATTCCATGCAATCTATATTGCGTGCTTCACTTATCAATTAATTACTCCATAAAGCAGCATAAAGTTTTCGTCCAGCTGGTTCTTCTCATAGTCCCAGCCCACTAGTCTTAAACCGCAGGCCTTCCAAAGTTCACCTTGCTGCGCTTCGTCGTTTGCAAAAATCTCTATAACTTTTTTTCTGGTCTCTTCTCTTTCTTTTTCCAGTTTGCCTATATACTCTGCAATCTGGATAGAATTAACAAAACCGCGCTTTTTAAAACCCACACTTTCCCAAATAAAATCCTGACATTCTTTTTGTTCCTTCTCGCATTCTTTGTAGCCATCTTCAAAACATATTTTACGGATTTCTTCTTCAATATCAGTAAAACCTTCGTTTCCGTATTTTTCCTTAAACCATCTATCTGACTTTTCTTCTACTGTCATTTTTCTATCTCCTTGTTTCTTCTTTCTAATTCGCACTCTAAAAAATACCGACAGTTTGCAGGGCTTGGGTGATATTCTCCGTATATCTCACAATCTCTATCTTCACTGTTCCAAGTACCACAGTAGCGGTCACACCTTGCTCTTTCTTTTCTCATTTCGTCTGATAATTCTTGTATGGTCATTTTTCTATTCCCTTTATAATTTTTTCTACACCAGTTCGCATATTCTTTTCGATTACACGTGTGCCATTTAATTCGTCATAAGCTCGCAGCGCTTCTTTTTTATTATTCCGCTTGTCATAATAACCTACGCGTGTTGTATGCGGAAATAACTCACCTGGTAGCGTTTCTTCATATTCTACATAATAGATAGGTGCAAAATAACGGTTTAATTCTTCGCGCTGCAGATCTGTCATTTTTTTATTTCCTTAATATAACCTGCTCTTTCGTGCAAAATTTCGTCTATATCACTATCAAAAAAGTCATAAGAACAGTTGCAACCATAACAATCTTTATATATACATTCAGAACTTCCCGATTTATGAGAACATCTGTAATTCATAAAATCTTTATCTTCTACAACACTAAAAAATGTTTCTGCTCTTAACAGTTCTTTTTTAAGTTCGTTTTGAATTGCTTTTATACAAATAGGAGAATCAAGTTTAATTGTTTGCTCATTATGTCTAAAAGTCTTTTTCTTGTTTACAATAAAAAAAACATTTTCAACTTCATAATCATAGTTTTCAAGTGTATATAAATCTTGTTTAATACAACTGATTTTCTTATGCCAATTCTCTGCCCATACAAGTTGTCTTTTATTCATATTCTTCCTCCAAAAACATTCCCTCAGTAACCATTCTGAGTACAATATCGCTGTTTGTTTTTACCAGGCGCATCTGAGCTTCTGTGCGTTCAGATTCCTGTCTTAATTCCAACATGCTCTGGCGCAGCTGTTCGTTATAGCCCCGCAAAACTTTGTTGTCGTGAATGCAGCCGGCAATCATAACAAGTGCAATGAATAAGAGAATAAAGTTAAGCATTGTCAAAACAAAATACTTTACATTCATAAAATAGTCTTATCCTCTCTGTAAGTCGTTTCACGGCTTTTTACTTCTGTGTTCTTTCTTAAAGTCTCCATAAAACGCTCACATACAGCTGCAACCTGTACAGCTTCTTCTGCAAGACATTTCGCAAAACCCTGTACCTGCGACAATTCGAAAGCACTTATATCGTTTTCCCTTATGCTTTTCCATAATTCTTCCAGTGAATGCTGCATATCCTTATCGCATTCTGCAGCTTCCTGGCATTCTTCCATAAGCACTGCAAAACCTTCGTGCTCGCTGTGATAAGTAGGACCGTATTTCTTTACAATATTTCTAAGTTCGTGACATACTGCCTGTTCTATACATTCTGTCGCTTTTTCTGCAATCATTTTTCAACCTCATCAAACAAAGTAGCTTCCTGATCCCAGTTAGCCCCGTAACGCTGTACAATGCAGCGGAAGTCTTTTATATCATAATCTCCAATAGTTATTTTTCTTTTGTTTTCTGTTTCATCTATGCAAAGTTTTAATAACTCGCGCAAAAGTACAATTTCTTTTTTCTTTGGATCAAAAGAAGCAATGTTTGGTGTATAAATAATAATCATTGCATCTGCATTAATGAATGATTCATACTTAGCCGGTATTTTTTCAATCTCAGCATAAACACGGCGCTTACTTTCATCCAGCTTTACATTGTCTGATACAACACAAACCACTTTTGCATTTGAAGCTCTAAGCATATACAAAAGCTCGTCATTGTCGATAATGTCCTGAACCATCTGCTCATACATTCCACTTCTTGTAATTTCTGTCATAGTTTTAATCCTCCCTGCTTGTTATAAGCATAATTCTTCTCCATAAGTTTCGTTTTTATATTCTTCTGGACTTTTCCAGCTCGTTATAAGCACCGTTTTTCCAACTTCTTCGGCACGTGTAACCTTCTTTATTTCCATACCGGAAGTATGCAGCACTTCATATTGTGCGCATCCTGCATGGCATAGTTCTGTCAATCTGTCGCATAATTGTTGTACTGTCATTTTCTTTTTTCCCTGCGTTATAACCTGCAATATACGCATCTTCCATAAGCTCTATCGTATGAGCAATTACTGTAGGCTCTGCAAGATTCATTTTATGAGACATTGCAAAGTCTTTGGCCTGTGCTTCAACTTCTGTCATTACGCAATCACCTTAATGGACTTAACCCAGTCCTCAAACTCATAAACTGATAAATACATTGTATCTCCACCTGTAATACCACCATCTTCTAGTTTGTCAAAAACACTTCCATAAAAAAAAGCATCTTCTTTACCAATAACATAACCAACCAGTAAAGATTTCACTGTTGATTTAATACCTTCTTCACTTTCCAACTCATACTCTATTTCAAGTAAATAAAGTTTTTCTTTATCAAGTTCTTTACTCATATTTCTTTTCCTCAATTAAATAAACTTTCCTGTTTATATTCATCTTTTTGCTTTGGTTTACGATTCGCTAAAATCGTATCAACTTCTTTTTCTAATACCTTTGATAGCTGTAAAGACTGTGTGGAGCGTGTTCTAAAATACTTCTTCTGAGCTTCGCGCATTGCTGCAACTTTGTCCGCAAACTCTGTCGGTGTCATATTTTCCTCCTATTAAAATGGAATACCTGCATCCAGGTCATCAAAGTTTTCTGTAGGTTCTGGTCCTGCCGGCTGTTGTTGTGCATCCGGTGTATCTGTTTTTGGTGTAAAAGCGCCTGGAGGAAAAGAGATATTTTCAACTTCTATGTAAACAGCAGAATGATTACCTTTATCATCACTCCATCTGTTCTGTCTTATACGGCCTTCTACAGATGCATGTCTGCCTTTAAGAAGGTCTTTAATTTTGGCTTCTGCATAAGAACCTTTAATCATGCAATCAATAAATGAGACAATTTCCTGCCATTCTCCGTTCTGGTTTTTATAACTTCTGTTGTTTGCAATGGTAAACCTTGCATAAGCAGTTCCATTCGTCCAGTGTGATAGAGTAGCTGCCGCCGTCAAGTTTCCTTCCAAAACAATGTGATTAATGTACATATCTTCCTCCTAATTTCCCACGTAAAATATGACTTTTTAAAATGGATCCCAGTCCTTAGTCTGTCTTGGCTGTCGCCAGCTGCCGTTTATTTTGCGTAAATATGTATTTGGATGCATTACAAAGTCGCTCATTATGCCATATCTGTGATCATCATAAGGATGATCTTCAAGTTTTGAATCTATATCCTCCGGATGATTTGGATCCGGTGTAAGAAGTGGAATTGTGCGTATAAAAGCAGGGCAAGTATCAAAAACTTGAAACATAGGTACTTCTAAAGGCTTTCCGTCTTTTTCACCTTCTATTACATACTGTTTAAAAATGTCATCCACCATAATAAGTCCGTTTACACGATCATTATTAGCCTTAATCATATTAAAACCGACTTCTGTAAATACTTCTGCAATAGATTTGCTATTAGCTTCAACCTTCTGGTTCGTCCATATAGCAGGATCTGCAACCATATCCTTAATACCATCTACAACTGCATAACTCCATGCTTCTTCTGCAAGTGCTCTTGCATTTTTTTTTACACCTACGTTATATTCTCCTTCTTTACAGCCATAAAGTTCTCTATAACGCACAACACGTCCGTTAGTTTTCACTGCATAAAAACCAATAGAATAAGGTTTGCTCCAACCCCAGTCCATTGTGCAAAACTTAAACCATATACCTTGCTCCAGCAAAAACGGTTTGCATACATGAATACTTGGAATAAAACTATCCAAAACCTGTCCCTCAAATACGCTCCAGTCTCCATACCGTAACGCTCTTGCTAGGTGCGACGGTAAGCTCATAAGTCTCGCTTCATACGCTGGATCGTTTTGCATAAGGATTTTGTTGTCATCCAGCATCGACGGAATAAAGCACGCTGTGTCTCGGCTTTTCTTTCCGCCAGGAAGCTCTGTCTCAATATAAAAGATTCTGTTCGGAATATGTCCGTCCATAAATCTTTGTTTAATCCATCCGTGTCCGGCTCCGCCTGGGTTAGCAGTTCCGCGGATATAACACGGTACTCCGTGTACGCTTCGCAAGCGTGACTTCATGTAAGTCCAGCAGTACGGAGTAGGATAGTTTCCCAGCTCGTCAATTCCTACCCAGGTGTACTGGTGTCCCTGATAGTGCTGCACGTCCTTTTCGTTTTCCAGGTAGCGCATCTTAAGTGTTGCACCGTTTGGAAACTTCCACATGTTGCTTCCGTCTTTTGTTCCGGTTCCGCAATAGCGGGCTCCCTGTGGTTCAAACAATTCTTTTGCTCTTGCCTGCAGTTCTTCAAGCTCGCTTGTCGTTTTACGGAATAGGATTCCTTTCCAGTGCTTTCCGTAGCGGTCTGCACCCTGTAGAAAATCAGCAAGCAAAAAATCACTCTTTCCGCCGCCAGCTGCACCACCGTAAAAAAGCTCTGTTGCAGGGCACTTAAGCGCAAGTTCCTGTTTAGGCTGTGGGCTCCAGTACACGTTTTTTATCATTGTTTAATCTCACTTTCCTCTGCAAAGCGATTCCATTCATCCGCGTCTTCACATTTCTTAACCAACTCGACAACATTAAGCGTTTTATCGTTCGTGTTGTCATTTTCAGGACGTACAATATCCAGGTACTGCAGCAGCTGCGTCATATATCTGCCTCTGTCTGCAAGTGATACATCAAGACCCCATTTGGTCTGCTTGATGTGTGTCACACACTTGGCAAGTTCTCCCAAAGATTTAAGGTCTTTTACTTTCAGCTCACCATCTGCCGTAATTATGTCAGCCGGATTGTAGGTTGCGCATAAAAGCAGATCGTGTAAAAGCTGGTACTGGCTCCGTTCATCAACATTCGCCTGCGTCTGTCTCAGTAACCTTGCACACGCAATTTTGATGCGGTCACGTTTCAAAAGGCGCGACGATGCAGCCTCACAAACTTCTTTTGCAAGTTTAATCGGCTTTCCGGTTTTCTCGTCTGTTTTGGTATAAACCTTACGGTAAGCTGCCGTTGCATTCAAAAAGACTTCACTGTCCGTGCAGTACCGCAAAACAAAAAGTCGTTCTTTTCCTCGCAATTCGGCGTCCCAGCTTTCATCGTTTTCTTCGGGATCTATCAAGTTTTAGCTCCTAGAATACATCATACGACGGTTCCTCCTGCTTTCCGTTCTGTTCTGCATTTCTGGCAATAAGCATTTTTTGCACACGATCCGGATCTTCCGGATCTATGCCATATTTGCGATATTCTTCGTTGAGAAAATCCGCAACATTATTTTGCTCTTTTTCTGCATCTGCCTTGTATTTTTCAGCTTCACGTAGAAAAGCATTGTCTTTATTCTGTTTTGCAAGTATTCTTCCCGCAAAACCCATGAGATAACTCCACACGCTGTCTTTTAGCATGTTGCTTGGAAGCAGTGCTATCCCTTTCCAGTACGGATTCCCGCTGCCGGTTTCGTTCATTTTCTTAAACTCTTTGCAAAGAATGTCACAAATACAGTCTGCCGGATTTTTATCGTCTGCAAGTTTACAAATACGATCTGCAATTTTGACAATTGAATGCTTGCCATGTTTTTTATCGTACCCATAAC